>OCZT010005346.1_pt1 | contig 12842 bp, 9 predicted proteins | sample 1539031 | NCBI WGS metagenome assembly OCZT01 (sample SAMEA3539308, study PRJEB22396) | soil metagenome | biome: tundra; feature: field; material: soil | place: USA | collected 2010-05 | depth 0.15 m | reverse complement strand
GCGGGAGTATGCGGCGAAATCGCCTTGATCTGGTCAATCAGTTTTGCGCCGCTGAGTTTTGGCATCATGAGGTCGGCAAGCACCAGATCGATGCCACCACGCTGCATGGTTTCCAGAGCATGTTGAGGATCGGTACAAGTGAGGACGCGATAGCCGCGGGTCTCGAGCATAACTTTTCGAATGGAGAGAGAGCGTTCGTCGTCGTCCACGCAAAGAATGGTGCGCTTGGGTTTCATAAACCTCGCTGGGCCTTTTCGGGAGTGGCTGCGCGTTGGTGTCCGGGCAAACCTGTAAGCCGGGGCGCGCGCGGCAGTCATCCAGTGGCTTCCTATAATTTTTTTACGCCAGAGCGGTTAGCGTGTCCGGATAGTACGACCGTCGACGGCGTTGCACAAGTGTTGCGAAGGTCAATTGTGCAGAAAAGTTTCAGTGCGCATGAAAGAACGAAACAGCACCAAGCATGGTGATTGGCATTTTGCGCAATCGGCCGAAACCCTTGCCTGGAGCGGCTTTTCGGCTTGCACAGGATATCCGCAGAAAATTCACATCGTTACTTCGCCGTTAATCGCGTGCACCACGTTACCTCCAACGCGCACATTGGTGACAGCGTCGCCGGCCTTTCCGGCACGGATGTAAATGAAACTCGGACGCCGCGTTTCCATTCCCTGCTCGATCAATCCTTGCGCCTCCGCCGCCAGTACACCGTGGCGCACTGCCCAAGCGGCGCAACATCCCGCGGCCGATCCGGTGGCCGGATCCTCGCCGTTGTAGAAGATCATGCGCGCGTGCAGCGTGGCATTCGGATCCAGGGTTTCGCGGCACACGAAATAGAAAAAGGCGGGACTGCCGATGCCCGCGAGATACGGCGCCATCTGGTACCAACCGATGTTCAGCTTCTGCAGCGTGGCCAGCGAGCGGAACGGGACCATGGTGAAAGGCATACCGGTAGAGACGGTCTGGATGGGCAAGTTCTCGTCGAGTTCCGCCACCGGAAGACCAAGTACCTTGGCAACAGCGGCATGCTCGTGCAACTGACCGAATGTTGGTTCGGCCTGACGCATCTCGCCGAAGAGCAGACCATCGCGCTGTTCGAAGCGCACAGGGATCTTGCCAACCTTTAGATCGAGTACGATCTCGTCCGAACTAGAGTGCTGGCGCAAGTACCAGGCGGTGCCGAGCGTGGGATGTCCGGCGAAGGGCAGCTCTTCGTTCACCGTGAAGATGCGGACCTTGTGGCCTTCCCGTCGCTCGACGGCTGCGTCGCGGGGCAGAATGAACGTTGTCTCGGACAAATTGGTTTCGCGCGCGAGCTTTTGCATTTCGCCGTCGCTCAAGCCACGAGCATCGCTGAAGACCGCGAGTTGATTGCCCTCGAGCGGGCGGCTGGTAAACACATCAAGCTGGACAAACCGAAATGTACGCTGGGGCATCGGAAGGCTCCGTCACATACGTATCAGGATGCGGAGCGGGGCGGAGGTGCTGAAAATATTTTGACGCCGGTGGTATTGTTGCTGACGGTAATGGCGTCGGCAATCCAGGCGGATGCCGAAACGCGCGTGGCCGCAAAAGGACGATCTGGAAATGAGCGACTGGCGCCGGTCGAAGGAGAAGCTGCTTCGTCGGCTGGGGCGAAACGGCGCGTCTGAGTATGGACTGCTTCATGCGCCGGCGCGGTGAGTAGGCCAGTCCGATGCGGAAGCGAAGGGGGTCCGGTGACTCTCCCGGTCTTCAAAACCGGCGATTGGCGCCTTGCGGTGTCAATGGTGCGTTCGACTCGCACACGCTTCCGCCAAATAGTTTTTGCGACTGCGACTCGGGATTTCGGCGGCGGGGCCCGACACTAGGCGCATGCAATCGCCGGCTGTTCTTCATCTAGCTCCTGGTGGATGGCCGAATACGCCGAAAAGGTCTGTCCATGATTCATAATCCAGTCCCGCAGAAGATCGCTGGTGGAACCGCTGATTTCGGTGAACCGGATGCCGGCAATTGCATTGGGTTGTGACCACACGACGATCCCCTTCACCTCGATGCGATGGGCCGTCCCCGGAAGAGGGAACTGCAAAGTGAGTTCGCCGGATGCTTCGAAGGGTGGCCGAAAGTTTTGTAGTCCCAGTCCGCCGACGCTGAGGTTTCTTGCGTCAGCGGTGAAGCAGCGTCCGTCCTTGGTGCGCAAGGCAACAGGAACGCTGAATTCCGCCCGAAAGTAGACCGGCAAGGGCAAAGCGGACTTTGCAGGAGATGTAGTGCGGCGGCCGAAGGTGATCTTGTGTTCGTTCAACTTTCTACAAAACGTGCGGCGGGGGATGCCCAACTGCCTGGCCGCAAGACTTTGATTACCGCCGGTGGTTTCGAGCGTGCGCAGGATCACGAGCCGCTCCAACTCGCTCATGGTGGCGACATTTGGGGACGAAAATGCACGCGGTTGGATCTCATATTCGGCGTTGTCACGCATGTATTTGCGTATATCTTCGGGCGTAATTTCACGGTGCAGGTTCAGAATGCCCAGCTTCAGCACCATGTTCCGCAATTCTCGAACGTTGCCCGGCCACTCGAACTGGGGCAGCAGCTCCAGCGCTTCTGGCGTGAAGCTGACGTCGGGGCAACTGTGCGCCAGAAAAGATTCGGCCAGGGCGACAACGTCTTGCGGCCTGTCCCGCAAGGGAGGGACTCGCAGATGGATCTCGCTGATGCGGTGGTAAAGATCGCTGCGGAACGTGCCCGCCCGCACGGCGGCCTCGAGGTCGCGGTTGGTAGCGGCCACGATGCGAACATCGACGGAAACCTTTTTGTTGCCCCCCAGGCGATAGTAAGGGACCGCGTCGAGAGCGCGCAGAAGCTTCACTTGAACCTTGGGCTCCAGTTCTCCGATCTCGTCCAGAAACAAGGTGCCTCCGTTAGCGCTCTCGAACAATCCTGGTTTGGCGGAATCGGCGCCGCTGAACGCTCCCTTCTCATATCCGAACAATTCACTTTCCACGAGGGGCTCTGGTAACGCGGCACAGTTGACGTCGACCCAGGGTTTAGCGCAGCGATTGGAGTGCTGGTGGATGATGCGGGCGATAAGCTCCTTGCCCGTGCCGGTCTCTCCCGTAATTAAGACGGCGGCTTTGTAGGGCGCTATTTTTTCCGCCGCCTCCACCAGCGCCAGCATGTTCGGATCTCTAACGACGATGTCGACAGACTGGTCTGCGAACTGTTCCTGAATCGTGCTCACATCCATCCTCAAGAAGCTATGTTCGGCTAGAGCGGACGTTCAGTGCCTGCCCTGCGCTCAGAGTTTGTGACTTTTTTGATTTACGGCCTTTTTGCGGCCCGTAAGGCTTTTTCTTTTCAACGGCGGTTATTGAAGACGCACAAAAAGTCAAACACTCTCAGGGCAGGCACTAAAGGTCCGCTCTACCAAAACAGCATCCCACAGCGAGTTTTTCAGCAGCCTGTTCAGCCCGCGAGGGCTGCGCTTTTCAGACTCTTCCCACAGCCTCTACAAGCGGCGTGTAGGGCCCCATGCGAGACACATGCGGCAACATCGAGTGCCTTCTCGAGTCCCCGAGCTTCATCAATGCCGACACCTAAGCCATCGGCCAAACCGGACAATTTCTTGAAGCTGGTTTGCGCCAGGCTGGCGCAGCTCGCAGCCTGAGTGAGCCAAACTGGCGCATTGCAAGCTTCCATCGCATCCGCCCGGTATCGCAACGGAAGGAGTTAGCACAGCCTGCAGGATGGCAGTCCCGATGCACTACAAGTTTCAGGTATTGAATTTTGATCGGAGTAAACATGAAACGCTGGATGGTGTTATGGTTCGCGATTTTGACGTCCGCAACGGTGCTGGCAAACGACGCAAAACTGGCTCCCGAGCTGAAGCAGTCGGCGAATGACCAGATGGTCTCGGTCATCGTGCAGTACAAGACGGTTCCCAGCAACGTGAGCAAAGACAGGATTCGGATGAGTGGTGGTGCTGTATCGCACGATCTTGCGTTGGTCAGGAGCGTGACCGCCACGGTGCCGCTGAGCAAACTGCGACAACTGTCGGACGACGATGCCGTGGCCTATATCTCCCCGGACCGCGCGGTGCGGAGCCACCTCAACAATGTGGTTCCCGCAGTGCTGGCGAATTATGCCTGGGGCTTGGGTTTGGACGGCACGGGGATCGGAGTAGCTGTGATTGACAGCGGCATCCACGAGGTCAAAGATTTGCACAGCTCCGGCCCTTCGCGGATTGCGTACAGCGCGGATTTCGTAGGTGGCGGCACGGACGACCAATACGGTCACGGCACGCATGTGGCCGGCATCATCGGCGGCAACGGCGCCTACTCCAGTTGCCCCAATTGCACGGTTCTGATCCGCGGGCTTGCGCCGAACGTCACTCTCATCAACCTGCGCGTGCTGGACAACAATGGCCAGGGCAGCGATAGCACCGTCATCGCCGCCATCCAGGCCGCCGTTCAATTGAAGGATGTCTACAACATTCGCGTCATGAATCTGTCGGTGGGCCGGCCGGTGTTCGAGAGCTACACGCAAGATCCGCTCTGCCAGGCCGTGGAGGCGGCATGGCAAGCGGGGATCGTCGTGGTGGTCTCCGCCGGCAACGATGGGCGCGACAATTCTCTTGGAACGAACGGCTACGGGACGATCGAAGCGCCAGGGAACGATCCTTATGTAATCACGGTTGGCGCCATGAACACCCAGGGGACTCCAGACCGCGGCGACGATGTAATGACCAGTTACAGTGCCAAGGGGCCAACCGTCATCGATCACATCGTGAAGCCTGACCTGGTGGCGCCGGGGAACCGCGTGATTTCACTGCAGGAGCCGGGGACTCTGACATCGCAGGACCCCCAGAACCGCGTATTTAGCAGTTATTACGACAAAGGAAACCACTTTAAGCTTTCCAATGAGTATTTCACCCTGAGTGGAACCAGCATGGCGACGGCAGTGGTGAGCGGGGCCGCGGCACTCATGCTGCAGCAAGATTCCACCCTGACGCCGGACCAGGTGAAGGCCCGACTGATGAAGACCGCCTATAAGAACCTGCCGCAATACTCAACCGTCGTGGATGGAGGCGAGACTTACAACATCCAGTACGACGCCTTTACGGTGGGAGCCGGGTACCTCGACTTGCAGGCGGCATTGACCAATACCGACTTGGCGCCGGGCGTGGCCAAGTCCCCGACCGCATACTACGACGCGAACACCGGCAACGTCTTCTTCCTCGCCGATAGCGCCACTCCGTGGGGACAATCGGCGATGTGGGGTAACTCTGCCCAGTCGGCCATGTGGGGTTCCTCGGCGGTGTGGGGCAACGATGTCTTCCTGGCCCAGTCTGCCATGTGGGGCAATTCGGCGATGTGGGGTAGTTCCGCCATGTGGGGCAATTCGGCGATGTGGGGGAACTCAGCCATGTGGGGCTCGCAGTTTACCGGAAGCGATCCCGCCTCTGCCCTCAGCACTGTTATCAACGGTGAAAACTAGCAGGAAGGCCGGCAAATCAATGAAAAGCTCGACCACACATAACTTGCAGTTCGCTCGAATACGAGTAGCGATGTTGGCGGTGTTCACGATTGGCTTCTTGCCTGCGTCGCCGGCGATATCGCACTTCAGTTCGACAACACTGTCATCCCTTTCCGGCCCGGCGGCGGACGTCCTCTCGCACTGCGGCGCAGCCACCGTCGGGTCCGGCATCCACGAGAGACGAGGAATCTCTGCGGCAACGGCGGACACAGTGACCCATGCTTCCATCATGTGGGGATCGTTGGTCCCGCAGGGCCCAACTCAGAACGCTGACTGGGGACCAAAAGTTAGTCGAAACAAGGGCCCGGCCCCCGCTCTCGTCGTTCGGAGGAAACAGCGCGCCGGCGAAGCCATCCCTGGAAGCACAGAGGCTGGCGGAGAAGAGAAACTTGTAACGTTCCGATTCCGCCATGCCGATACCTTAAGCGGAGGGTCTCGCTTCGTCCGCTTTCGGGACACTCCGGATCTCCGAGTGCTGCTTAGGTCCTGAACTATGGTAAGGAAGTTGAGACGCGAGGTTTGCGAAGTATCCCGCGCGCTGGCGAGAACTTTGGAAGGTTCCCCCATGAGTCCTAATGCGAAAGCGTTTATCGCCTTGGTGCTGGGAACCGGGGCCGCCGTCCTTGCCAACGGCCTGGTGCACTCATCGTGGCCCGACATGGGCAGGTTTCTCTGTTATTTGCTCGCGGTCACCGTGGCCTCAGGATTCAAGATTGTGCTGCCGGGTATCAGCGGCACCATGTCCGTGAACCTGATGGTGATCTTGATCTCGGTGATCGAACTGTCTCCCGGGGAGACTCTGGTACTGGGCTGTGTCGCTTCCGTGGTCCAGACCCTGTGGCACAATAAGCATATCCAGGCAATCCACGTTGCCTTCAACGCCGCGCAGATCGCGATCTCGATTGAGCTGTCCTATTTCGTATTTCATCATTCGGCGCCATTGCTGGGCGAGCAGGTGCCTCTCCGTCTGATGGCCACCGCGATCACCTACTTCCTGGCCAACACCGTTCCGGTCGCCGTCGTAGTTTCTTTAACCGAGCACCACGCGTTCTCCCACACTTGGGCGGAATACTATTTCTGGTCGTTTCCTCACTATCTGGTGGGCGCAGCTTTCGCGGGAGCAGTCACATGGTCGAACCGCCATCTCAGCTGGCAAGTTTCGGCCTTGATTGTGCCTGTCGTCTACCTTGTGTACCGTTCCTATCGCCTGTATCTGGGAAGGCTGGAGGACGAAAAACTGCATGTAGAACAAATAGCGGAGCTCCATCTGCGGACCATCGAGGCCCTGGCCCTTGCCATCGACGCCAAGGACCACACCACCCACGATCACCTGCAAAGAGTGCGGGTGTATGCCATCGAGATCGGCAAGGAGATGGGCTTAAGCGCTGTCGATTTGGAGGCGCTACGCGCGGCAGCGCTGCTGCACGATATTGGCAAGCTGGCCGTTCCTGAGCACATCATCAATAAGCCGGGACGGCTCTCACCGGAAGAATTCGAGAAGATGAAAATTCATCCCGTGGTGGGAGGCGAGATCCTGGAACGGGTCAACTTCCCCTATCCCGTCGTCCCGATTGTGAGGGCGCATCACGAGAAGTGGGACGGCACGGGATATCCGGATGGATTGCAGGGCGAGCAAATACCAATCGGGGCACGGATCCTCAGCGTCGTGGACTGCCTCGACGCGCTGACTTCGGACCGGCAGTACCGGCGCAGTATCCCGCTGGATGAGGCCATGCGGGAGGTGGTCTCGCAAGCGGGAAAGCAATTCGATCCCCGGGTGGTGGAAGTTCTCCATCGCAGGTATCTGGAATTGGAGCATCTGGCAAGGGCCGGTTCCAGCAGTGCGGAGCCCATGAAGCTGTTTACGGATATCAAGATCGCCAATAGGTGCGCTCCCGGCGTGGGCTTCGAGAAGATAAAGACGGGCGCCAGCAAAGGCAACTTCCTGGCTTCGATTGTGGCCGCACGATATGAAGCACAAGCCTTGCTGGAATTCAGCATCGCCCTCGGCCGTTCCCTCAGTCTCTACGAAACCCTTTCGGTGGTGGCTGCGCGACTCCGCAAGCTGGTTCCCTATGACACCATCGCCATCTATTTGTTGCGAGGCGACAAGCTGGTCCCCGAATACGTTACCGGCGACGACTTTCGGGTGTTTGCTTCGCTGGAAATTCCTCTTGGGGAGGGACTGTCCGGCTGGGTGGCCCAGAACCGCACTCCGATCGTCAACGGTAATCCGTCGGTCGAACCCGGCTATCTGAACGATCCGCAGAGAGCCAGCTCCATGGCCTCGGCGCTTGCCATTCCGCTCATGGGCAGCGACGACGGCGTTTTGGGAGTGCTGGCCCTTTATCGTCTGCCAGCGGACGCTTTCTTGACCGATCATCTGCGCATCCTCCTCGCTACCAGCGAGAAAATCGGGGCTTCCATTGAAAACGCCATCAAGTACCAGGCGGCAGCCGACTCGGCCACCGTGGACTACCTGACCGGGCTGCCCAACGCGCGCTCTCTTTTTCTGCACCTGGACTCCGAGATTTCCCGATGCAAGCGCGAGAAGAGCCGCTTGGCTGCCGTGGTCTGTGACCTCGACGGATTCAAGCAGATCAACGACAAGCTGGGCCACCTCGCGGGCAACAAAGTACTCGAACTGTTTGCCCGAAAACTCATCCTGTCTTGCCGCGAATACGACTTCGCGTCCCGCATGGGAGGAGACGAGTTTGTGGTGATTGCACCCGGCCTAGACCGGCTTGCGACGGAGGAGATGTGTGTGCGAGTCAGGGCAGTTGCTACGGAGAGCGCAAAGGAAGTTTGCCCGGAGGTCACAGTTTCGGCCAGCGTGGGCGTGGCTTTCTATCCTGATGACGGCGAAGATGCCGAGCAGTTGCTGGTGGCAGCCGACAAACGGATGTACTCGATGAAGCAGGACCATCGGCGGGCGGGAGCGTTCGTTGACGTGCCCATGCAAACGTCAATGACGCAGTGAGGAATTGGCGCGATGCGGACCGCGATTTTGCACCGGCTGACGCTGGCGGCGATGACGGTTGTGGCCGGAGGACTGATTTCGGCCACGTTGGTACGCTACGCGCCCGGCTTCGGCACCGATGAGCGCCAGCTCGATGCCCGGTTGAGCAGCGACAGCATCCAGGCAATCCGAAACGCGAATTCCGAAGAGCGTAACATCCTTCACTTTTATGCGGGCTGCGTTCGGCGCGCGCTGCATGGTGATTTTGGCGAGTCGCGATCGCTAAATCGGCCGGTCCGCCAATTGCTGCAAGAGCGGGCGCCGGTCACGCTGGCGGTTGCGGGCCGGGGACTCGGATTGGCGTGGGGTATGGCTGCACTCGCGGTCTTTGCGGCGTGGTTGTTTCGCACCCCTGCAGTTGGCCTCACGGCTACCTTCATCAGCGGAATCTTACTGTGTTTGCCGGCGGGAGTGCTGGCTCTGTTGTCCATTCTGGTGAACGCGCCCGGATACCTCGCGATCGGGCTCATCGTATTTCCCAAGGTCTTCCGGTACTTAAGCAACCTCGTCGCTGGGGTCCGCCAGATGCCGCACATTACCACCGCGTATGCCAAGGGAGTACCGGAACCTGCAATGTTTTTCCGCCATGTCGTTCCCGTGATCAAGCGCGAGGTGCTGGCGCTGGCAGGAGTTTCCATCGGTATCGCCATCAGCGCGGCCATTCCGGTGGAGGCGCTGTGTGGGATCCCCGGCATCGGTCAACTGGCATGGCAGTCGGCGCTCGCCCGTGACCTTCCTCTGCTGATCAATATTTCCATGCTGGTGATCGCATGTGTGGTCGTGGCCAATTCGGGAGCAGACCTGCTCAGCGAAGAACGGAGACAGCCAGCATGAAGGCCGTGCGTCTAGCGGCGACCGTGCTGGCCGCCATCCTGGTACTCGCCAGTATAGGCGGCAGCTTCCTCTCGAGATTTGACTATGCCGTCCAGGACCGGGAGCAGGTGAATGCAGGTCCTTCGAGCAAACACTGGCTGGGCACCGATGACTTGGGACGCGATCGGTTTGCGCGATTGTTGCATGGAACGCGAGTGTCGATGCTGCTGGCGCCGGCCGCAGCCGCTGTCTCCGTATTGCTGGCTCTCACCGTCGGAGCGGCCCCAGGGTTCTTCGGCGGCTTCTCCGAACGGGCCGCGAAAACCGCGATCGACTTGTTCCTTTCCATCCCCTGGCTTTTTCTGCTGCTGACCGTCCGGGCCATGCTTCCGTTGAACACGTCGCCCGCGGTCTCGGTGACGATTACGTTCCTCATGCTGGGGATTCTGGGATGGGCGGCCCCCGCGAGGATCCTGCTGGCCCGAGCGCGATCCATGCGGCAATCTGATTTCATCGTCATGGCATGCTCCATCGGCGTTTCGCCTTGCAGGCTGCTCGGCAAGCACGTGCTGCCGAACCTGCACCCCATCTTGCTGGCCCAGTTTTGGATATCGGTTCCCGTATTCGTACTGGCGGAGGCCAACCTCAGCCTGTTGGGGCTCGGCGTGGCAGAGCCGCTGCCGTCGCTCGGCAGCCTGTTGCGGGAACTCGAAACCGTGATGTCCTTTCGGGGCGATCTGTGCCGTTTCGCCGCACTCATCATGCTGATCTTAATCGTAAGTGGTATGCAAATTGCGATGTCTGAACGTGAGGTTTCCTGATATGCGCCGCACTTTCTTGTACGTTTGCCTGCTGGTCACCGTTCTTGTGAGCGCTGCTGTTTGCCTGGATGAGCTTAGGTTTTACTTGCGCTCTGAACCCAAGTCGTTCAACCCGGCACTGGTGGCGGACGATGCTTCAGAAACCATTCGCTACCTGACCGGAGGGGTGCTTGTACGCTTGAATCGCGAATCCCAGAAGCTCGAGCCCGAACTGGCAAAGGCATGGACCGTATCCAAGGATGGCAGGACAATCACCTTCACCCTGCGCCCAGGGATCCGCTTTTCCGACGGGACGCCGTTCAGCGCTGACGACGTGAAGTACACGATGGACCAGTTGATGGATCCAGCGTTGCACTCCCCTACCGGAGATGCATTTCGTTCGACTACCGGCAAAGTAGTGCCGGTCGTTTCCGCGTCCGACAAAATCTCCATCACCTTTCCCGCACCCGTCGCCGGCCTCGACAAATTATTCGACCAGGTTGCCGTCGTCTCGTCGCATTCGCCTCAAAAGGAGATGGCTGTCCTGGGCCCTTACTACGTGTCCGACCACAAGTCAGGCTCCTACGTTGAGCTTCGGAGAAATCCAAACTACTGGAAGCACGATGCGGCAGGCCGGCAATTGCCCTACATCGACGCCGTGAGGTTGGAGATTCAATCGAACCGCGATATCGAGCTTCTGAAGTTCACGCGGGATGACATCCACCTGATCAACTCCATGGATGCCGACGCCTTCGACCGCCTCTCCCGCTCGTCTCCGGACAGAGTACGCGATGCCGGCCCCTCCCTCGATTCGGAGCAGATGTGGTTCAACCAGGTCCCCAGTGCGCCCATTCCCGGATACAAATTGGAGTGGTTTCAGTCGCGCAATTTCCGCCACGCTATTTCGTCGGCCATCAATCGTGAGGACTTGTGCAAAGTGGTGTACAACGGTCACGCTCGTCCCGCGCTCGGCCCGGTTTCGCCGGCCAACAAGTTCTGGTTTGACTCTCACCTGCAACCGGTCCGCTTCGATCCGGCAGCAGCCCTGCAGCTTCTACAGCAGGACGGTTTTCAGCTTTCACACGGCACGCTTCACGACCGGGGTGGCCATGCCGTGGTGTTCTCCATCGTGACCAACGCCGGCAATCGCTCGCGGGAGCGCATGGCGACGATGATTCAACAGGACCTTCGCTCCCTCGGTATCACCGTGAACGTTGTTACTCTCGACTTTCCTTCTCTGATTCAGCGCATCGGCGAAACCTTCAATTACGAAGCGGCGCTGCTGGGCCTGGTGAATGTGGAACTGGATCCCAACGCGCAGATGAATGTGTGGCTCAGCTCCTCCGACGAACACCAATGGAACCCCAGACAGAAGACGCCGGCTACCCAGTGGGAGGCTGAGGTCGATCGACTGATGCGGGCACAGGCATCGGCCATGGACAACCAGAAGCGAAAAAAATACTTCGATCAAGTGCAGGAGATTGTTTCCGAGCAGTTACCCTTCATTTATCTGGTGAACAAGAACGCGCTCACGGGCATTTCTCCGCTGCTGCAAGGCGCCAGGCCTGTGGTCTTGCGACCGCAGACCTATTGGAATGTCGAACGCCTTAGCTTTGCCTCGGAGAGGGCCAGCAATGGAAAGTGACGCCCCGCTCCTGTCGGTCGATCTGCGGGTGGACTATCCCAACAAACCGCAGACGCTGCGGGCGGTCTCCTTTCAGATCAATCAGGGCGAGGTGCTGGGGTTGGTTGGAGAAAGCGGGTCAGGGAAGAGCACGATCGCGCTCGCCATCCTCAGATTGCTGGGACTGAAGGGCGGCCGGGCGATTGGGCATATCTGGTTTCGAGGCCGCGACCTGATGGTGGCATCCGAGCGAGACATGCGACGTGTCCGCGGCCGCGAAATTGGGCTTGTTCTGCAAAGCCCGTTGTCCAGCTTGAATCCGGCGCTGAAGATTGGGACGCAATTAGCGGAGGCATGGAGGGCGCATGCGACGGGGACCAAGGCCGAGCTGGCGATGGCGATCGATGGCGCGCTGGCCAGCGTCGGGCTACCCTCGGACAAAGAGTTTTGTTCCCGCTACCCATCGCAAGTCAGCGTGGGCCAAGCACAACGAGTGTTGATTGCGATGGCAGTCATGCACTCGCCTGCGCTGCTGCTTGCGGACGAGCCAACCAGTGCACTCGATGCCATCACGCAAGCGGAGATCATGAAGCTCTTCACCCAGCTCAACCGGAAAATGGGCAGTGCTGTTCTCTATATCTCGCACGACTTATTGTCAGTGGCGTCCCTCTGTGACCGCATTGCGATTCTTCACGACGGTGAAATCGTGGAATGCGGAAGCGTGGAAATGGTGCTCACACGGCCCAGGCATGCGTACACGCAACAGCTTCTGGCCAGCGCGCCGTGGCCGCTCCGTTCCGAAGTTCCTTCGCCTCTGCCAACGTACCGATTGGGAAAAACTACCGGGCCGCGCTTCTTTCCCGTTGCCGATAAACGGGACCCTCGGAAGTCAGTACCAGACTCCACGTAAGAGAAATTCTCATGAGCACATGTCACTCGCGCCGCCGCGTCCGAGCGGTTACAACGATAGCCCTTCCCAGGCAGTTTTGGTTGTTTGTCAGCGCTCGCATGATCGACTTTCTTCGAGGCTTTGACTTACCATTGACTGAAGGTCAATGATCACGGGTGCGCTGCGATC
>OCZT010005345.1_pt1 | contig 12843 bp, 12 predicted proteins | sample 1539031 | NCBI WGS metagenome assembly OCZT01 (sample SAMEA3539308, study PRJEB22396) | soil metagenome | biome: tundra; feature: field; material: soil | place: USA | collected 2010-05 | depth 0.15 m | reverse complement strand
GGATCTCGAGTGGTCGGCAGCACGAGCCACCTTTTCATCGTGTCGACTCGCATCGATTTCACGGCGGTGCTCATCTTGATGGCCGGTATCGGAGCCCTACGGCGGGCGACCGATTCACGCGCGTTGGAGTTCCTCGCGGGTGCTCCCTTCGTCATTCTTGCTCTGCAGGGCTACGGCGGCGAAGGACTACTGCGGGTCGTCCTCTTTGGTCTGCCCTTCACCTCGCTGTTGGCCGCCTCGGCAATCGTGCCTACTTCCACCGGTGAGGTTCGCCCATGGATTCCACCGACGAAATGGCTGCATTCTTTCGCCACGCTTCGCCCCGTCGTCGCACTTCGCCCCGCCGTCGCCACCCTTCGCCCCGCCGCCACCCTTCGCCCCGTCGTCGCCGGTATGGTCTTGATGTCCATGTGCGTGCTCACCACGATTGTTCGTGGCGGAAACGACGCGTACGAATCGTTCTCGACGGGTGAGCTCAATGCCGTGAACTACGTCTACGATCACGCGACGACCAACCAAGTTTTAGGCACGGTCACCACGTACCTACCAATCGGACAGCGAGACGTGGGTACGCTCAATATCTTCGCAGTGGGCGGCAGCGATATTCCAACGTTGGCCCAGATCTCCACGTCACTTCTGAAGCTTCGGCCAAAGTTCATCATCTTGAGTCAATCGCAGGAAGCTTGGGGAGAAGTCGTGGGGGGCTATCCCAAGGGCTGGGAGGCCCAATTGGGCTTGACAATTCTCAAGAAGGACTATCAACAAGTTGCGTCGTGGCCCACCGCGCAAGTGTACGAGGCCTTCAATAAGTGGGGGCCGTTACCGGCGTAACAGCCAAGTCGCTCGACCACGCCGCTAAGAAGTCACTGAGGCCGCAGCTCCGACAGCCCTAATCCTCTTGAGCGTTACCGGCAAGAAGAGCATGAACTCGACTCCTGAGGTGATCAGCGCGGCGTAACCCACCGAATTGATTCCGTGGTGCCGGATAAGCACTAAGACAATGGACAGATTGACCACGAGGGTGATTCCCTCGCGAGCCATGAGGGCCCACACACGACCGTCGATCCACGCCAGGGCCGCGTACGTCGCGACAACGACGGTGCCGGGAAGTGAGAGGAGGAGGAGCCGGAGCAGAGTTGTGCCCTGGCTGGCGTATGCCGGACCAAAGATCCCCAGAATCTGTCGAGCGAACACCGTGCCCACCCCAACGCCGACGACTAACACCGCGCTCATGGCGATAATCGCCTGTCGGACGTGGCGACGCTGATCTTGAGGCTCGTGGGATACCTCCACTATGAGAAGTCGTGAGATACTCCAAATGAATAGCCCGGGGGTGATCGCCACTTGGGCGACGAGGTAAAAGTGGGCGTTCGCCACCGCCCCTAACTTGCCAATCACAATCAGCGAGACGATTGAAGTCGAGAACAGACTCAGGACGGTTCCGGCGAACTGAGGAATCGACAGCGACAGCATATGTTTAAGGCCGGGTAAGGTCTCCGAGATCGGCGACGTACGGATGTGTTCCGGCAATCGTTTGCGAAAGATGTACCAGTTGACCGCAATGACGGTCGCGACGAGAGGAATCGTCCAGGACAGGACAACGCCCTGGCCCAGCTCGTATCCGGCGAACGGTATTAACAAGGCGAGCTTGGCCACGCCGAAGAGGATGTTTTCCAGGGCGACCCATCGAGACCGTCGCAAGCTGATGAGCACGGAATCTTGAAGTGCGAACATCGTATAGAACACGACCGTCGCAATGAACAGAACGCTCCACTCGAATGTTGTCGCAAAGAACCGGTGAGTGAATCCGAGGGCCAAGTAGCCAATGCCGATTACGACGGCAGCAATCACCGACGTGGCGTAACCCGTCACAACGAGGTCGCGCGACTTTTGTGCCGCTCGAGGCAAGAATCGTTGGAAGACTGAGCCGAAACTGAGCTGGGCGAACGTCGAGAGAAGGGTGACGGCGGCAATCTCACCCGCCGCGCGACCAATCGATTTTTGGGACGCGAGATGGGCGCCGATACCCCAATAGAGGAGACCGAGCAGCCCCGAACCCGCCGCGGAAATCATGAGGGCGAATGCGTTGGTGTAGATGCGATAACCGGCAAGTCGGTTCGACCACTTCCCTGTGGCGTTCTTCATCGGACCCTCGTGCACAAGCTGTCGAGGCAGTGGCACGCCATGTCAACCCGGGCGCCCGGGGAGAGCCCCTCGTGCACGAGATGGCGACCGAGGTACCCGGCGGTGACCCAAGAGAACCTCAAGTTGCGACCACGGCACTGCGAGAAACACCGCCTCCTCGAGGGCTCGACTCCATAGATTCTTCTTGGTGAGAGGTAGCCCGACTTCGACTCGAGAAGCGTGGTGGTCGACCGTGACCGACCAGGGGGCTGTTCGACAGGTTCAATCGTCATCGGAGGGGCCTCCGACATCGACACGATGATCGTGATGCGTGAGCCGTCGGACGGCCAACGGGCGAATTGGACTGCTGGCGATGGCTAGCTACCCCCCACTCGTGGTGGGTGAAAAAGATTGCACCCAGTCGACCAGCAGCGAAGTGGGTCGAGCGGGACACTGGGTGAGAGGATCGCAGATGGTTCTTTGTTCGATATCAATTGTCATCGGCAACTCAGGGATTGAAGATGCGACGGTGTCGGAGGCCCACACATGTCCGTCGAGGGTGTAGTCAATGGCCTGGGGAGTCCATATGACTCCCCACGTGTGCCACTGGGAGAGGTCGGTCGTCTTAAAAGACTGGATCTGGTGGTTGGCAACCGTCCAATGAACCGTCGCGGCGGTCTCGAAAGATTTCCCGCTCGACTCGTTGAAGTCGATCTCGGGTGGCCACGAGTTGTCCTCCGGCCACAGCAACTCCACTTCGTTTGGCCCGGAGCCAGTTTGACGAGAGCGGACGAAGAACGCTCCGTACGTTTGGGGCTTACCGCAGAGGCATAAGCCACCCGTCACCCACCTATTACCAAATTGCGGATCCTTCCAGGCGTTCAAATGCAGGAGGCCGTTGCTGACGACGACGTGGGTTGGACTGAATTGTCCGGTCGGGTCCCCCCCCGGTTTGCCGCTGAAGGTGCTCCATCCTGCGGGCAGGGAACCGCCGGTGAAGTCATTCACGTACGACTCGACGTAGCCAGGAACCGATGTGGCGCTCAGCGGTCCTAGTCCGGAGGATTCGGCCGCGTCGACGACACCCGCCGGGTATTGGGGAGATTGTGAAGTCGACGTCGACGTCGTTGGTCCCGAGGACGGGCTCGTCGCCACGACCCACCCAATTGCCACCAACATCACCACCACCACGGCGGAGACCGCCAACTTCAAACGACGGCTGACCACGGAATCGTTATCGCCCCGCGAGGGCGGTTCAGGGGAGTTCTCAATATTCGACATTGTGACCTCGATCGTAGTATCTCGGGCAATTGCGCTGGCCTTCTCCGTCACTAGCGCGGTCGTGCCAACTTGAGGCTGTGGGGCGATTATCGCTTGGCAAGTCTGATCCCGTGAAAGATCCCACAGCGTGACACCGAGAGTTGTAGATAGCGAAGTGGTGTGCACCGCCGCGAGGTGACGATAACGCAGTGGAGAGTGGGTTTGGTGGCGCGAGTTTCCTTACCGTCAGCGTTGCGCACCCGGAACCCGGGTGCGTCCTGATTGTGGGAGATATATCTTGGAGAGGAACGAGGGCGACGTCCCGGAGTCCATCGGGTGGCGGCAATTGCGTTCATCGAGGTCCCTTTACGTCTCGTTCCTTTCGTCGGCTCAGGGCCGTGGCGTCTCCATCGTCGTTCTTGACGCCGGACGCCGACGAAGGGTCACGGTAGATGTCCTCACCAGCGAATTCAGTAGATTGTTGGCCCGCTCAGCGCCATCGGATTTCGTGTCCTCGCATCTTCTTAGCTGCCAGGATCGTCTTGGCGGTCATGGCGATTCCTAAGAAGATCGTAAATGGCATCACGTCGCAGCCGCGAAGATCACGCCACCAGACTCGCAGCGTCCTCACCCGACTAACGAGCCTCAACCTCGAATTATCTCGGCCGCCTTCGGGCTCCGTCGAGTCAGCTCGAGCGTTGTTCACCACTCGGAATTGCTGATTGCCTTCATTGACCCGGACCTCGCCCCAGAGCAGGGCTCGAAGACTATTGGGCACCCATACGGTGACGGCGCAGTCGTGCACAACTTTCTTCTCCGAGAGTTCGAATTGTGAATCGAAGAAGAGGTCGTCGGCGAACATGGGGGGAAAGACTTCGAATCTCCGTCGCGCGGCCCGACTCGCCCCATACAGGCCCCGACCAGTCAAGTGATCGTCGAGCCAACGGACCATCAACGGACTTTCGAGTGCGCGATAATACAGTTTGACGGTCCACGCCGACTTCTCGTCCCCGTATCGAACTCTTGGGCCGGCGGCCACGACGTCGTCGGTGGTCAAAATGTCGACCAACGCCCTGATTGAAGCGGGTGAAATGTGCGTGTCGGCATCGCAATACAGCCGCGGGTAGACGTCCCCGGCGAGGCGATCGCCTTCGTTGAGAGCGAAGTGTTTTCCCGCGTCAGGAATCTCCACCACCACGATTCCTGGGTACTCTTCCGCCACCTGTCGAGTCCGATCACGGCATCCATTGCAGATGACGTAGACGTCGTAGTCGCCCGCGATGACGAGGTCGGAAAGTGGCTCGAGAAGCTCTCGGATTCGGTGCTCTTCGTTATGCGCGGGAATCACTATTGAAGCGAGGCTCGCCATGCGGTCGACTCTATCTTAACCCCCATCTCGATTCGAGATACGGTTTGAGGGAGTCCTCAGGTTAGGGCGGCGCTGAACTGAGAGACGCCCAATAGTTCGCGGTAACATCATTGACAACTGGGCCATAACGCGAAGTTGCGGGTAGAACCGAGACAGAGAGAAAGTAGTCGATGTTGGGTTCTGAACGATGAATACGCCTAGCCCTGTGCGGCTGGTTCAGGTCGAGATTGACGGCGAGCAGAGTGGCGCGGTGATGGGTGTGGAGCCGCGACGTCGGCACTGGGTCGAAGTCGTCAAGCGTGGTCAAGTCGTGGGTATCGTCGAGCGGACGTCCGACGATGAGGGAGTGTTGCCGATCAATCGAGAGTCGCTCGCTCGAGAGTTTGAGGACGCCGAGACCGCGACCCTCTTTGGTGATTCGCTAGGCCGATTGCCGACGGCATCGGTAGTTGTCCCGACGATCTATCGCCGGGTTGAGTTGTTGAATCGGTTGGTGCAGTCGCTGCTCGACCTTGATTACCCTGACTTTGAGATCATTGTCGTGGACAACCGTGTGGGCTCGGGTCATGCGCCAATACCACCTTTTGCCCAAGATGGTCGAGTCAAGATTGTCCAGGAGCCAACCCGGGGTGTGTCGGCCGCTCGGAACTCCGGGTTCGCCGCGTCGCGTGGCGAATTTGTAGCGTTCACCGACGACGACGCGAAGGTTGATCACCACTGGTTGCGTGCACTGGGCGCCGCCTTCAGTAGTGACGCTGGCGTCGACGCCATCGGAGGGATGGTTCGCCCCTTTGAACTCGACACGGAGCCACAGCTGTGGTTCGAGGAGTTCTATGGCGGATTTACAAGATCATTCCGAGCCCAGCAGTGGAGCCTCGAGTCAGTAGGTGCGTCCGATCCGCTATTCCCGTATTCACCGGGGCATTTTGGTGCAGGGGTCAATATGGCAATCCGTCGGTCGGCCTTCGAGCGGAGTGGTGGATTCGACCTTCGACTCGGCGCGGGCACTATCGCCAAGGGAGCCGAGGACCTCAGGTTGTTCATGGACGTTGTCTTACGCGGAGGAAAAATCGCCTACGTTCCTTCGGCGATAGTCCGACATTCGCATCGCCGCACTGAGCGCCAATTCATGGAGCAAGTCTTCGGCTATGGCGTGGGCCTGACTGCGCTGTTTACCGATTTGATTGTCGATGACTCTTCCCACCTCACTAAGATTTTCAAGCGAGTCCCACGCGGACTTCGGATGTTGCTCGTGCCCTCCGAGCATCCCTCGCTCAGTATCAAGACGAGCTATCCTCGTTGGACTCAGTTGGTCCAGTTGGTGGGCATGGTGTATGGACCGTTCGCATTCATGTTGAGTGCGATCCAAGTTCGTCGAACACGCGGTCGCTGACGAGTTGAGTCGAGTCGCGCGGCGTTCCCCTCACGGCGTGTCGGGGTAATCCGATGAGAACCCTGACTGGATAAGGTTCCTCGGCCTCACTTCGGTGTCGTCGGGCCGCCCCTGATGCTCGTACCTCGACACTGGCTATTGGTGGTGCGAGCGTGGCAATCGGCGAGCGCGAGCGATCGTGATCGAGCCGCACGAATCTCCTCGCGATGCAGACAGTTCCTCACGACACATCGTCTTTACCCGAGTTCTCACGGTGTACGTGAATTACTTGGTCAGCAGGCGCATTCTGGCGAAGGTCCTTGGCTGGCTAGCTGAGAGCAGCCTGTTCGAGCGCCTTTTCAGTAACTCGAGATCAAATGCGCGATGGCGTGGGAGTTCCGTTACGAGCGAGTAGCAATAGTACAGTGGTCGCATTGTGGCAATCGCCTCGCATCGACGATTTGCGCGCCGTGCAATCCTTGTCGTCTCGGCGACGGGGTTGGTTGCACTGGCGGGCCTCACGGCCGCACCATCAACAACCGCGACCGCAACGTCGGGTGCCTCGTTTCATGTGGGAGTCGAAAACCACTCCGAGCCTTCGGGCACTGCTCCACCGGGCGCGCGATCGCTCAGCGGCTACCGCCTCACCTACGCGCAAGACTTTACGGGATCACGTATTCCACAGGGATGGGATCTCTTTAGTGGTGTGCCGGGGGGGGGATCCGTCGGGACGCTTTAGTTCTCGGCACGTTCAGGTCTCGCAGGGTCTCTTGCGACTCAAGCTGTACCAGGACCCCGCATTCGCCAATCGGTGGGTGACCGGAGGTTTGTGTCAATGTCAGCGTCCGATGACGTACGGAGCGTACTTCGTTCGCTCGCGTGTTACCGCGGCGGGTGCCAACTCCGTCGAACTCCTTTGGCCAGAGAGCAATGTGTGGCCGCCAGAGATTGATTTCAGTGAGAACCTATTCCATCTCAATTTGGCGACGTCCACGACTCATTGGGCTGATCACACCGATTTTCAGACTCTGAAGATCAACATGCTCCAGTGGCACACCTGGGGAGTCATTTGGACACCAAGTTACGTTCTCTACGTCGTTGATGGTCGTCCGTGGCACGAATTCACGAATGCCAGTGGCGTCCCACACGTGCCCATGGTTCTCGACTTCGAGCAGCGCACCACGTGCCCTTCGGTCCTTAGATGTCCCACCACCTCATCGGAACTACTCGTTGACTGGGTGGCCGAATTTCAAGTCGCCAAATAGCACTCAGGGCCAAAGCGTCACGAGGAACTTCAACGGGGCATTCGAACTAGCCGCGGAGTTTGACCAGCGGACGAAAATGTGGGGCGTCGATCCGCCCAAGGAATGAAGGTCGTGCTCCAGCAACCACTTCACCGTCTTCACCCGAGTTGCCTCGGACAACGGACCCTTACGGTGGCGTTGCGCCGCGGAGGCGCTCACGATCACCGTATGAGCGCGATGGCGATACACCGTGACCGCCACACCGTGAACCGCCGAACTCAATTTCGGCGGGGAGAGGCCCACGCTGATGGGTATGGTCGTGAGTGGCGCCGCCACCTTGACGGGCGTCAGGGTCGCAGGCTTGTATTCGGTCGCCCAATCGACGAGCGTTGATTGGGAATTTGTGGGACACGCTGATCCGGTTGAACACCACGTCTGTTGTTGAATATCGAGGGTCATGGGAGCTTGAGGAATTTCGCCGGACGCCGCCACGACGCCCCACACGTGTCCGTCGACGAGGTAGGTAATGGCCGTCGGAGACCAAATCACTCCCCACGTGTGCCATTGCGTCATGTCGATCCTCGTTAATCGATGATCGACTTGATTGTCGGCTCCATAATGCACGGTTGCCATGGTCGAGGAGGTTCCGCCGCTCGTCTCATTGAAGTCCACCTCCGGGGGCCACGGGTGGCCGCCGGCGGGCCACAATAATTCGACCACGGTCGGTCCGGGACCGGTGAGACGCGATCGTACGAAGTACGCGCCATACGTCTGCGACAAGGCGCACTGACAGGTTCCCCCCGTAACCCACTCATGCGCCGACGAGGGGTGCGCGGCATTTAACTGAAGTTCGCCATTGCCAACGGCTACTTGGGATGGAGTGAATCGAGTGCCAGGATCTCCACCGGGCACGCCGTTGAACTTTGACCATCCCGACGGCAAGGTCGATCCCGTGAAGTCGGTGACGTATGACTGGGCGTAGCCCTTGAGCGCGGTCGCCAGTGGCGGAGCCACGCCGGAGGGTTCGCTGGTATCGCTCACGCCGACGGTCGCGCCGTAGCCGGCGCTCGAACTCGTCCCGGCAACTGCCGAAGACTGTGGCACCTGTCCCATCGGCACCAGCACGAGGCTGGCAGTGCACAGGGCCAGTAACCGTCGAGACGACCGACGTAATCCGCTCACGGCGTGAATCCCCACTAGTGCGCGCCTCGCAGAGCGTTGAAGTTGTCCCTCAGGAGCATCGTTGCATCCTTTGAAACTGGTTCGACGGCCGATAGCAAATCCCGAGAGTCCTAGGAGCCATAGGCAAATACCCTACAAGCAATTATTAAAGATTCATGAGAGGCGCTCATTTGGCCACGACGGTGCGAAATAGCGCGTTGAGCCCCACTATTTCGGGAAATTGTCCGCAATATTCTTGCGAAGGTTTCTCGAAGGACGTTCGTGGAGTCGCCACACGACTCAACACTCCACAACTCGTCTTCTCGTCCATCTTTCTCCAATGAAGGACACGCGTTACGACATCGTCGTACGAACAGCAACCTCGGGACCCGCGACGCGAAGCTGGTAGATAACGCATTCTCTCGACGATGTGAGTGGGAGAAGTAGATCACTTCCGTCGAGAGAAGATGTCAAGCCAGATCGCGATTTGACTGCAACGACTACTGTGGATTCTCAATCCCCGCCGGAGCTATCCATTATTCTCGACTCGCCAATAGCGTTCATCAGCGTTCATCGTCGCGTCGAATATCTCACGGTAGTTTCTTCGAGTTGGCCCGAACTGAGAGCCGTACAGACCCATGGCCTGCTGCTTGATCGCGTCGTCGCCACTGTATCCATCGAGTCCGACGAGGCCAACTCGTCGGCGCAAAATTCTGAGTCGCTTCGACACGGCCCTGGGGTGTGCCAAACCGTAGGGCAGGTCCATATAGAGGTACCACGTGGCAGTCGAACGTGACCACAGGCCGCGCGAGGCGTCGCTCACGGCCAAATGATCTGGGTGGATCAATCCCATCGGTGCGATCACCGTGGCGGGACTCATCTCGATAAGTACCCGGGAAATCTCGTCACGGACGAGATCGACGTAGTCAGCCTTTGGTCGATATTCGACGTAATCCGAGTCGAGCAAATCCAGCCAAATCGGCGTCGCCCCCAGAAACGCCAGAGCGGTGCGATCTTCATTGCGACGCAATTCAACGGCGTCGGGCGCGTACGACTCGCCAGTGCTGCTGCTGTTATATCCCTCGTGAAAGGCATCGGGCGCACCAGCCATGACGGTGACCACGGTGGCTGACGGGTGGGCGCTCAAGAAGTGAGCGCACGAGTACACCGCGTCGTCCAAATGAGGTGAGAGAACCACCACCGGGTCAACGGGCTCAAGTCTCGACATCGAAATGCCTTCCTAAGCGGATCATGAGTCGAGTGCGATCACCGTTCAAGCTCAACTTCACTCGAGACACGTCGTGGTCAACATGATGGTCGTCTGCACTCACCTGGTCGCAGAGTCCTGTCTCTCGTGACAACATCAGTGTCAGCCCTCCGTCAATCATGTAGTTGGAATCGCCGAAGCCTAAGCCATTGCGGTCGGTCGCAGGCGGATTCTCTGGATCGTCAGCGCCGAGAGCGGCCGGGAAATCCTGTGTCGCGATGACCAAATTCGACCTCGCGAGCACGACCTCGTTGCTCGATCGATGTCGGTACGCGACGTGGGCACGGCCTCGGGCCACCGAACCACAGCCGAACGCCTGACCGGGTGGGTTAACATGACATCTTGGTGGATTGGGCGCCACCATGCCGTGCCGGTATACAGAGAGGCAATCTTGTGGACACGTTACGTTCGACGCTGACGAGGCTGCATCTCATCGGTATCGCCCAATTTGTTGACCGCACGGCGCGTCGGCTTTTCATCGTCAGCGTCAAGTTCCTTCGATCGATATCACGGTTCCCAGTTGTCGGGCGAATACTCGAACCGCTGCTCGTGCGACTGGACCGCGATCACCACCTTCATTTAGATCAAACGGAGTTACTGCGCGTGTGTCGTGCATTGAGCAATCAACAGCTGTCCTATTGGGTGGGGGGAGGATGGGGTCTCGACATTCTGGTCGGCTGCGAAACTCGGCGCCACGGCGATTTGGATTTCGTCCTCGCCAATTTCAAGGTCGACATGCCAGTTGTGGCCCTGGTGCTGGCGGAGCTCGGCTATCAACGCAAGATTCCCCTGGGCGGCACGATGTGGTTCCCTGACGCTGAAGTCTACGGAGACGATCACGGGCACCACATTGAAATTATGAACATCAATTGGAAGCTGCTGGCTACCGCGAGCTCCTTGCTGGGACCGCGATCAACTCCTGATCCAGCGATTGCGAACCACTCGGAGCAACCGACAGAAATACTGCTGGCCAAGTGCACGTCGACGGGAGAGATTGACGGCGTCTCATTGCCGATCCTTTCCGCGGCGGCCCAACAACTCTTTCACCTGGGGTACGAACGCCGCAACGAGGATTGGCACGCCGAGAACATCTTTCGTCTCATCTCCATTCGTGAAGCGGGATCGACCGAGCTCGCATTGTCGCAGCAACGTTCAGGATCTCAACCTCCCTCAACCCTCTTGCTCGTTCCCATCTTCAGTTTCCCTCCCGATCTCTGGAGACTCTGTCGCCTCTACCGCAATGATCTCGATCTGATGCCACCTCACGTGACACTGGCGTTCCCCTTTTTGCCTCTCGCGTCAGTGACGCCAGATGTCGTGCGACACCTCTCGACAGTGTTGAGTGGGATTGAGGCGTTCGACTTTGAACTCAATCAGGTGCGCTGGTTTGGCACCAATGTCGTGTACTTGGAGCCGTCGGAGAGCGACTCCTTTCGGTCGATCATCGAGTTGCTCCAACGAGAGTTTCCCGATTTTCATCCTTATGACGGTGCGTTTGATTCGGTGATCCCCCACGTCACGCTGTCGGAGCACGGCTTGCTGTCCGAGCGGCGAGCGCTCGGCGCGAGCGCCCCCGCGTACCTGCCCATAACGGGTCGAGCCTCGCACGTCTGGTTGATGAGCAACGAGCGTCGATTCGATGAGTGGTCAATCGCCCGCGTCTTTCCTCTGGTCCAGCGGACATTCGACCGTCGCGATGGTGGGCTAGGGAGTCGACAGTAGGTCGCGGCCACGCGACGTTGATCGGCTCAGCGGACGAGGTGTCGGTCCTCGAGACTCCCCGTCGCGTCCGTCCAAAAGAACCCGCACTCGGGGGCGAGAGAGGTCCGAAATCCCCTGAATTTACTATCCCTTTGACCTACGTGAACTATCAAGTAACCTTTGCAGAGGAGTATCTAGCAATTGTTGCCCGAATTTCAAGCCGAGGAGACATGTGATGTCAGTTGACCGCAAATCACGGCGGGGGTTTTTTCGTTTTTCAACGGCTTGCGTCGTGTCGACCATGTTGATATCGTCCGCCGTCGTTGTCGGCCTCCAGAGTGGCGCATCCGCCGCGGCCCTGACGATTACCGAAGCGGCTACTTTCCCGGTTTTCCCCACCGAGTCGCTTGGCGTGACGTCAATGACCATCAATCCCCAACACGTCGGGGACCTCGTCATTTTCGATTCGCAGATTCATTCGACCTTCATCACGGTCACCGGAGTGGCCAGTGCCAATGCGGGTCCGTGGCACCTCGCCACGCGCTACGTCGACAACACTAATCACGTCATCACTGAAGAAACCTGGTGGGCGATTGCGACGGCGACGGGCTCGACCACCGTGACCGCCAGCTACTCGGGCAATGTTTCGGCCCTCAGCCCACAGTTGGTTGCGGATTCCTATACGACGTCGGGCTCCGCGGCGTGGAGCGTTGTTGTGGGCAACGGATCTGCAGCGACGGCAACGACAAGCGTCACTTTCCCGAGCCTCACGAGTGGCGCGGGGGCCAGCCAGATCTACTTTGGTTACGTGGAAGTGACGCAGACCGCGTCGGGCGGCGGCACGCTGGGTTTTTCATATACACCAGTGTCCAGCGGAAATCTCATCACCGCGAATGATTCCCTGAGTTCGAACACCACGTACGCCCCGACGGCGTCGTTGTCGCCCTCGGGAAACTACACCGCGATAGGAACGATATTCAACGCGACGCCCACGTTTACCGTTACCTTCCTCGGCAATAACTCAACGGGCGGGTCGACGAGTCCCGAGACGCAAAGTTCCGCCACCAACCTCACCACCAACGGTTTCGCCCGCACGGGTTACTCCTTCAGTGGCTGGAATACCCTCGCCAACGGATTGGGTACGAGTTACGCCCAAAACGCGAGCTACCCCTTCACCGCCGATGCCACCCTCTACGCCCAGTGGTCCCCGAACAACGTCACCGTGACCTTCAACGGCAATAGCTCGACGGGTGGATCGATGAGTCCCGAGATCAATAACCTGCCCGCGGCGCTGACGACGAACGCCTTCACCCGCACGGGCTACACCTTCAGTGGCTGGAATACC
>OCZT010005343.1_pt1 | contig 12844 bp, 13 predicted proteins | sample 1539031 | NCBI WGS metagenome assembly OCZT01 (sample SAMEA3539308, study PRJEB22396) | soil metagenome | biome: tundra; feature: field; material: soil | place: USA | collected 2010-05 | depth 0.15 m | reverse complement strand
TCATGTCCGGCACCATAGCCTCGCCCGTATTGCAGGCGAAGGTCGCGGTCGTAGGTGGTTATCCGGGGATTTCGCTCGGTGCCGATGACAGTGCAAGGTTCAACAGGTGGGCCTCGGGGTACATCGGAACAATGGCGTGTCTTTACGTCGGAACGTTGGCCACCGGCTCACTCACGACCGCGACAACACCGGGCTCTGTCATCAAGAAAATGCCGATCTATGACGGATCCGAAACCCTCGTCGGGTACATCCCCATCTACAACACCATCACCTAAGAGGAGCGACCATTGCCTTCCGTGACCATTGAGAACGCCTACACCGAAGCCTGCACAGCCCTCGGGGAGTCCGTCGTGATGCAGCGACTTCAAGCGCAGGAGATCGCCCGCCTGACAGCGCTGACACAGGCTCAACAACCACCCGAACCGCAGCCAACCCCCGTCACATAAGTGCCGGGAGTGGGCGGTAGCGATTTGACAACTTCGCAGCGATAGGATAGGCTAGCCTCTGTCAGATTAACCATGCACCAAACCGAAAGGTCCATTATGACCAATACTGTCCCATCGCCCACTCCTATATCTATGCCTGACGCAGCAGTATTGGGGTACCTCGCCCGGTATTCTTCTCCGGGAACCGTCACCGCCTATACTCTTGATCTACGTCTTCTATTTGAATGGTGCGCAAGGCAAGGTCTTGATGTATTTAAGAATGTTGAACGTCCGCACCTAGAACTCTTTGCTAGATATCTTGAAAGTGAACGACACAATGCCCCGGCAACGATACATCGAAGACTTTTGGTAGTCCGGTCCTTTTACCAACTTGCTGAATTCGATGGATACATTAAGAAATCACCGGCAACGCATCTTCGCCTACCGCGTGTTTTCAAAGATGAAACAAAAACTCTAGGACTAGACCGCAACGAACTTGGCTCAATGGTTTATGCTGCCCGAGCGAGTACACCATCGGACTCTGCGCTTATTACTATGCTAGCGATGCTAGGCCTTCGTGTATCTGAGGCATGTAATGTACGGATTGAAAATACCCACGGAGAACTCCGAGGTCATAGAACTCTTAGTATTATTGGAAAGGGTACTAAGCCAGCAACGATTCCGTTAGCAATTCCTGTAGCCCGAGCAATGGATTTGGCCGCTGGGGATCGTACTGAGGGTTGGCTATGTTTACGAGCAGACGGCAAACAGATGGATCGTCGTGCGGCGTCGAGAGTTGTAGTGCGTATAGCCAAGTCTGTAGGAATCAAGACGAAAATCTCGCCGCATAGTCTCAGGCACTCTTATATCACCGCGTGCCTAGACGCAGGAGTCCCCTTGCGAGATGTACAAGTAGCCGCTCGTCATAATGACATACGTATGACAGTGCGTTATGATAGGGCCAGAGGAAATCTTGACCGTCATGCAAATTATGCTGTGGCATCATTTATCGCAGGAGCGGCCTAAGATATATCGAGATTAAACACGCAGTAGCCACCATCCTACGTAGGATGGTGGCTACTGCTTTCCCCTTTCCGTGCTATAATGAAAATATCATGTCACTATACGATGTACTCCTAAAGAGCATGCCCAGCGCGGCATTTAAACTATATAGATACGGAGACACATATGGGGACATATATGTTGATTATTATGGGATAGGAGGGTCCGTTGACGTAACTGGTAATAGACACACGCTAACTGGAGCGATGTCATTCGTCTCTCCAATAGTAAATGGAAATGGCGATTCCCTGTCTGTTAATACCGCCACCATGATGTATACTACGACCACGGCCTTCCTTCGCGGCTGCGAGAATAACTCGTTTTCTTTGCAGTCATGGGTGCTCCCGACTACATTTGGAGCAAACGTATCAATATTATCACATACTGGAATCTACGATGGCCTCTACTTTGATGGTAACTTCATTAACTTTAAGATTAACTTCTCAACACTAGGGTCTGTAGTTGCAAGTTGGCCGGTACCGGACTTCCCAGAGGCATATCATGTAGTAGGAGTATACAGCCCTCAGAAGATACAACTATATATCAACAGAGTGCTGGTATCTGAAACCGAAATCACATCGGCCCAACTTGCAGACGGATTTGCTCAAGAGCCCAGTTCACTTCTATGCTCTGGACAATCCGTGTCGGGTAATGAAAGACTTATAGTTGATGGAATTGCTATCTTCAGCAGAACGCTCTCAAAGGTCGAGATAGCATCACACTTCCTAGCCGGTAGAGATGTAACTACGGCAGATCAAAACGTATCAGTGAATGGTGGCGCATACTTTGACGGTACCAAGAGGGACACTTTGCTACAGACGATATTTGCCAACAGGGATGACTGGGCAACAGGACTTTCGTTGAATGTATCCGGCACCTCTGGAATATTGATTCCGTCCTATGACCAAACTACTCTACTATCCCAAGCCGGGGTATGGAAGGGAAGTATGCCCATATCAATAACTGGATCTACGTCAGGAGATATATATACTGATATATATACTGATATATACTCTGATATATATACTGATATATATACTGATATATACTCTGACAGCCTAGTTTATGGTATCAGAGCATCCTGGGACGGAGACGGCTCTTTCACTGTAGCGGCATCCCTTGATGACACCACATATACCACCCTGACGAACGGACAGTTAATCCCAGGCACTACCGGCCTAGATTCGACCGGTTTAGTGCTGGACATACGAATAACCTTCACTGGTGGATTAGCCAGTGATCCCGCATGTGTCAGAGATATAAGTCTGACGGCATATGCGTCTAATACAGTCTATGGATCTGATCAGTCACGGAATATTGTATTGACTGGCGCGGTATCTACGGCGTTAGAGTCTAATGAACCTCTAGAGCGTAATACAGGGGCAGGATTCACATTCTCTGGAGGATATGCAACCCTTACAGCGGACCTGACTACCGGACCCGCTGATCCAGATGCCACATACAATGTTAGAGATGTAGCCGCCGTAGAGATGTGGATAAATCCTGCCAGCCTTTCTGCCAATGCAGAACTATATGATGCCCGCCCTACTTACGGCTACATAATGTATAACTCAGGCGGGAATCTAACATACACAGGACACAGCGCGGTATACATTAACGGCGTGCTGGCTGCGTCTAACACGATTGCCCCCACCATTGGAGAGTGGATGCATATTCTGTATATCCCGACGGCACCGTACAATATTGCTACGATCATCGGGCAGAAGTATACTTTCGTAGAGCCGTTCTTAGGACAGATCGGAATGATAGGGGTGTACGATACAGCCCCGACCTCTGACCAAGCGTTAGCACTGTATGACTCCTATATGCAGAATCCAACGGCTAGAGCAGTAGATTCTGTTGGATTTGCGATAGCCGAATTGTCCAATGCATATACGAACCACTCCTTTGATTGGCAAGCAATCAGCGCTAGCGTGTAATAGTGTCCAATGAGTGTCCGGTATTTGCCATTAGAACGCCTCAGATGTACAATGACCAGTATGAGCCAAGGAAAAGTCAAAGAGATTGTAGAAACTAATCTAGGAATATATGTCTGGATGATGCCAGACGGCAAACTGATCGGCGATGGCGAGTCCAATTACCTGAGCATCGCCTCTGAGAAAGATGATAGTACTAAGATTGCTCACCTTAGACATGCAGCACATGAGGTGCTTCGTGGTAATGGAATCAATCCCTGTGGCGCTCCCTACTTCATGCCAGGTAACCGAAAGATCACCGATGAAGAGTATGCCGACCAACTGATGCGGTTCAAGTCTGGCTTAGTTCCTGATGAGTATGATGTAGCCTCAATGAAAGAGTCGCTAGCCGCAGAGAGAAGGGGAATGAATTGAGTAGGACTATAGAAGCAGACGTGAAGGATGGGCGTGAGATTGACGATAGCGATAGAAGGATTACCGTCACCACCGGCCCCGCTATCAATAGAGTCCCACTTATAGAAGATGGGGATGAGGACTTATTTGCCCAGCCCGCTGAGGTATTTAAGACGATGGAGGGGCTCAAGGACTCTGTAAAGAAAAAGGCCTCCCGTGCTGTTACCAAGATGGAGAAGGTTCATCAAGGCTCAGTTCCTGAGACTAACAACAAGCGCCCCGGTATACTGCCAGACAGCGGTGACGATGGTAGAGCAAAGTCAACCAAACTAGAGATAAATAATGCCATAACGGGATACGACATGCTTGGAGTGGTATATCCTCCATACAACCTGACCTATCTCGCTAAACTATACTCTCTGTCTTCACCTCACTATGCGTGCGTTAACGTTAAGGCAGCAAACGTTGTTGGTCTGGGATATGACTTTATAGAGTCTCCGAAGACCAGTCAGATTCAGGCTGACGCCACGACCGCCGATAAGACCGATAAGATCAACAAGAAGTTGCGCAAGTACAAGCAAATTATGCTGGATTGGCTAGACTCGTGTAACGAAGAGGATGAGTTTGTAGAGATACTCAGAAGGGTTTACATAGATTACGAAGCCACAGGAAATGGATATCTAGAGATCGGTCGAACTGCCGGGGGAGAGATTGGATATATAGGACATATACCGTGCACCTCAATGCGCGTTCGAAGAGTGCGCGATGGCTTTGTACAGATTATGTCTAACAAGGCCGTATTCTTTAAGCACTTTGGTAAGAAGGACACTGTTAACCCAATCACAGAAGACCTGAATGCTAACGAGGTAATTCACTTCAAGAAGTATAACCCATCCAATAGTTACTACGGTCTGTCCGACATTCTAGCCGCGATGAGCGCGGTGGCCGGTAATGAATTCGCTGCACGTTTCAACCTAGACTACTTTGAGAACAAGGCAATCCCAAGATATGTCATCATCATCAAGGGTGCCACGCTGTCACTTGGTTCGCAGAAGGAGATAGTTGAGTTCTTTGAGACTGGACTAAAAGGAAAGAATCACCGCACACTATTCGTCCCGCTGCCCGCAGACAGTCAGGATGTCAAGACTGAGTTCAAGATGGAACCTGTAGAGGCTGGGATACAGGACGCATCATTCTCTAACTACAATAAGATCAACCTGCAAAGTATCTTCATGGCGCACCGGGTGCCCATGTCCAAGGTGTCAATATCTGAGGGTGTATCCCTTGCAGCGGCTAGAGACGCGGCCACTTCATTCAAGGAAGAGGTATGCCATCCAGAGCAGACTATCATTGAGAAGAAGTTGTCCAAGATATTCAAGGAGAAGACTGACGTATTCGTATTCGTACTGGAGCAGTTGACGCTTACCGATGAGGACACTCAGTCTAAGATTGATCAGCGTTCCATTCAGATGCAGACCATTGTTCCTAATGAGATTCGCGCTCGTGGCGGTCATCCTCCACTAGAGGGTGGAGATAAAGTGGTAGAAGTTAAGCCTGCCGCTCCTGCTGCCGCTAAGGGTAAGCCTGCCAAGGCTGCCACTACACCAACAAAGGGTGCCGGTAATACCAGAGCGCAAGATAGAGCAAACAATACTCCTGATAGTTCCGGCGGTACTACCGGAAGGAATTCAAAAGGCGAGGGTAGAAAGACGTCGTGATCGTTAGTTAATTAAAAGTTGCCATTAGAATAAACAGTGTGATAAAGTAACATCATGAGCGTTCAAAAGGCCGCATTTAATATTGGGGGCGATCACCTACAGTTAGGGATGGCCTTCTCCAAGGTCGATCAAGTAAACCGATTAGTGCACGGGTTCGCAACAATGGACAATACAGACACTAGTCACGAGGTAGTTCTTTCCGAGGCGTCTGACAAGGCGTTCTCGCGTTTCCGTGGCAATGTTCGTGAAATGCACGACAAAATCGCGGCAGGGCATGTAGTATCCTTCACACAGCAGGAGTATTACGACGCCCCCACTGAGAAGTTCTACAACGGTATATATGTCACAGCGTATGTATCTTTAGGCGCACCACTAACATGGGAAAAGGTTCTCGACGGTACGCTTACCGGGTTTAGCATTGGAGGTAACATCCTAGAGTCAGAGACACAGTTTGTCCCAGAACTAAATAGGACAGTCAAGTACATTAAGGACTATGAACTGGCTGAACTCTCTCTAGTCGATAACCCCGCTAACCAACTATGTAATGTATTCAGCATCACCAAGTCAGCAGATGGAGTGATGATGAAAGGCATGATCGTAGACACAAAGACAGAGAACGTCTTCTATTGCAGAAAAGACGAACTCGCAAAGACTTCCACCGAAGATAAGTTCACTTGCCCCAATTGTGATGGCGAGATGGAACCCGCAGGGTGGTTTGAGTATGACGATGACAACAGAAGTGAAAAACTGAAGTCAGTCATACAGAAGCATCTCGCAGTAAGCGAGAACACGCAGGATGACCCTGCAAACAACGAAGGAGGTGTTGACGTGGCAGTAAAAGAAGAAGTAGAAGTAGTAGAAAAGGCAGCCGAGGCGGTAGAGGAGGTAACTCCAGTGGTCGAGGCAGTTGTTGAACCAGTAGTTGAAGATACAGTCGAGAAGGCTGTAGAGGCTAAGGCTGCGGACGTTTCCGAGGTTGATGATCAAGACAACGAACTTGCGAAGATGTTTGATGGCCTTAAGGCAAGCATTAGTGCTGACCTTGCAAAGAGCGCAGGCTCTCTGGCAGAGGCCGTTACTGGTCTAAGAACAGACCTTGAAGGTAAGTATTCTGAGTTGGTAGTAAAGCATACAGAACTCAGTGAGAAGTTTGCGGCTCTAGAGGCCCGGGTAATTCCGGTAGAGAAGTCTCTAGGCGTACTGGAAAGTGCGACCGCAGTAAAGAAGTCCAGCGACCTTGGCGGGTCTACGGAGGCTGCAATCGAGAAGTCGGTTGTTAGTAAATGGGGAGGGCACTTTCTCGGTGCAGATACCCTCGTCTAAGATTGACGTATGACAAATTTAACCATAGAAACAGGAGGTGAAAAATAATATGAGTAATGAACTACTAGAGAAGGTTATTCAAAATAGCGATATTGGGGCAACACCCGGTACCGGTGGCCTTCTAAACCCAGAGCAGTCCGACCGTTTCATTGACTACATGTGGGACCAGACCGTACTTGGACAACAGGTACGTACCGTTCGCATGAAGTCCGACACGTTGGAAATCAACAAGGTTGCTGTTGGAGAGCGTTTGATGAGAGTTGCTACTGAGGCCGTCGATACTGGCGTGAACTCAGGTGCTACATTCTCTAAAATCTCTATAACAACCAAGAAGTTGCGTCTAGACTTCGAACTTTCATCTGAATCCCTTGAGGACTCGATTGAAGGAGAGGCCCTAGAAGACCACATCGCACGTTTGATGGCGGTGCAGGCAGGCAACGACCTGGAAGACCTGGCAATCAACGGAGATTCCGCCAACACTGGCGATCCTCTAATGAAGGCATTCGACGGGTGGGAGAAACTAGCGGGCGCTAACGGGCATGTTATTGACTTCGGTGGCGGAGCAATTGACCGATCTGTCTTCAACAAGGCACTGAAGGTTATGCCTCGTAAGTACATGGCCCGCCGTAATGGTCTTAAGTTCTTCTGCGATTCTAACCTAGTGCAGGACTACATCTTCAGTCAACAGCAAGTATCGACTGCCTATGTAACTCCGTACAACGTTGCCGAAGCAGGTATCCAGAGGGCCGTAAAGCCTGAAGGACCAGCCGGATTCACAACGGGTGCAGCATTCGGGGTGCAGATTCAGGAAGTTCCTCTATTCGACTCTACAAAGAACGGAACCTATAGTGGTGCCACTGGCAACCACGGTAACGTTTGGTTGACTTTCCCAGACAACATGATTTGGGGAGTTAAGCGTGAGGTTGTAGTCTACAGGGAGTTTAAGCCCAAGAAGGACACAATCGAGTACACGATGTACTGCCGAGTAGGAACCCAGATCGAGAACGGTGACGCATTTGTCGTAGTGAAGAACGTGAAGGTTTCCGCCTGATCGTCTCACACAGAGACACTAACGCAGAAGGGCCGGTAGAAATACCGGCCCTTAGGCATGTCATGACTTGACATACCCTGGATAAAATGCTACTCTAGGGTATACCAAACTAAGGAGATTAAATGACTTTCGAAACACTGTCAAAGCCTGAACTATTACAGGCCGCCGATCAATTTGGCGTAGACGTAGATTTAGGCGTCAATGGCAAGGGTGGAGACACGCGACCACAGATCATTGCTAAACTAGCGGTTGATGGCGTGACGTGGGATCTATACAAGCGGGACTTTCCAGATGTAGAGGATCAACCTGACGCTGAGGAAGAGGAAGACGTGCCGGTACCGGTCAAGGCTAAGGCCAAAGTAGTTCCTACCGGACCCCTAGTCCTATTGAAGATGACTCGTGCTAACCCGACATATGAAGTTCGCGGGTACAGGTTCACGAGGGAGAATCCATTCCTTCCTGTAACTGAGGAAGCAGCCGACTGGATTCTAGAGAATGTAGAGGGATTCAGCATCGCCTCTCCTGCCGCTGCGCGGGAGTTCTATTCATAAGCACTGCCCGACTTGGGTTTGATACCCCTGTCGTGGTACACTGATAGCCTAATCAAAGAAAGAAAGGGATGAAGGCTGTCGAATGACTAGAAATAGCCAACCGCTACCTCCTCGTGGAGAGGGCTCTTATGCCGCACACGATGACAAAAACAACGATCCAACCACATTAACGACTGATGCCCTACGCAGGGAAATCGCCGGTATTGACAGAGAACTAACTCAGAGACGAGAAACACAACTCAAGGACATGGACTCGTTAAAAGTCCTTCTAGAGACTGAGATTCAACAAGCACGGGCCGTCTCGTTAGAACAGTTACATTCAATACAGACCCAGTTCGAACTAATTGAGAAGCAGCGAGTAGAACAGAAGAAGGACACCAAGGACGCCGTTGACGCCGCCCTGATTGCACAGAAGGAAGCCGTACAGGAACAGACCATTGCGTCCGGCCTGTCTATTGCGAAGTCAGAGGCCGCTACTGCAAAGCAGTTGGACCAGTTGGCAGTAACCTTCTCTACCGCAATTACAGGGGTCAACCAAACCCTTACAGATATGAAGGACCAGTGGAACCGCGATCAGGGTGATATGAAGGATCGCGTGGCGAAGATAGAGTCAAGCATTGTAAATCTTCAGGGACAGAAGAAAGGCGGAGACGACACTAGGGCTGCAATATACGCCATCATAGGATGTTTAGGCTCTATTGCCATTATCCTATCCGTGCTCTTTGCGACGGGGAAGATTTGATAACATGGGCGAATTATATAGAGACTCTACAGATAAGACTGTTACGTTGTCAGTAGCAGGGGCTTCAATAGTTGATGTGAACTTTGTACGTGCCGGGGTGATCACACCGGCCACTCCATCAGGTCTATCAGTTCCCATTCCATACTCTATTACATGCACAGACGGAGACTTTGATACGGTATGGGACTATATGGTATCGGGAAGCCCATATACACGAGTGGACAGGAATACGGTAGTAACTCCGTACTTCTCAAAGACCGACCTTATCGCATACAGCGCCATCTTCGCCGCCATGACTGATCAGCAGGCCGTGAATCTAGAGAGATTAGTGCGCTCGATCATTAACAAAGTAACCTCTCAGGACTTTGGGTCTAAGTCCGGGTCGGTCATCTCATATGGCACTGGAGATAGTATTCTGCTGCTCCCAGAGCACTGCGAGCAGTTTATAAGTCTAGCCTATTCGAACAACCCGACGGTACTGCTGGATTCGGAGTACAGACTTCTAAACAAAGGCTATGGTATCGAACAGGTCGGGATAGACAATGGATATACTATTAAGGTGCCCGCCTACGAAGAACAGTTTGGAAACCAAGTTATCACGCCCTACTACTTCCTTGTAGATAGGTTCAAGGACAACATAGGCTATCAAGTAAACGGTGTGTTTGGATACAACTCCGTTCCTGATGACGTACTTCTCGCCGCGCTGATACTGGCAGAGGCGCTATCTCATGACGAGACATCTTGGCAAGATAGGTATGTAGGAAGCATTAAAGCGGCAGACTGGTCGATAGAATTCAATGGCGGAAGGTTTGGCGGTACTGGAAATGCTAAGGTAGACATGATCCTTAGCAAATATATACAGAATAGGATTTCAATAATCTGATGTTCTTTAATGTGTTCGCTTCTAATGCCATAACTACGGCGAGATTCAATATGACCGCAGTGATACTGTCAGACACGAGATTTTCGACGGACCCTGCGGCACACACGCAAAACCCAGACACAGGTGAAATCATTAGGACCTGGCGTGCCGACACTGATCCAAATGCTACAGGGGTACAGAAGCGCAAGATTTACTGTACCGCTTTCCCTATTATATCTAAGACTGCCAGAGGCGCGGGTACTGCCGAAGTCATTACTCCTCAAGGGGCGCTACTAACCACAGACACAGTTCTTATGAAGTTTGACAGGTCTATAATTCTAAGCAAGATAGACAGAGTCACAGACATAACGGACTCCGAGGGCAATGTTATGTGGAAAGAGGAAGAGGATACTGGGCTCCCAACGGTATTTGAGGTCAACGGAGTGTCGCCGGTACCAGGTCCCTTCGGTACCCACATAGAGTATCACGCCATTCTACACCGAGCGGAAGTACAGGATTATAACAAGGATATGGGGCTGTAATGGTAGCCCAAGGAGCGTCGTTTGCCGTAGACACATCTCAAGGCGAAGCCCTAACGGGATTCCTCGCCGGTATGATCACGGAGATAAGTACATCCCGATTCATTGCCCCTGTAATGGACTATGCCCATGCAGAGATGGCGAAGGCATTTGACCTAGACCTAGACGTCATTGCCAAGAGCAATCCCACTGAGTATTACCATATGTATGAGTGGAGAATGGTAGGGATGCCCAAGGGGCATCTATGGAGGCATGTTATGGAGGGCGGCGGTGGCTATGTACGTACCGCTACGTTTGAATTCCTTCCTTCAGTAATGCCTATCCTTACCCCCAAAGAACGTTTTGGTGATCCCCTAGGAATTGCTGACCCAATAGCAAGTGTTGATCCCGCAGACCTTGCTAAACTAAAGAACAGAAGTTATAAATTCTGGAACAAAGCGATGGTGCAAGAGTATGGTCTGGCCGCAAACGTGTATCCCGTTAACGTCCACTTCCTATTTGTACCTACGCTAAGGAACAAGGGTAACTTCATGCTGAGCAAGCATACCTCTCAGGACTTCTCACGAGCCAATCCACAGGATGCATCGGGGGCTACCGGTACGCGAGGGAAGTTCACAGAGTTCTGGGATATGTGGTGGAGCGAAATGGCCCCTACGGTATGGGATGATAACGTCAGACTTGTTATTGAAGACGATCTGCTTAAGTCTGAAAGAGAGTTGACCGCTACGATTAACAAGCGTAGGTCCACTACTAAGGTATTCAAGATGAATGTAGCAGCGGGAAGCGCAGCATATCTCGGCGCTAAGGCTGAGGCTGGGTTATACTTTAGATCACAGGCTGTAGCATATCAAAAGGCAGCAAACGCAATAGAAAAGAGTGGGGCGTTCTGAGTGACATATAATAAGTGGGACCTCGCCGGTATTCATGGAATCAACAAGTACGTATGGAGTCTGCTCCAATCTGAACTAGGATGGAACACCACTACATATGGAGGCCTTATTCCTATAACTGTACCTCAGCAGCAGCCAGAGTTTAATGCGATAAATGCTCCATACATAGTGTACGGCTATACAAAGAGCAGTCGTTCTAAAGACGTATACGTTCTTGAGACAGAGACGGCAGCCTATAGCATTTACTCTGCGTCAGAAGAGGACATCCGCCGGGTAGTCAACCTGCTGTCCACAAAGTTAAACAAACTAGACGACACTGCAAATGACATTAATACGTACATAAGCGCTAATGGCTCACAAGCCAACAAAGAGTTTGATTATAAGTGGGTAAAGTGCATGAGTGCGCAGGGCTCGCAGCCATCTTTGCAGGTCGGGGGCAGATTCGACGGTGCCGTTATCGTACGATATGAATACACTCAATATGGCACTGACGGTAAGTCTATCCGTTACTGATCTATTTGGCATTGAAATGCATATCGAGGTAATATACAGATAGAGCACCGAGAGCGGCCTAGCCAGCCATAGTAAGACAATGAAACCCCAGGAGGTGAAATAAAAGATGACATATAACGTACAAGTAAAGAACATCATCGTAGGAGCAGCCGCTCTATACGTATCCGTGAAGAACAGTGCGGACGACCCAACGTTCCTTGGAAACAGCGGACAGACTATCGTAGCACTACCCTCTGCCATGACTTCCAATAACCCCGCTGGGCCATCCTTTGATGCCGACACGGCTAACTGGAGAGGCGTAGGATTCACAGAAGGTGGTGTTAACGTGTCCTATGAGCCTACCTTTGGTGAGGTTCCTGTAGACCAGTTGCTTGACGCCGCCGTTCTATTCAAGTCTGCACTGAAGGTCGTAGTTAAGACCGGACTGGCAGAGGCGACTCTAACCAACTTGATTGTTGCGTGGGGACAAAAGACCAGTAGCCTTGGAGTAGGTGGTGCACCTGATGCAGCAGACTCTGATGAACTGGCTATTGCTGGCGGAGCCCTTGGCGATGCCCCAGTAGAAAGGTCAGTGGTCTTCATTGGTCCCGCACCTAAGAACACTGGCGGTGGTAAGCGTGAGAGGCTGTATCAATTGCGTCGTGCGCTAAACGTAACAACGACAGCCTTCGACCTAAAGAAGGATGCAGCGACAAGCATTCCTGTGGAACTTCGTGTTTTGCAAGATCCATACTACAGTGGTAAGGAATACGGGATCATTCGTGATCGTGACGTAACCGCTGTCTGATCCGCCTAATCGTTAAAGGCTCTTAGAGAAATCTAAGGGCCTTTGCGCTGT
>OCZT010005342.1_pt1 | contig 12846 bp, 12 predicted proteins | sample 1539031 | NCBI WGS metagenome assembly OCZT01 (sample SAMEA3539308, study PRJEB22396) | soil metagenome | biome: tundra; feature: field; material: soil | place: USA | collected 2010-05 | depth 0.15 m | reverse complement strand
TCTTCCGATCTACCTCGTGTTGGTGATCAAAGTCGCGGGCGGCCTCGTCTTGGTGGTCCTGATCCTGGCCTTCTCGTTGCGCGGCCGCGTTGGCGCGGCACGTGCGAAGTCAGATGGCGAGAGGCGTCCAAAGTCGAAGCACGAGACGCGTCCGACGCTGCCCCCCTCGCCCTATCAGCCTTCGCGGGGATTTCACATCGTCAATAGTGACGAGCCCGAGTTACCCCATCAGGTCCAATTGCCGCGCCTCGACCCGAACAAAGAATTCGTCTTTAACGACTCGCTGGCCGCACCTACGGAGCACGCGAGCGCCCCCCACCTGCGCCACGACGAGCAGTGGGCGCTCGATCGCTCGATGCGTCACGCCCCGCACCCGCGCGTGCGACGCCGACGGCGCCTGACGTGGGCTCTCCTCGTTCTCGTGTTGGCGGCTGGCCTCGTCGCGGTCCTCTTGTTTGGCTACTCGCCGGCGCATCCTGCGGGGCTCGGAGTGTTCTAGTCCGTGACACCCAGCTCGTCCACGATGAAGGCGAGCACCTGGGCCTCGTCGCGCCAGGCGTCGTAGCGGCCCGAGGGGCCGCCGTGGCCGGCACCCATTTCGGTCTTGAGGTAGGCGAGGTTGGCGGGATTGGCGTCTCGGAGTTTCAGTACCCACTTGGCGGGCTCCCAGTACCCCCCGCGCGAGTCGTTCAGTCCTCCGGCCGCGAAGACGTGGGGGTACACGCGCGTCGAGCCGTCGTCGTTGACGCTGCGCACGTTGTCGTAGGGGGCGTAGGACTTCATCGTGCGATACGCGTCGGCGGAGGCGTCGGGATTGCCCCACTCCTCCCACTCGCCCACCGTGAGTGGCAGCGATTCATCGAGCATCGTGGTGAGCGCGTCGACGAAGGGCACCTCGGCGACGACGCAACGAAATAGTTCCGGTGCGAGGTTCATCACCGCGCCCATGAGCAATCCGCCCGCGGAGCCGCCGCGCGTCGCCAGTTGGGCCGGCGTAGTCCAGCCCTCGGCGACGAGCAAATGCGCGACGCGAACGAAGTCGCTGAACGTCGTGGGCTTCTGGGAGAGTTTGCCCATCTCGTACCAGGAACGTCCCATCTCGCCGCCCCCGCGAATGTGAGCAATAGCGAAGATGACCCCGCGATCGAGCAGGGACAACCTCAGCGACGAGAACGAGGGATCGATGGAGATCTCGTAACTGCCGTACCCGTAGAGCAGGAAGGGCGCGGGGGCGAGCGCCGTGAGCTCGCCGTCGTCGCCCACCCGCACGACGTCGCGACTCGCTACGACCGACACCGGAATCTTGACGCCGTCGCTGGCCTCGACCCACAGGCGTCCGGTGACGTAGCGACTCGCGTCGTAACCGCCGAGCACCCGCTGCTGCTTGAGGACCGTGAGCGCACCACTCGTGACGTCGATGTTAGCCACCAGACGCGGCGTCACCATCGAGGTGATGGACACGCGCAGGGTGGTCGTCTCGTACATGGCGTTGGCCGACAAGGACACGGTCGACGGCGCCGGTCCGCCGTCGACGAAGTAGGCGTGAGCGAGTACGTCATCGCCGAAGGGGTCCGCCGCGTCCACGAGCGGCGCGACGCGCACCGCGGCGCTGCCGTCGTAGCGCTCGGAGATGGCGAGGAAGGTGGAGAAAGCGTCGACACCATCGAGGCGCTGACCCGGACGGTGGGCGATCAACTCACGCCAGGGCGCGTCAGTCTCGTCGACTCGTCGCGCCAACAGGCGAAAGTCCTTCGCGTCCTCGTTGGTGATCTTGAGCCACCACCGCTGGCCCGTGGCGTCGCGAAAGTGCTCGACGCCATATTCGATGTCCTGGCGACGAGATTCCACCAACACAAAATCTTGCGTTGGGGTCGTGGCGTCGAGGTAGTACATCTCGGAGGTCGATGATGAGGACACCGCGACCACGATGACGTCGTCGTCGCGGCTGCGGCTCACCGAGACGTTGTACTGGGCGTCGTCTTCTTGCAAGACGAGCACGTCGTCCTCGGGTGACGTGCCGATCTCGTGGCGCCAGAGCTGCCAGGGTCGCATGGCCTCGTCGACGCGCGTATAGAAGAAGTGTCGAGAGTCCCCCGCCCAAGCGAAGCCGTAGTGGATGTCCTCGAGTTGGTCGTCGAGGGGTGCCTGTCCGGCGAGGGGCCGTACCGTGACGTGGTGGCGTTCGTCACCCTCGAAGTCGGCACCCACCGCCACCCACGCGTCGTCGGGACTGATCGCCAGTACGCCGATCGAGAGGAAGTCGTGGCCCTCGGCCTCGACGTTCTCATCGAGGATCACGTACTCGTCGGCAAGGGGAACCTCGGGAGAGATGTCGGGGGGTGCGTCCACTCCCGGCGTCACGCGCAGGCGGCAGCTGATGGGGTAATTGAGTCCTTCGCGGGTGCGTTCGTAGTACCACCAATCGCCGCGGCGCACCGGCACCGAGATATCGGTCTCTTCGATGCGGGCCTTGATCTCTTCGAAGAGCTCGGCCTCGAGGGGCGCCAGGTGGCGGAGCTCTTGGGCTAAATAGGTGTTCTCGTCGCGCAGATGGGTGAGTACCTCTTCGTTGTCGCGCTCGTTTAGCCAGTAGTAGGGGTCGACCCGAGTGTCGCCGTGACGGGTTATTTCGAAGGGGCGTTGCGGTGCGCGGGGGGCCAAAGACATGGCTCCACTCTGCCAGATGCCAGTATTTTTATGTCTCGAGGGGCAACCGAGTTAGTACTATGGACGTAGGGATAATCCCACGAAGGAGCGCGATGACCGTCGATAACTTGGATTTCAGTCGTTACCAGTTGGGCTGGTCGGACGACCAGATTCCCGTCTTTAAGCCCAAGAAGGGCATCAACGAAGCCATCGTCCGTGAGATGTCCGGCATCAAGTCCGAAGAGCAGTGGATGCTCGACTTTCGCCTGAACGCCCTCAAGCGCTTCGAGAAGAAGCCCATGCTCGACTGGTTCGCCAGGCGCATGCCCGATCTCGACTTCAACGACATCTACTACTACATCAAGCCCACCGAAGGCCGCGTCGAGCGTTGGGAAGACCTCCCCGACGCCATCAAGAACACCTACGAACGCCTCGGCATCCCCGAGGCCGAACGCAAGTACTTGGCCGGCGTGACCGCGCAGTATGAGTCCGAGGTGGTCTTTCACCGCAACCGCGAGGACTTGGAGCGCCTCGGCGTGCTGTTCTGTGACATGGACACTGCGGTGCGAGAGTACCCCGATCTGGTGCGCAAGTACTTTGCTACGGTCATCCCACCCAACGACAACAAGTTCGCCGCGCTCAATTCCGCCGTCTGGAGTGGCGGCTCATTTGTCTACGTGCCGCCGGGCGTCAACGTCGATCAGCCCCTGCAGGCGTATTTTCGCATCAACACCGAGAATATGGGCCAGTTCGAGCGCACGCTGATCATCGCCGACGAGGGAAGCCAAGTTCACTACGTCGAAGGTTGCTCGGCGCCGGTGTATTCCACGGACTCGCTGCACTCGGCCGTAGTGGAGCTCGTGGCCCTGAAGGGTTCGCGCATCACTTACACGACCATTCAGAACTGGTCGAACAACGTCTACAACCTCGTCACCAAGCGCGCTCGCGCCGAAGAAGAGGCGCACGTCGAGTGGATCGACGGCAACATCGGCTCGCGCCTGACCATGAAGTACCCGAGCGTGTACCTGATGGGCCCCAAGGCGTCGGGTGAGGTTCTCTCGGTCGCCTACGCGGGACCCGGTCAGATTCAGGACGCCGGTGCGAAAATGGTGCACTGCGCGCCCGAGACCACGTCGACGATTATCTCGAAGTCCATCTCGAAGGACGGCGGCCAGACGACGTACCGGGGTCTCGTGAAGGTCGAAGAAGGGGCCACCGGCGCAAAGGCCTTCGTGCGCTGCGACGCCTTGCTGCTCGACGAGCAATCGATTTCTGAGACCAAGCCCTACATGGAAGTCGATGAGCAGGACGCGTCGATCGGGCACGAGGCGACCGTCTCGAAGATCGGTGACGACCAGTTGTTCTACCTCATGAGCCGCGGCCTCACCGAGACCCAGGCCATGGGCATGATCGTCAACGGCTTCATTGAACCGGTGACGCGTACGTTGCCGATGGAGTACGCGGTGGAGTGGTCGCGTCTCATCGAGCTGCAGATGGAAGGTTCGATCGGTTAGGACTTTGGGCGCATTCGCGCCCAGTCCGCGCCGTCTCGAGCGTGACACAATGGAGACGACATGGGAATGCGTGAAGAATGCAAGCACTTCCAGAGCCGCACGTACGCCTCTGGTGAAGTTGCGCGTTTCTGCGTTCTCGGAAACGCCCCCGACCAGCCTTGGAGCTGCCCGGAGAATTGTCTCACCTACGAACGGCGCTTCGCCGACGTCGGCTGGTCGCACGGGTCATTGGCGCGCAGCCCCCGCGTCGAAGAGCCGCCGCCGACCGACGTGCCCGTCGAGGACCGCCGCGACATACTCAATGCCGCCAGCGACATCAAAAACGCTGTGGCGCCGGAGCTCTTTGAGGAGCGCCGACGCGTCTTGGACGAGATGGAGAAGAAGCAGCGTCGCGGGTGGAAGTTCTGGCGTCGTTGAACATTGTCGGCGCCGCAGTTCAACGGCGCTCCCAGTACACTTCTCTGGCCTACTTATATGAAGACCTTCGCCGAATCAGCCCTTTCTTACCTTGACGCCCGGGCGGGTTCAGTGAACCGCCTCGGCGCCTGGAATGCCTTCTGCACCCTCGGACTGCCGACCACGGTCGACGAAGTGTGGCGCTACGCCCCCTTGGGCGACCTCGACCTCGACAAGTTTTCGCTCGCCTCGCACAACGTAGTCCCCGCGCTGACGGCCTTCGCTCAAGCCCTAGCCGAGCGGGCGGGACTCGTCGTGCGCGTGGTCGACGGCTACCTGATCGATGTCACCGGCGCTCTGGAGGGCGTCGGTGTGGAGGTGACCGAAAGTGAGTGGTCCCCTAATTACGAGTCCGACGCGTTCGCGCAACTCAACTGCGCTCTGACGCCCGGCACCATTACCCTGCGCGTCGCCGACGGCGTCAACGTCACGGCGCCGATCGTCATCTTGAACACCACGACGTCGGGTGCGTCGTTTCCCCAGTTGCGTATCGCCCTGGGTCGCTCGGCGCAGGCGTCGGTGGTGGAGTACGTCGATGGCGGCGTCGACGCTCTGGTCGTGCCCCTGACGGAATACGACCTGTCCGACAATTCGTCGCTGCAGGTGAGCACCTACCAGCGCCTCGACTCGACGGCGTGGCACATCGCACGTTCCACCGGACACCTAGGTCGCGACGCCCGACTGCGCCAAGCGGTCATCAGCATTGGCGGTTACTACAACCGTTCGCGCAACGACGCCGATTTCGAGGGCGCGGGTGCGGAGAACGAACTGCGCACGACGTTCCTCGGCTCGGGCCACCAAGTGCACGATTTTCGCACCCGCCAGTACCACAAGGCCGTCCGCACCCGTTCGACGCTGCTCTCCAAGGGTGCCGTCGCGGATCACTCGCGCTCGGTGTACACCGGCCTCATCGAGATCGAAAAGGGCGCCAAGCGTACCGACGCCCGCCAGACGAATCACAACCTGTTGCTCTCGCCCCACGCCCACGCCGACAGCGTCCCGAACCTCGACATTCGCGAGAACGACGTCATGTGCGCGCACGCCTCGAGCGTGGGCCCCCTGGACGAACTCCAGCGCTGGTACCTCGAGTCGCGCGGCGTTACCCGCCCCGACGCCGAGCGTCTAATGATTCAGGGCTTCTTTTACGAGATGCTCGCGACACTGCCGCACGAACTCGCGGGCGTCGTCGAGCGCGACCTGGGCGAGACGCTGCGCCAAGTAGAAATTGTGACGCCGTGACGACCTTTGACATCGGCACTCTCGACGACTTCGTGCACGGCGAGGCCGCGCAGGTCAAGCGCGGTGACCGCGTGCTGGTCGTCGTGCGCATTGACGACGACGTCTACGTGCTCGACGACCGCTGCAGCCACGAGGACTTCTCGCTGGCGCTGGGCGAGGTCGACGTCGCCACGTGCGAGATCGAGTGCTCGCGCCACGGTGCGATGTTCAACCTCAAAGATGGCGAACCAACGTCGTTTCCGGCCACGCGGCCGGTGGCGCATTACGACGTCCTGCAGGACGACGGACGACTTCAGGTGGTGGTGAGTTGAGCACGTTGACGATTGCGGGCCTGCGCGTCGAGGTCGCGAGCAAGGAAGTGTTGAAGGGTTTCGACCTGACAATGGCGTCGGGCGAAGTCCACGTCATCATGGGTCCCAACGGCTCGGGCAAGTCCACCCTGGCTCACGCCATCGCCGGACACCCGGGGTACAAGGTGTTGGACGGCTCGGTCACCATTGATGGTGTCGAACTGCTCGACCTCTCGCCCACGGAGCGCACGCGCCACGGACTCTTCCTCGCCCTCCAGCACCCCATGGAAGTACCAGGCGTGCGTCCCCTGGACTTGCTCGTCGCCGCCGGCGCCGTGCGCGAGGGTTTGGCCGAGCGCATGAGCAACGAAGCACGTCGGGTCGAACTGCGGCCCGACGTGCTCGAACGTTTCGTCAACGTCGACTTGTCGGGTGGCGAGCGCAAGCGCGCCGAGATGGTGCAGCTCGCGATTTTGAAGCCCCAGTTCGCGATGCTCGACGAGATCGACTCGGGTCTCGACGTGGACGCGCTGGGTGCGGTCGCACGCCGACTCCAAGAAGCCACGACCGAGTGGAACTGTGGCGTGCTGGCCATCACCCACTTCCGACGTCTCCTCCAGGAGTTGACTCCCACGATGATTCACGTGGTCTCCGAGGGACGCGTGGTCGCGACCGGAGGTCCCGAATTGGCGGAAATCCTTGAAAAGGACGGGTACGAGCCGTTTCGAATTGGGAACAAGTGAGCCGTTTTCTTACGTTCTGCTGTTAACGTTGCCCAATGCCCTCAGGACCTTCTGACGATGCACGTGGTCGTACGCGCCGTTCCGCGCCGCACGCGGGCGGTCTCGCCAATTCTCACCGTCTAGCGGCCCTCGGCGAGGCCATTGATCAGAAGGCCGGCATCAAGCACAAGAACAAGGTGCCCAAGGCTGCTCGCACTGGCTGGCGCCGCCATCAAGGATGGTGGATCTCGGGCGTGTCAGTCGTCGTGGTCATCGCACTCATCTTCGGCGGCGGTTACTTTTACGCGAACTGGCGATTCGGCCAGATTCCCAAACTTAACAACACGGCCGAAGTTCCTCGGGTGGGTAACCAACCCTTCAACATCCTCGAGATTGGTTCGGACTCGCGTGCGGGCCTCTCGGGTTTTGTTGCCGCTCAAACGGGAGCAACGACTGGATCCGTGTCGGGACAGCGCAGCGACGTCGTCAAGATCATGCACGTCGACCCCGCCAAGGGAACGATCACCGTGTTGTCAATTCCTCGTGACACGGTGGTGACGTTGCTGGCCAATCAGAATCTCTACGGGAAATACAACCGCCTGAACGTCAGCTTCCAAAACGGGGCGACGTTACTGACACAGACGATTTCGGCAAACTTCGGGATCGCGATTGCTCACACCGTGGTGGTCGGCTTCGAGGGCATCATCAGTGCGGCCCAGGCCATCGGTGGGGTGTATATGAACTTTCCCTACCCGGCCAAGGATGCCAAGTCCGGTCTGAATATTCCCCACGCGGGCTGTCAGCTCGTCAACAACTTCCAGGCATTGGCGCTGGTGCGCAGCCGGTACTACCAGTGGTATGAGAGTGGCGTGTGGAAAGAGGACGTGACCTCTGACTACGGACGCATCTACCGTCAGAACGAGTTCATCAAGGGCATGCTTTCTCGCGCCAAAGGCCTCTACAACCCGTTGACCATTAACTCGTTCCTGTCCAAGTTGCCCTCCGGGATTGCTCTCGACAACCACTTCTCCCTGGGCGAGGTCGTTGCTCTGGCCACAAAGTTCCACAGCATTGACCCCGCCAATCTTCAGACCATCACTCTTCCTACGGCCCCGGGTAGTGGTCCCACCAGTGGTTACCTGGTCGTCCAAGAGCCAGCCGCGGAGCAAGCACTGGTCAACATTTTCGGTAGTGAGTTGAAGCGTCCGACCAACCCGCCGCCCAATGCGAATGATCAAATCATTCCTCCGCCGGTCCTTCCGGTGACCACGACGACCGTCAAAGTCAAGACTTCGTCGATACTCATTCCCTCGTCGGGCGCGAAGTTCGTGGTAAACGTCGCGGCGTCAAGCTCCCCTACCACGACAACATCTTTACCCGAAGGTGATCAGTACTTCGACCCCAAACCCTGCACGCCAAAATAATTCTTCAGGCTTCCCCTCGCTCAGAAACCAGGGAGAGGGTTTTCGTGGTTGGCCCGACGTGACAAGTCAGCAACCTTGCCCTGGAGACTCGGCAATCGATTATGGCTATCGTCGGATACAAATTAGGCCACGGCTTTACTCGTACCCACTTCCCCTTCACTTCGCCGAACGGGTCGGTGGCGATGGCAATGATCTACTCGGCCTCAATTGGCACATCGGAAATTAGCGGGGCGTGATGGTCGCCACGCCACGAGGCCCGTACGAAAGTCGGGGATCGGAGCGATCCCGGGCGAAAGCGTGGGTCTCAAGCAGAAAGTGACAAAACAGCCGTAGGCTCAGTCGCATGTACTCAGAGATCGCTAGCAACAATCGTCGCAGCATTATCTTCATCGGGCTGTTCTTCTTGATTTGGATTGGCATTGGCGTTGTCGGTGGCCTGCTCTTCAAGAGCCTGTCCTCACGAACCGTTATCAACGCGCAAGGGTTCCCTCAGGCGGTCAAGTACGGACTCTCTCCGATCTTCATCGGCATGGCTATCTGCGCAATCTTGGCGATAGGCGGCATTCTCTACTCGCTCACGGCGGGATCACGCATGGTCCTGAGGGTCTCGGGGGCGGTGCCCGCCGACCCGGTGCGCTACCAGCAACTGCACGATATCGTCGCCGCCCTGGCGATCGGTGAGGGGATCCCCAAGCCGGAGGTCTACGTGATTGACGACCCTTCTCCCAATGCCTTCGCTACAGGTATCAGCTCGGATAAGGCCGCCATTACCTTCACGACTGGATTGGTCCATACCATGAATCGCGAAGAGCTCGAAGGGGTGGCGGGCCACGAAATGAGCCATATCAAGAATCACGACATCAGGTTGCTGCTCGTCGTCGGAACGATGATTGGTATGGCCGCGCTGCTGGCGAGCGTCCTCTGGCGCGGCGCCTACTTCGCGAACATGGGACGTGGTGGCCGCAACGGCGGCCAGATCGTCATTATCATCTTCGCCGCGGGTCTCATGCTGGCGATCGTCGGCTTCATCTTCGGGCCACTGATTCGCCTCGCCCTCTCACGTGGTCGCGAATCGCTGGCCGACGTGAGCGGCGTCGAACTGACTCGCAATCCGGCCGGACTACTGAGCGCCCTCAGGAAGCTCGAGCAGAACGACACGCCGTTCAAGAAGATGAATCACGCCACGGCGTCCATGTGCATTGACGATCCCCTGCGCCACCACGAATCCTGGTACCACCGCTTCTACGACACGCACCCTCCGATCGAGGATCGTATTGCCGCCCTAGAAAAGATTGTCTCGGGCGAGAAGATCTGACCTGTCGCCGAGCTGCTCAGGTGGCCGGCGGAGGGCCCTGTTTATCAGTCGCGGGCGGAGGGCCAGCGGGCGGGACCGCTGTCCCCGCGGCGTTGGATCCAGGGAACATCACGACGGGAACCGCGCGATCAGCGTCATCGGCGCCGAAGAACGCGACCGCAGTGAAGTGGAAGGGCCCCGCAATGAGGTTGCGGGGGAACGACTGAAGCGAAATATTGTAGTCACGTGCACTGGTGTTGTAGTAACGGCGCGCGTATTCGATCTTGTCCTCGGTCGCGGTGAGCGTCTCTTGCAGTTGGACGAAACTCTCCACCGCGCGCAACTGGGGGTAGTTTTCAGCAACCGCGAACAGCGAGCGCAGCGCCCCGGACAGAGCGTTCTCCGCGGGAGCAATCTTGGTTGGGTCGCCGGTGGCACCAGCCGACACCGCGTTGGCGCGCGCCGCCGTCACCGCCTCGAAGGTGCCTCGCTCGTGCGAAGCGTAACCTTCGACGGTCGAGACAAGGTTGGGGATGAGGTCGTGACGCCGTTTCAATTCGACATCTATTTCTGACCACGCCTCTTGAGTCCGGTTGCGTTTCTTGACGAGCGTGTTGTAGGCCGCCCAAAGACCCAACAGCAGAATCAGAACAACAACGATTATGACGATCACTGCGGTCATGGCTACCAGTTTCTCTGAATGTACCTCTGCGATGACAGTACCAGCACAACAACAGAGATGCCCAGCGTCACACTGCGTTCCGGATTCTAACAACCATCCGCCCTACGTTGCGGCGCCCTGCGCTTGTCTCTCGCCTATGGCGCCTTCAGACGTGTCGCGCCGGACCATCGAGGTCTGAATCAGCGAGGACCAACCAGAGGTCCTGCATTTTGGCGGCGTCAAAATGTAGGGGTTCATTTCGGGCCACCTAGATTAATCAATTGAAGGTGAGATCACACTCGAGAATCACATGGTCAGCAGATATATTGCATGTAACGTGGATTGCCGAGCACCTTCACACCTTTGTCAAGACGTAGGCTCAGTCATACCCGAAGACATTGAGGCATACTGCAGAATCTTTCATCCAGTTCAAGACAACAATGGTGCCTCTTTGAAAATCAGTGAAGCGACGACAAGGGATCCGACGCAATTGATGGAGAGGCTCCACGAACTTAATCGCGCCATTCTGACCATCAATCCATTGACCATAGAATTTTGCCCCCGATCCATCCCAGTCATTGATGCTTAATCATTCCACGGAGGCGACAGCTCGACGTGAAATTTGGTGTCGGAACAGTTGATTGCGGCCCGACGCGAACGCTCACGCGGATCGTCACCTTCCGAAACTGGAACCGATCAAATGATCGTTAGTCCCAATTCTCCGACTGCTCAAGCGAAGAGTTAGATGAAGGTTTGACCGGCTTAGGCTGAGATTTCGTCCAGTGCTTGAGTCAGGGTATTCCAGGCCAGCGTGGCGCACTTAATTCGCACGGGGAACTTCACGACGCCCGCCAACGCGGCCAACTCTCCGAGACGCCGGATATCGGCTTCCACGGTGGGCGCATCGCCCTCGACGCTGAGCTGACTTTCGTGGACGGTCATAAGTTGCTTGAACGTTTTGATCGTCTCGCGGACCTGCTCAAGTGACTTGCCCTTTACGGCGGCGCTCATGAGCGAGGAAGACGACTGAGAGATGGAGCAACCGTGTCCGGTCAACTTGATGTCCTTCAAGACCCCGTCTTCCACCTCGGCGTAGACCGTGATCTCGTCGCCGCAGAGGGGATTGAAACCCTCGACACGGTGCGCGGGCGGAGGCAGTTCGCCGCGATTGCGCGGCGAGCGGTAGTGATCGAGAATTATCTCTCGGTAGAGGTCATCGAGGTTCGACACGGTTATCCGAACATCTCCACGGCGTGGGTGAGGGCTTCGAGTAACACGTCGGTGTCGCTCACCAGTGAATACGGACCAAAGGACGCACGCGCCGTGGCCGCCAGGCCGAAACGCTTCATCAGCGGCTTGGCGCAGTGGTGTCCGGGGCGAACGCACACGCCGAATTGGTCAAGCACCTGCGCCACGTCGTGGGGGTGCACGCCTTCGACGTCGAGCGAGATCACTCCGCCGCGCTCGAGAGTGTCGGCGGGTCCGATGACGCGCACGCGTCCCGCGAATTCAAGTGCCAGACGCGTCAATGCGTCGCCGGTCAGCTCCTTCTCATAGGCGGCGACGTTGGCCATGCCGAGCCCTTCGAGGTACTGCACGGCGGCCGCGAAGCCGGCCGTTTCGGCAATGGGCGGAGTGCCCGCTTCAAAGCGCGACGGTCCCGACGCCGGGATGAAGCCGTTGACGCTGACGTCCTTGATCATCCCGCCACCACCTAGGAACGGCGGCATGGCCTTCAAGATCTCTTCGCGCGTCCAGAAGATTCCGAGCCCCGTGGGCCCGAGCATCTTGTGCGCGGAGAACGCCAGGAAGTCGACGTCGAGTTCCACGAGGTCGGTGGGCAGGTGCGACACGGACTGGGCACCGTCGACGGCGATCAGTGCACCGTGCGCGTGAGCCATGTCGGCGAGATCGCGAATCGGATTGATGGTGCCGAGCACGTTGGACATGCCCGTGACCGACACCAGTTTGACGCCGCGCATCAATTCCTCGATGTTCGACAAGTCCAGGCGGAAGTCGTCGCCGACGGGAATGAAGCGCACTTCGATGCCGTGAGACTCGCGCAACTGAAACCACGGCACGATGTTGGCATGGTGTTCCATCTCGGTGACGAGCACGACGTCACCGGGGGAGAGAAAGGTGGCACCCCACGAGCGAGCCAGGAGGTTAAAGGATTCCGTGGCGTTCTTGGTGAAGACGATCTCCTCTGAACCGCCCGGCGCGTTCAAGAATCGCGCGGCCGCGCCGCGAGCTCCTTCGTAGATGGCGGTCGCTTCATTGGCCGTCTGATACACCCCGCGGTGCACGTTCGCGTGGTGGTTCGCGTAGTAGCGGTCCATTGCCTCAATGACCGTGCGCGGGGTGAGTGAGGAGGCACCCGAGTCGAGGTAGGTGATCGGCCGGCCGTTGATGACCCGGCGCATCAGGGGGATGTCGTCGCGGACCCGCTGGGGGTCGAAGATTGTCACAGACCCACCGGGCGGCGAAGCTCGTCGTAGCCGCGCTCCTCAATGGCCTGAGCTAGCGACGCATCACCGGACGTGTCGATGCGTCCGTCGATCAAGACGTGTACGCGGTCGGGTTTGATCTCTTCTAGGAGC
>OCZT010005339.1_pt1 | contig 12851 bp, 11 predicted proteins | sample 1539031 | NCBI WGS metagenome assembly OCZT01 (sample SAMEA3539308, study PRJEB22396) | soil metagenome | biome: tundra; feature: field; material: soil | place: USA | collected 2010-05 | depth 0.15 m | reverse complement strand
AGGCAATATCACATACGTAAAGAAAAGACCGGAAAAAAGAAGCACACCATATTCAAAAAATGAGATTGCACATCTCAGAAAATTTGGATTTGCCTGCAAACTTGCGGCGAAAATTTGTGAAACAGGAGAACTAAAATACTTCTGGAAACCTGAAAGATGGAATAACCGATCAAGCTGCAACAGGATATTCAAAGAAAATTTCAGTAAAATAAATCAAGATACTTTAGAAGGATACATAACATTAGGACCATCATTCGGATTTAATATAAGCGGGTATAAAGGAAAGATTACTGAAACCGGATTTGAGATAAAATGCGAACCGTTACAAAAAGGAGGGGGTGATTATGGAGCGACGGCGAAATATGTAATGGGAGGCGGGGTTATAGTTTTAAAAAACCCAACCAATAAGAAACAACCTGAATACAGTATAATATCATTCAGGTCAGAGAAGATGTTATTCAACCCAGGAAAGTCAATAAGCATAGAAATTGAAATAAAAGGTGCTGATGCTGGTTTATTTAAAGATTACGCCGATAAAAAAGTTTATATATCGGTAATAACATTGGATAAGAACGAAACTCCAATAAAATATTCCTATACAATGAAATTATAATTCCCTCATATCCCCTGCTAAGTGCCATCCCTGCCGGGTATAGCCAGCCCGGCAGGGACTCCTTTAAGAATAGCAGAGGGATTATAGATGGGATTAAGAATTTAACTGATACATAAAAAAGATGAGGGAAAATAAAAATGTCGAAGCGATTCACGGACACAAACATATGGGATCAGAGCTGGTTTTTAGAATTATCGCCTGAGGGGAAGAACATCTGGCAGTTTTTAGAGAAGAGCAGTGACTGCGCGGGGATCTGGAAGATAGACATCCCTGAGATGAAGAGGAAGATAGGGTGCAAGAATATCAATCTTACGCATTTCCTGGAAGAAGTAAACAGGGATTACAACAAGCTGACCGGGGAGCCTGTGAAGCGGAACAGGGTTATGCTTATTGCAAGCGATACAAAATTATGGCTGACGGGATTTATTTGTTTTCAATATGAGAAAGGGACGAGCGGAGTGAATGCGGGAATACCTGCGATAAAGGGAGCGCTTAACAGGTTAAGGGACGAGGACATTTATGACTATGCTATTAAGGAAGGGTTTGTAAGGATAAAGGGAGAGTGCGAAGGGAGAACTATAATTAGTACAGAGAGCGGGAAGGAAAATATTTCTTCAGGTGTTAATATTATTCCTATTTCTTCTGATCTTATTGATTCTTCAGATATTAATTCCAAGGGTTGCAGAGGGTCTGCAAGGGACAAGGATAAGGACAAGGATCAGGACCAGGAGGTTTTAGAGTTTCAGGATTTAAATACGGAAGGAGAAGAAGAGAGTACTGTTCATAGGGAGCCGGATAAAGCGGGGCTGCTTTTGGAGCGAACGTGGAGGAAGCTTAAAATATTACCTGAAGAGAAGCGGTTAGTGACTGATTACATAAATAAATATGGATTTGATGCAGTTGATTTTGCATTCAGGGAAGGGGTGAAGTATAATAAAATGAGTCTTGCTTACATTGATGCTATATGCAGGAAGAGGAAGGAGAAGACAGACATGGTGGAATACAGGAACCGTGACAAGAAGAAATTACATGAGAGTATACTGCTGGCGGAAGAGCAGAGGAAGAGTGGGAAATGTTTAACGCTGGTGAGGGATTGTTATGGGGAGGATGGGGTGAGGAAAGCTGTGGGAGGAGAGTAAAATATTTATACCAAAAATATTCCAGTCATTCTGTATACAACTAAAATATTGCGGATATATTTTGCCTTCAATAAATTTTTTGAGGATACCATAAACAACTCAAACTTGCGAACTCCTGCTTGACAGAACCTATAGGGCTAAAATATGCTTCGAATATTGCGAATTTTAGCTGTTTCTGACGGGTAGCCTGTCCAAATTGGGCTATGCTGTATTACATTTCGTTACGGATTTAATATTAAACATTTTTTGATCTTCCCTTTATCAGATTAATAATCCTTTGATCTTAACTCATATATATAAACTCCGCTTGGGAACCTGACAGCAAATTTATTGTGCGGATAATCAATAGTTGCTTAGTATCAAGTTGTTCAGAGAGATATAAATCTCATATGATTTATATTATGACAATTATCATTTCTAAATAGTTTAAATAATAATAATTTTTAGGATTAGTTGCTTCAACAGAGCGAACTTGATAATTACATTTAGCTTTATTAATAATATAGGAATTTTTATGAAATATTTTTTGTTGGTATTTGTTTTAACTATATGTTTTTTAACAGAGACTGCGCCTCAGGGGAAAGTTAGAAATAATCGAATTAAAAACCTCAAATCCAAAATGAACCTGCTGAATAATCATTCCCCAATTCCCGCCAGGTCGAATAAGATGAGTTCATTAATTTATCAGCCCGCCGTTATTACATATGATGATAGTGTAAAATTTACGTATACATATGATAATGCGGGTAACTGTATTTCTTTACTTAATCAAATATGGTCAAATAATAATTGGGTGAATAATTACGTAGATTCAACCACATATAACAGTGCCGGAAAAATTCTATCTATATTTGAACTGGTCTGGAATATAAATGTCTGGGTAAACAATCAAAGAATTACTTATATTTATTCGGATACCGGCAACCTGGTTACTTATACTGTGGAACAATGGCCTGTAAATGCATGGGTATTTATTAATAGGTCAATATATACTTACGATAATTCCGGTAATCCATTAACAAAATTGAATCAGGATTGGGATATTAATGCCTGGGTTAATACAGATAGGGAAACAACCACATATTCTTCAGCAAATAAAAAACTGACAGAATTGTATCAGTCATGGGATAACAATACCTGGGATAATCTTGAATATGATATGTATACCTATGATCCTTCAGGCCACCAGATTTCCCTTAATCAACAATTATGGTCAATCAATGCCTGGGATAATTGGTACAAGGTTGAAGATGCATATAATAGTTCAGGGAAAGTACTTCAGGAGACAACTAAGAACTGGGAAGATAGTGCATGGGTTAATTTTACTCTAACTTCAAATACTTATGATAATTCAGAAAACCTGATCGGGAGTCTTTTTGAAAATTGGTCAAATCAATCCTGGGAAGATTCTACCAAGAATACATATACTTATGATGCCTCAAACAATTGTATTTCTGTACTCATTCAATCTAGGGTAGTTTCTGACTGGGCAAATACGGAAAAGACTCTTTATACTTTTGACGATAATGGGAATTGTACAGATGGTGTTCACTATTATTGGAATGGTGCATGGGAACTTAGTATTGGTGATTTTTATTTATATTATAATCATAATAAGGATTATGTTGAAAATATAGCTACAACTGCTGTTGTAGTTTATACAATGGTGACAGGTGTTGCAGCTGATAATATTACTGTATCTCAATTTAACCTGATGCAGAATTACCCTAACCCGTTCAATCCTTCAACTACTATAAACTATTCCCTTGCGAAGGCCGGGAACGTTAAGCTTTCTGTTGATGATATAACCGGAAGCAAGGTAGTCACAATTGTAAATGAATATAAACCAGCAGGTAATTATTCAATTCAGTTCAACGGAAGCAATCTTGCAAGTGGAATATATTTGTACAGATTGGAATCAGGAAATTACAGCACGGCAAAGAAGTTTATCCTGTTGAAATAAAACTTTTGATAAAAAAATTATTTACAAGCCGTCGGTTAATTCTGACGGCTTTTTTTATTTGACCTACTTGAGATTATTAGGAAAGCGGAAAGAGAGAGACTTTCCGCTATGCCAAATAAACGCATAAATTTAATCGTATTCAATGTTTTTTACAGAAGGTGTCCAAAAAGTGTCCATTATTTTTTGAATTTCACCTTTTGAAGAAATAAACTCATCAGCAAACCAGAGACCTACTCATTAAGTATGAGATTCAGATTCTAAAACGTATTGTAAAATAATAACTTAATTTTCACTGCCATAGTGTTTGCCATAGAAAATGTTAGTTTATATTATACCCAAGCACCAAAGTAATTTGATCATTCGATATTTTTAATAACCTTAAATCCAGATACATTATTTATTTGATCAATAGTGAACTGGAGAACAACACTAACTTTAGCAATTTCAAATCCTACGTCAGAATATTTAGATAATGAGATCTCGTTAGAAAACCTAAACCACCATTCATCCTGATGTCCTAATTTGGCCCCCATAAATTGAAATTCTTTATTATCATCGGTAAAATCAGCATATTTATACAAATAAATAGAAACATTATTCAAATTATTAAGTTGAAAATAATCCTTATAATGGTAAGGAATAAGTTGACCTAAAAGATCTTTGGATTCAGCAAGATGATCTCTTAAATATTCTACCATTTCATAAATATTATGATTAAATTTTTGAAAAAGAAAGGTGTGTTCTCCATACCCAAATTTTATTGGATTAAATTCAGTTTTAATAGCCGTCTTAAAACGTTCCTTATCATTCAAATCAGAAAATAAAAAATCAGAAAATAAAAAACGAGTTGATTTATCATCAGTTATAGCAAAATTTAAACTACTTTTACAGAAGTATGACATTAGGTCTATTAAAATATAAATAATGGATTCTTTTCTTCGGAGATAAAATTTATCATCGCATTTAATATAATATGCATGTTTACCAAGTTCTTCATAATTTTTTATTTCATCATCCGAGAGCGATAAACCTTTTAGTGTATTATTTAGATAATTGTTAATACTGATAAAATTATTATTAGTTTTTATGCTAACCAGCATTGGAATATTCCACAACTTATTGTCGTCCCCTGAAGCTTTAGGTGTTTCAACAGTTAAATAATAATCGAAGGATTTATCAATAATATTTTTCAAAACAATAATCATTTGTTTCACTGCTTCTATTTCATTTTGTTCGTTCAACATTTGTTGCTTAATATTAAACGCAAAAAGAGCTCCTTTGAATTCCACGTTTATACCTTTGCTCTCACAAAAGCTTGTTAGCTTTGTAACAGAGACAGTTGCTTTTAGGGTTGTGGCAAAACCACCATCAGGTATCTGAACTTTAGAAATGACCTCAAATTTTTGAATGTTTCCATTGCCTATGGATATTATTTCATCTCTAATTAAAGCATCATTTAGAATTTCTGTCTTTGAAGAAATAAAAGTTCCAAATGCCTGCTCAATAGCGTTGCGTAAAGCATTTTGTGTGGCTTCATCTTCTGTTTTACCCTGGCCATATACAGAAAGCGCTACTGTCTTATTGTCTTGGGCTTTGGCTAATGGAGGAAAGGACAGTAGAATGGTCAAAAAAAGAAATGCTTTAGTAAGATGTTTCATTGATCTGTTCTCTCTTGTTTTAATTCTTTATAATAGATAAAAAGCATTCTTTGACCGTCTTCAATTTCAAAGTTGGTCAGCAACTCCAACCCTTTTACAAAGCCTATGGAATTCTCACGAATAGATTCAATAGTTTGAACAATTGTGGAATCCTTTTGTTTGAGTTCCGTAGTTTTTATCACAAGGTCAGAAGCAATATAGGAACCATTAAAAAATGTATTTGCCTGAGATTGGGCTTTTGTCTGTGCTACGCGGATCAAAATGCTGTTGCTTGAGTATTTAGCTTTTTCCAACGAAACTACAGATATAAGATAGTTGTTGTCGTAATCTTGTACTACCTTCACACCTTCAAAAGGTGAACTATTATACATTCGCTTTAAGAAATTGGCCAGAGAGGTTTTGTCTTCATTGAAGCCTTGCCCTAATGAGCAACTTGATACCAATCCCAAAAGAAATAATAGTAATATTATTTTTTTCATTTCTTTCTCTCATCAAAATTTATTTCATCAATTTGGTTAAACTGGCTGGGTTCCTGCTGGTTATAATAGTCTTTGACATCACTTTCGATACTCATCCTGAGGGAATTATCATCCTTGAAAACAACTTTTCCTTTCACAACTTTATAACTGGTTATAAAATAACCTTGTAGATCTGATGGCAAACCCGTCATTATGTATTCATTCAGTGTTAATTCTTTTATTAAATAAATAGATGGGTATTCGTTATCCCGTGAGATAGACAGGGCTATGCCTAATTCTAAAAAAACATTAGGGCTATTCCTTGTTAAATCAAAAACAATTACTTGTGCAGTTTCTATTCTCTTGATAATACTATCGAGCATAGTGCGCCCGGCAGAAGCTCTTAGCCTTCGATAGTTAATATTGTACTTAATATTATTCTTCGTTTTACCGTTAAACCGATTTTTGATCATTGAAGCCAAATGTTTGATCGCCAGTTCAGAATTTGGAATGATGATAGGTCTTGAAGTCCTAACATTACGACGCTTCATTTTTTCATCATTGTTTTTTACAGACCAGCAATAAGCTGAGGCGATAGTAAATTGTTGCATATCAATTTCTCTAATAATTATTAAATGTATAAAAATTACTCTGTACCAGGGGTAATCTTAAAGCCTGTAATTGTATTGACGATATCAAGAGTTTTTATACTGTTATAAGTTATTGTAATTAGTCCATAATCATTTTTTTTAATTCCAAGGAAAGATGCAACAAAAGAACAATTATAAGGTATATTTTTGGCAAACACATTTATAAAATTAAAATGTGCTGGTGCTTCGTCTATGTCAATTCGATATTCCTCTAATGGATTATTTATACGATTTTGCATAGCTATACTAGCTAGATTATCGAAATGGTCACGTCCTCCCGATCTATCTTTAAAAGGCTTTAATATCGAAGAATTAAGAAGTAGCCGGAAGTTATCATTCGTCTTGTCATCTCCAGTTAAATTAAAGCCAATTAACTTAGTTATATTTGCAAAATCATAACCACTAATGCGGTATGCCTGATATACACTGTCTACATTCTCTATTAGTTTCTTCCATTCTAATATTCTTTCCCGAATGCTTAAATTGCTTATAATTCCACGATTCGATTCAACTGATATTTTTGCTGATAATATTGGATTTTTTAAATAGTAAAACATATCATATAGTAAAAGGACAGATTTTTCATTTCTTAAAAAGAACTCTTGCCCATTTTTGTATTCATCAGAAGCAATAAGTATTAAATAAGTGGGTTTTTTTAAATCTTTATAATTTTGCACTTCATTTGGGGATAATGAAAAACCAGACAATGTACTACTAAGGATTTGGGGTATTCGAAAGAAGTTATCATTAGCACTAATTTTTACTTTAACAGGAATTTCCCAAAACTCTTGTTGTTTAAGGGGGTTTAATTTACTATCGGGAACACTGATAACATCACCATCTTTATCAAATCCCACCCACTCCTCGTCAGCTTTTTGTCTATTATTCAACGCTATTGGTTGACTTATGTCTATATTAAAATCGAAAGACTTATCAATATATTTCTTTATAATTACAGACATATCTTGAATAGCCTTTAATTCATTTTCTTCGTTTATCTTTTGTTGCTTAATGTTAAATGAAAAAAGACCTCCCTTAAACTCTACACTAATGCCCTTGCTTTCGAAGAAAGATGTTAGTTTGGAAACTGATACTGTTGCTTTTAGAGTGTTATAGTAGCTACCATCCGGCAGCTTACCTTCGGAGAGAACTTCAATTTTTTGGATATTTCCGTTTGAAATGGAAACTATTTCATCTTTAATTAACTGATCATTGAGGATATCTGTCTTTGATGATATGAATGTGCCGAATGCCTGTTCAATTGCATTGCGCAAAGCACTTTGCTTAGCATCGTCCGCTGTTTTACCCTGCCCATTTGTAACAAGTGTTACTGATTTATCATCCTGAGCATAGGCTGTCAGTGAAATAAAAACTGAAATAATTACAATTAAAATAAAGGTTGTAAATAATTTCCTCATAATTTTTCTATCTCCAAAAAATGTTGTTGTAATAAATTGTTTTCGGCTGATTCTTGGCATATTCCACTGCTATATCATGATATGCGCTTACTCGTGATTTATCCAAAGCAAAATTTCTTTCAGCTTGTTTGTCCTGAAGACGCATATCTACTTTTTGTTGAGCTATCCTATCATCATATTGTTTCATTTTAAACTCCCATCGAGCTTTTTCATCAGCCTTTAATTTCGATTCAATTGATTTTACAAATTTAGTAATTTCGTTCTGATAATTTGCCGCCGGGTTTACTTGCGACAACATTTCACCTACTTTTTCTGCTCCCTTCGAATTTTGTTGCACTGCCCAAATTGTTTTAGCATTATTGAGTATTTGTCTGCAATCAGAGTCTATCTTTTTTTGGTAGATGGACGGCAATAAATCAAGACTTTTAAAGTAACACTCCTGACAAACTTCGGGGATAAGAGACAATTTATATATTGCTTCCTCGTATTTCCCCTGCTTGCTAAGTGTTTCAGACTCTTTAGAAAAAAAGTCGCATTTAGTATTATAAAATGTAATAATCTTATTTTTACCATCTTCGATAAAACTTTCAATTTCCTTATTCTTTGGATTTATTTTTTTAAAAGCATCAATCAAAGATTTGTTTTCATTATTGCCTACTCCTTTTAATGAAAGCATTAAATTTGAAAATATTTTATTTTCAAAGGCATCACCAATAAATAAGGTAATATCAATATTCTGGGCGATCATTGTAGGGGGCCCGGCAATAATATCTTTTGAACTAACATTAATCGAAGCTGTAATAATAAATCTTGGATTTATATCACTTCCCCCCATTCCATAACGGCTGGTAATTTGACTTAATTTTGTTTCAAGTAAAATTTTTGATTCACTTGGCAAATCAAGTTTTTTGGGGATGTACGTATTCAAAACTATTCGACCAAAATCATCAAGTTTCGGCTGAGGTTGAATAGGAACTGATATTGCTATAAAAAGAATCGATGAAAAAATAAATATCTTCATTGTTATTTTTCTCCTAATACGAGGATTGCTTCTCCAAGTCCCCTCGTCATTAATTTTACTTCAAAGTTGAAAGGAGATGACTTTAAGTATTTTTGCAGATCTTTAGCAAACTGTCTTGCATCTAAAGCCTGATTATTTTTATCATAAAGTGGGATGCGAACCTGCTCAAACCGAATCATATTCTCAGTAGCATCAGCCATATTAAATCTTCCCTGAACAGTATTTTTTTTCATCCAGCCATTAATGTGATCAATGATTTCCTTACCAGCAATTTCATCTTCAAGCGTTTTACCCCAGGAATTCCATTTTTTAATTGTAATAATTATTTCTCTACCATTTGTAAACATATCAGTAAAATGAGCCTGTAACTGATTTACAAATGGATCAATATTAGCGAGTACAGCTTGCTGAAGAAGTTCTGGAACTACTTTATCATTAGACGGACTACCATTTCCAGACGAAGCGGCTATTCTTTTACTGCTATACGCATCAAATGCTTCCAAGATAAATGATACCGATTTCCCTTCAGCGGTTTTGTTCACTTTCCACCAGATTTGAATAATAATATCTGCCTTTGCTCGTTTCTTGAGTATGTCAAGCGGGCTTTCAGAGATAGATGATCCGGATGTATTACTACTAGTCATATTATCTTCAGCATTCCTCATCTCAATATTTTTTAACTCTTGTTCGGCGTCCTTTAAAGGGAACCCCCGATCTATCATCAAAGCACCAATTTTACTAATCACTTGTCCAATTTCAGTATCCTCCTGAAATGCCTGTTTATAATTGGGTACTTTTTGTTTTGTCCCCTGGTTATCAAATTCGATCATAAAATAACGCTGATTACACCAGTTATCACTGGGTAGGATCATAAGTGTTGGTTTTTTTGCCTGGCTGAACCCGTTGAAATTAAATATTGATACTAGTGCTATAATGAAAATGAGTCTGATATATTTATACATTTTAGAATCCCTTTATGATTGGACTAAGAATATTTTGTTCTTCAAGATATTTTCTAAGCAAATCTTTAGAAATTGAAACTTGATACGCTTTCACTTCTTTCTGATTAAGATTTTGAGTGCTAGCTGATTGAGTTGATGATATACGAACGAATCTTGACCAGTTCCCGTCATCTTTAAAAAAATCATTTTCGATTCTTTTAAATTTCTCACGATCTTCCCTTGTAAGTAACAATGGTTTTTGAGCTGTGAATTTATTGTTTGATAACACACCGAAATATAAAATATTATTTAGTGCGTCTTTAAGCGCCTGTTCAGGTTCATAAGCTGTACCTTCATTTACATTCCATATCTCAATGTTCAAATATCCATCTCCTTCAAAAGAAAGACCATTAACATTATATGTTATATCTTTGGAACTGCAACCTATCATTGATAAAAAAAGAGCGAATAAATAAATCTTATGCTTCAATATAATTTTCATAAAAAAATATCCTGGGATTTAATTTGTAATTATTTATATAATGAAAACTTTTACTAAATCGTCATTTTGTGTTTTTCTTCTTATTTACAATGCCATGAAGTATCATTTAATTAAATCTGATAATTCATATACCACTTTAGGTAACCCATTTTGTTTAATCATTTATGGTCTTGGAATCAATAATAAATTCATTTACTCCTTTCTGCAAAAATAAATCTCAGTTTTTCTAGATCAATTCATGATTTTAATAGTAATAATCTGCGCAATGGGAAACCTAATATCAATAAGAGGAATAAGAATGAGAATAGAATTATTCATTTTTATCTAATCCTTAACGCAACGAACACTAAAGCCAAAAGGAAGCAAATAATCGCTAAAATTGAAAAAATCCATACCACGACCCAGCTGATACAACCTCAACGCAACGTTTGTATAAAGTAAAATACGATTCTCCTGAGATCTCCAAAAAAAAGTATTATCACCCAACTGTCCGAAGCTACCATCAGGTCTTCTATAGCTCGCTAATAAAGCAGTAAATTCACTTGTGTTTATACCGATACCTTCACCATTTCCTTGCCCAACTGCTTTCAATGAATTTCCATCATCATTTACTGATTTAATTAAAGTCTGAAATTCGCCGTAGGTAGGCATGTGCCATCCATCTGGACATATTCCTTTTGATCCTTCTACAACGCTATACTGCATTGCTTCATTCCATTGATATAACCCACCATAAGTCGCACAATTAGCAGGATCGTCATCAAAGCAGTATTTTTCTATTGTTCCATTATTGCTTTGATCCTGGTTCCCTTTTATCATGGTTCCAACGTCAAGATTTTCTTTTAACCAAGTTTGACTACCAATTTTAATAGTATGATATATTTTACCAGCATAACTTATTTGCTTATTTTCCAATTCCTTGGCTTTTCCCATCTCTATTTTCTTTTCGTTAACAGAGTGATTTTCTGTTTTAACTTCAGAATTTTTTATACAACGGACGTAAGCACCATTTTGCATAGATCGATTTATAACGTTAATGTGACTGTTTTCATAAGTTATACCTGGTCCCAAGTACATGAAGTATGCTGAAGTTCCACCTGAATGTGATGCGCTCCAAAAACTAATACTGTTATCCAAGTGGAAGTCTCCATGATAGGAACGGTCGCCGCCAAACAGGGCAGAGAATCCACTTGAATTATTACCAACTTTTTCACCATTTATTACTCCAACTGATAATAAAGCATTTTCATCACTATTTACCTTCCTTTTCAAGTTCTCATAGTCTTCTTGTGTGGGAATATGCCAACCATCAGGTGCTAATCCTCTATAATCATTTACTGCATACCAATTATATAGCCTGCCATACTTTTTGCCATTATCAGGATCATTATTATAATAACACCAGGCACCATATTCTAGGTTTTTCCATTCCTTTGTGTCATTTATTTCAGGAATTGGATCTCCGTTGCGATAATGGTCAACATTTAGGTTTTCTGCCATCCAAATTTGATTACCAATTTTAACAGCATTATACAAATTACCATCAATATCTTTTACTTCGGATTTGTTACAAGAAATCAATAAAAGACTAATAATCAGATAAATTATTTTGTTGTATTTATTCTCTTTCATTTAATGCCTTTTGGTTTTTTATAATTTGAAAATTTACCGATCTATTTAATCCATTACTATAAGATAATATCGCTGGTTGAGAGGCAGTACCATTAGAATAGTCATTCTCCATATTCTCAGAACTTTCAAAGTTAAAGCCATGTGCACTTAAATAGATCTCATTATTTAATACAAAAATTATAATAATAAATAATTATGATTTTATTTTTGCAGTCCTTCTTAATTTTTGCAATTGCTTATTATACAAATTAAAAATTATTCTCCCATCTTTCGCAGTAGTTTTTGCCATATTTAGAAATTCATTCCAATCTTTCTTTTTGCCTAATTGTATTTTTGCTATTTCATGGATTGTATGGTTTCTTTCTCCACACCATTTATTTAGTTGTTTGTTCATGATTTCAAGCAAGACAACATCTTTTTCAATCTTACGTAGGTCTTTAAGTAGGTTCCCAATTGTGTCAAATTCAACGGGAGATTTGCTTAATTCACCGAGTCTGCTTTCAAGTCTGTCACAAATTAGGCTTTCAATTAAAGCGGTAGCTTCAAAATAGAAGTTGTGCTCAATGGCTGTATTGAAGCGATCAATTGTGGCTTTAATAATTTCATATCTTTCTTTTCCAGGTATATCCAGAATCGTGGCTCTTATTTTGGGTTTGCTCATTTTTATTTCCTATTATTCCATAAAAGGTACTAAAAAATCCCATAATTATCTATTTGTTTTATAAGGATTTAACTTTTCATTTTTTCATTCCAATTAACTACAGTTTTATGGAAAAGTTCACATTCCAGCCTAAGGGACGTTAATAGGGATATTGGTTTGGGAAAGCCTCAGAGAAGGGGTGAAGTATAATAAAAT
>OCZT010005338.1_pt1 | contig 12851 bp, 8 predicted proteins | sample 1539031 | NCBI WGS metagenome assembly OCZT01 (sample SAMEA3539308, study PRJEB22396) | soil metagenome | biome: tundra; feature: field; material: soil | place: USA | collected 2010-05 | depth 0.15 m | reverse complement strand
GGAAGCCGCGCTGGAAGCCGAGCCGGAGGCCAGCCCAGTGGAGTATTGGCGGCAACTCCACCGGGCCAGTATTCCACAGGGGGAACTCGAATATCGAACATCGAATGAAGGAGGGAAGATGGCGGCGGTCGCAGACGCGCCGCTACAGGGCTGGCGGCAGCGGGATGGCGTTATTGGAAGCCGGTTCGGCAAACGGCAGGCGGCGCTGCACCTCTTGGGTAAAACCGATCTGGCCGAGGAAGGAAATGAAACTGGCCAGCCCGCCGAAGGGGGAGATGGCCTTGGGCGTTTCGTCCAAAACCAGCCTGGCATCGCCAAAGAGCGGGGTAATTTCGGTGCGGGTCGTTTTGTGCAGGGTCGGGCCGGGTGGTTTAAGCATCAATCCCTATGCCCACAGCCCTTCCCGCAAAGCGCCCCTTTTTTCCATTTCGGAGTTCGGGCTTAGTCATTAGATGTCTGGGGAGTTTTTAAACCTAACAAATACGACTGAAGTTTCAACGTGGCATAAACTGGCCACCGGCCAAATGACGTTCAAAATTGCACCACCAATTCGCGGGGAACAACGTCGTTTTGAAAATGAATCCAAAGCAGCCGTTCTTTCGCGGAGTATTCAAATGTCGTCAAAATTTTCCCATCCAATGTCACTGCACGCGGAGCTTTGATTGATTCCAAAAGCATTATGGCCGGAGTTCCACCCACACCTTCGACCGTGAAACTGATTTGATCGCGCGTCTGCCCGCTGGGCAGAGCCTTGCACGCTGAAGCCAGCAAATGCGGCCGTTTGGTGCGGGCAGCATCGAGGTCGAGTAAAAACCAGCGGGAGCCGGGAGCAATTGAAACGTCGTTTTGAACGCGCAATTCAGAATCGAAGAGATTGACAAAGCGCTCATGCAACATGTGCGGCTTGCTGTCAATGGATTCATCCAGTCCGGCGGCGATGAGATATGGGCCGCGCCGGAGCAGAAGATAATTTGTTTCACGCCATTTCAGGCCGGCTTTTTCGGCAGCGAGTTTAGTTGCCGCCACGACTTGCGCCGCACCTTGCGCGCTGGCTGAAAGTTCGGCGGGCCGTTCGCGCAGCCAAATCAAACCGCCCTTGTTAATCTGGACGAACTTGTTCGTCGTGGCTGATTCACCAAGCCCGAGCAGTTCGAAGAGATGTTCGCGTGGCGTCGCATAATTTTTTCCGTCGCTGTTCCACCAATCACGAACTTTGAGATAAGGATCGGCGTCCCGGTCGCAAACGATCAGCACGCCACCATGTTTCACCCAGTCAACCAACGGCGCGTGGACTTCAGGCGACAGCGCTTTCTGTCCGTCGTAGCTCAAAAGCAGGATGCGAAAATTATCCAAGTAATGAGGCGCAGTGACGTTTTCAAGCTGGACGGGCATGACGGGCAAACCGTGCTTGAGCAGCGGCATCGCCAGACCATAAACATTTCCCAGGTGAGGATCACTCGGCGTCGGCTGACCGCGTTGAAACATAAGCGAATCGCTGACGAGCACGCCGATGCCGGTCGTTCCGCAATCCCATTCAACGCGCGGTTGCTTCATATCATTGAGCGCGTTGAAGACCGCCTGCAACTCGGTGGCGTAGGCCGGCGGAATCGGCTTGCGGTCTTCGGCCTTGGCCGAACGCGGATAGCGGCCGCCAAAAACCCGTTCCGGCCACGGAGCGACTTCAAATTGCGAAACCTCCGGCTGGAACAACGAAGCCGTCAAAGTGGATTCCCAGTTACTGCGGTAATCCGTCCAATCGTGATTTGGATTGTCTTCAATCGGATCGTTCAAATACCAGACGGAACGGCCGGTGGCACGGACGAGATTTTGCATCGCACCGTATTCAAGGAAGGCAGTTTCAAACGTGCGCGAACGCACTTCGCCGCGATAGCGATTGGGTTCGCGCGAAGTGCCGGTCCAAACTTGGGCAATGTAGCCGTCGCAGCCGTTGAGCCGCGCGAGACTGGATTCGGGGCTGACGATGCACCACTGGGCGTAATTGAGCAGACTATGTGTCGGCACATAGCAACGGACGTGGCGGCCCGTTCGTTTGTTATAATCTTGGACATAATCGAATACCTGCTGCAATGCGCGGCGATAGAGAAAGTATTTCAACTTGCCAGTGCGCCAACGGGCATCCACCGAACTATCCGGCGGCTGCCAATCTTCATGGTAGTAACTGCGCCATTCGCGTTTGAACCCTTCCGAGTAACCGGCGCGATCCCAAAATTCCGGTTCCTCAAGGTGAATCGCCTCGGCACCGGCATCCAATGCGCGCTGGACGCCGACGCAAAGAAACTTCCCATAGTTCGTGCCGGGACACATGTAATACACATCGCCGCCGTGGCCGATCTTGTTGCCGTTGCGATCTGTTTGTGCTTCGTCCTCGTGGTTTATACCGTCGAAGAGGCCATAGAGGTAATCTTGATATTGTCCCCACGCGACCCCGGTCATGACGTGAATGCGATAATTGTGCGAGCGCCAAGCTTCGACGCGCGACGGCAAGTTGGTGTCAATGCCGTAAACAATGGCGACATCCGAACGCAAATTCCCCTGCGGACTCCACGCCTTGCCGGTTTGAAAACAAGTGCGTTCGAGAACTTGATTGGTATCAGCCGGAAACGGCGATGGATTTTCCGCGGCTGACAGAAAAGAACCTGCGACGAGAATAGATGCCAAGGCGGATACTGATACTCGCAGAAATTTGAAATGTGTGAACAGTATTTTCATTTGCTTGCCGGCTCTATCGAGTTGCCGCGTCCGTTCCATAATCGTCCATCTCATTCCGGTCAGTTCGTTTGAACTTTCACCAACCCAAAATCCACATATTGTCCGCCATTAGTTTGATGGCAGTGCATGGCGATCAAATTTTTGCCGGGCTTGAGGGCGGCCCGGCCTTCTGAGGTCAACGGGAAAACATCGTAGTCGCTGTTAAATCCACTAGCCTTGAGGGCAAGCAGGCCGTTGATGTAAACCTCGGTATCTTCATCGTGATGTAGCCAGGCGCTGACATTGTCGAAATTTCCCGCCGGCATATCCATTTCCCGCCGCAGCCAGATGTCGTCCGTCCGCCACGTGGTGCCGATGATGGCGCCTGGCGTGTCGCTTGTGCCAAACCCGCTTTTGCCTTGCTTCCATGATGAATCATTAAAATGTTGATCCATCCAGTCACCAGCGGGTGCGGTAGTTGTGTAATTCCAAGCCGCTGCCTGTTTGTCTGCGGCCGGAACAATCACTGTGACCGCTGGAGGCTTTGGCATGGGGGCCCAATTCTTAGCCTTGGTTTTATCGCGCCTGGCATACTTCTGCCAGACAGCTTTGTTGTAGAGCATTTGGAGGAATACACCACCAACGACCGGCCGCGCTGTGAAGCCTCTTTTTCTCGCGGTCTTGGTCCAATACCAGTCGGTCATCGGCGAACGATCCGGTGTCGCATTCAGGAAGGCAATGACCGGAGCAATCAAGGCTTCAAAGTCCGCGCGGTTTTGCGTGAGCGTTGCCGTCCAAGTGATCCAGTCCAGTTTGGTATAAGTTTTACGGTTGTCGAGCGGCAGTCCGTATTGGTTGTTCTGCACCTTCTTGTAATAATCCATTTCTTTTTGCTTCACTTCTGCGGGAAATAAATTCAATCCCAGGATGCGATCCCAAACCATGTTGTATTTCTGGCTCCATGTTTCCGGACGGTCGAACGCCAGCCGGAGATGGTCGCCGTCATCCGCTTCCTTCACCCAACGTTGGGCGAATTCACGGGCAAGTTTGAAATACTCGTCCGCCTTGGCCTGGTCCCCACGCAGCGCGCACAGTTTCGCGAATGAACCGAGGCCGCAAATCGCCTTGGCGGACAGGTTCACATTATGCGCAAGATGGCCGGCAAAATCGTCCGTGCAAAGCTGGTTCTCCGGATCAAAACCCTTTTCCTTCAGATAACCGGCCCATTGCTCAAGCTGTTTCCAATACAGTCCGGCAAAATTGGCGTTGCCCTCCATCTGTGCAACGGCGCCGAAGAGACAAAGCAAGTTGCCGCTTTCTTCAACCGGCATCTGGTTCCTCTCAGTGCGTTCGCCACCGCCATAAGCCTGGCCGTTGGCCTGCGGATAAGTGCCGAGGTCGTGCGGTGCAAAAGGAAATTTCCAGCGATCACTGGCTGCGTAGTTCATGAACGGCACAATGAACGATTTGGCCAGCGTGGGACTGAACAACAAAAACTGCGGCGACATCGGATAAAACACGTCGGAGGTGCTGATGCAGCCGTTGGAATGGTTTTCCTTGCAGAACTGCAATGGCTGGCCCTTGTCGTCGGCCACGAATTTTCCGGCGGCGAAGCATTGCCGATACGCCAGCGCGCCGAGTTGTGCGTAGTTCTCGCCGCCCGCATTACGCAGGTCGGCCATCAATTCGTCGTCAAATGCCACGCAACGTTTCAGCAATGATGCGTAATCCTTTGCCGACGCCTTCAAAAGATCGGCCGCCTCCCAGCCGTTGCGCCGCCAATACGGGCGCAGATTTTTCTTCATGTATTGGATCGAGTAAAGGTCGTCGTAGGCGAGCATCAACCAGCAGGAAACAGCTTTGGCCTGGACGGTGCCCAAGTTCACCGTAAAGGCGATCACCGAATCGTTGCGTCCGTTGTTTTGAAGTGACGCTTCGGCAGCCGACTCGCCCAAGCTACCTTTGGCAATAAAATCAGCGCGAGCGGTTTGAGCGGAATTGATTGTGGAATCAGCCCGTTTGTCTTTGGCCATCGCAACATAGAAATAGCCCCAGTCAATACGGACGTCGTCACCCTTCCTCTTCAAGATTGGTTGTTCCACTGAACCAACGCGCCAAGCTTTAATTCCCGAAACATCGGCGTTTTGGAAGGTAACTGGCTGATCCGGCTGATTGACGGCGATTTCCGAACGGGCGTCAAAATAAACCGACACCGTGTGCTTCTGCGCATCCGTGGCCTGAGCTTTCCATGTCAGATATGTGACGGGCCGCGACAGCACATCCAGATCATCCGGCAAGTCGGCGGTCATAAACGTGAGCGTGAGCCGTATGCCTTCACCATCGAACGTATAAATCGTTCGCGTGGGCAAGAGTTCAAGATTGGTCTGCGGCAACGCCGGAACATTCGTCGGCGTCGCGCCCATGAGCCGGAATGGTTTCCCATCTATTCGCACCAGACTGGTGAGCCGGTTCGGCTTGCCGGTCCAATGCGTTGTGTCCACATCCGTCAATTTGTCGGCTGGCGACCAGATGCTGAAATACGGATCGCACGCCACCAACGGCACGGACGGCGGGCGCAAAGTTTCGGCGTGGGCAATCGCTGAAATAGCAAATGCCAATACAGTTAGAAAAAAAATGCTCAAGCGTTGCATAAATTTAGCTTCATTTGGGACGAAATAACCGGCGTTGCGAAAAACAAATCTGACCTGAACAACGGTCACTGCTCAAGAGGCCCGTTGCTAGGCAACCACGACACTGTCCAAGTAATTTCGGGATGCGGATTATCATCGTTATTCCATCGCGCCCGCCATGTTGAATTATTGGGATCAATGACATCGTTTCGCTTCGGGTTTTCCACATGGCCATCGCAAAAAAGAAGGTCGGTGCGGTAGTTATGCCGGTTACAAGGACATTGTGTGTGTTGCGTTGTGGCGTCAGTTGGATCAAGGTTGGCATTATATTGGATGGTGCCAGCTGGAGCGTCCGACCGGCAATCTCCAATCGCGAGCATATCTACAGGCCGACGCACCATGCTGTCCCTTACCGGACCTTTGTTGAAGTTGCCATCAATATCTCCGCCAAGTCCCAATTGAGGATTGGCATTCAAACTCAATCCCCAATCATTGTAACCCAACGAAAAACGTGTTCCCTGACTATCCGCACCCCCGGTGGCAATGCCGTAATGGTCAGTTTTCCCATCTTCACCGATTACAGTCTTAAGAGTCGTATTCAGGTTGGTATCCCATGCACTTTGGGGAAGTGCTGCCGGACAAGAAAAGGCATTACGGTTATTACCCATAAAACTCAAAATTCGCGGCTGCCAGACATAAGTGCCGTTCGCTGTTCGTAAATTCCCAGGATATTGGTTGAAATCACCTACATACATGACGAGCGCAATGCCTATCTGCCGCATATTGCTGATGCAGGCGGCTTGTTTGGCCTTCTGTTTCGCCTTGGACAAAGCCGGCAGCAGCATGGCGGCAAGAATTGCGATGATCGCAATCACCACCAAAAGTTCAATCAAGGTAAACGCCTGAAGAAATCTTCCGGCACGCCAGCGGCCCAAACCGGGTCTGAATTGATGTGGTCTCGTTTTCATTGTCGGGGATGGATATTCATTGTTAAGTTCATTTTGTCACGAAAACACAATAGTCGGCTGGCACTCAAAATTAAAGCGCTTGTATTGCTTGTATTTTCACGGGTCGGCTCTAACTTACTCGCGGAGAGGCCAGCGGTCATGTGGCATAAACTGGCCACATGAAAATAACGGCCACTTCGGTATAATGCTCGCGCAACAGCCATGAAAAACAAAACTAACGAGACACTTCTTCCCTGCACGTTGCGAATATTTTTCAGCATAGTGTTCCCGCTGGCGGTTGCGACGTGCTGCGGCAAATCAGCGGTGGATTATGTGAATCCGATGATTGGCACGGACGGACACGGCCACGTTTATCCCGGAGCGACAGTGCCGTTCGGCATGGTGCAGCTCTCGCCGGACACACGCGACAACACTTGGGACGGATCTTCCGGTTATCATTATTCCGACGGCAGCATCCTGGGCTTTTCGCACAACCACCTGACCGGGACCGGCTGCCCGGATTTGGGCAATGTTTTGTTGATGCCGACCGTGGGTGATTTGAAACTGACGCCGGGCGCACATTTCGGCGATGGTTATCGCGCACGGTTTTCGCACCAGGATGAGATTTCGCGCCCGGGCTACTACGAAGTTTATTTGCCGGATTACCAAGTGAAGGTCGAATTGACCGCCACGGCCCGCGCGGGTTTTCATCGTTATACTTTTCCAGCAACGGCCGCAGGCCACGTCGTGGTGGATTTACAGCACGGCATCGGCAACAAAGTAATAGAGGCACAACTGACCATTGAGAATGATCATGTCGCAAGCGGTTATCGCCGGAGCGATGGCTGGGGCGGCAGCAAGGTATATTATTTCGTGATGGAATTTTCCCGGCCATTCGACTCGGCCGGCGTGGCACAAGGCGACAAGGGCGTGGAAGGCAAGCAGACCATCGGAAAGGAAACCAAGGGCCATTTTGATTTCAAGACGAAGGCCGGAGAGCAAATCCTTGTCCGCGTCGGATTATCCACCGTCAGCGTCGAGGGTGCGCGCAAAAATCTTCACTCCGAAATTCCCAACTGGGATTTCAATGGTGTGGCCGCTGCCGCCCGCAAACAATGGGACACGGCCTTGAACACTTTGAATGTAGAAGCCAAGGACAACAACCTGAAGGAAACATTCTACACTGCGCTCTATCATTCGCTTCTCGCGCCCACGCTTTTGAGCGATGTGGACGGACAATTCCGCGGGCCGGACGAAAACGTCCACCAGACCAAAGGTTATGATTATTACACCGAATTGTCTTTATGGGACACCTTCCGCGCGGAAAATCCATTGCTCACGTTGGTGCAACCCGGGCGTATAAATGATTTCGTCAACACGATGTTAGAGCACTTTAAAATTTTCGGTCAGAACACACTCCCCGTCTGGCCCGAAGGCGGCAAGGAAACCTGGTGCATGATCGGCAACCACGCTATTCCTGTCATCGTCGAGGCCTACACGAAAGGTTTCCGTGACTGGAACGCCAACGAAGCGCTCAACGATATGATCGCCTCGACCGACAAGAACCGGGAACAACTTGATTCCTACCGCGAAAAAGGTTTCATCCCCACCGGCAAAGGCGTGCAAAGCGTTTCCAAAGTTTTGGAATATGCCTACGACGATTCTTGCATTGCGCGTTTTGCCAAAGCGCTCGGCAAGGACGACCTGGCCGAAAAATATTCCAAGCGTTCCCAAAATTGGGAGAATGTCTTTGATCCTTCCACCGGTTTCATGCGCGGCAAAAATGCGGACGGTAGCTGGGTGACACCGTTTGATGCAAACGCCATCAACAGCATCAATTTTAACGAATACACCGAGGCCAACGCCTGGCAATACAACTTCTTTGTGCTGCACAATGTTCCCGGCCTGATTGCCAAACTGGGTGGCGACGAAAAATTTGTCGCCCGGCTGGACGAGATGTTTGACACGAAGGAAAAGATTCCGAACCTGGCCATGATTCCGGACGTCACTGGTGTCATCGGCATGTATGCACACGGCAATGAGCCCGTCCATCACGTCGCTTATCTTTACAATTACGCCGGGCAGCCGTGGAAAACACAGACCCGCGTCCGCCAGGTCGCCAACACGCTTTACACCAACACGCCCGGCGGCATCTGCGGCAACGACGATTGCGGCCAGATGTCGGCCTGGTATGTCTTCACCGCGCTGGGCTTTTATCCAGTTGACCCGGTCAGCGGCATTTACATTTTAGGCAGCCCGCTCTTTGATAAAGCCGCATTGCGACTTGATCCCAAATTTACCAAGGGCCGTTCCTTCACGGTCGTCGCCAAGAATAATTCCGACAAAAATCCCTACATCCAGTCAGCAACTCTTAACGGCAAGCCCATTACTCGTAGCTGGATTTCACACGACGAAATCATCGCTGGCGGCAAACTTGTGCTGACGATGGGCCCGACGCCGAACAAAGCTTTCGGCTCCGCTCCGGCGGATCGCCCGCCCAAGATTTGATTAGAAACGACCTTGTCTTGAAATACTGACGAGCCTGTATTAAATCATCCGCCCAATGCTGCGCGACGGGATGGTAACGAATACTCGCATCAGAGTCAGAAAGAATAACATTATGAAACTCGGAAGAAAAATTGCTCTGCTCATCGGTTGTTTGTTCATGCTGACGACGAGTGCACTCGCTGCGGACAACGCCGGTGGCAAATCTGATTTGTCCGCAACTGCGACGGAGTCCTACCAGATCCGGAACAAAAAATTTCACGACTTGCTGCGTCCTGAAGGAGCCAATGGTGCCGAAGGCACACGCATTGTGTTATATCCCGCCGAACCTTGGAAATGCATGACTTGGAAGCTGCGCCCGGCGGGGGAATCGGTGTTTCATGTCCAAAACCACTTCACGTCCAAAACCTTCCAGAAATGGGTGCGCTTTGAAGTATGGGACATCGCCGCCAACGGCGCATTCACCCAGCCGGTGTGGATCGAATGACCAGCGAACCTTTTCTACGCCGTTGAACGTTGTGCGGCCTTGCCGACGGGTTTAGGGCAGCCAATGCTGCGCCGAGGCATCCGTGCCGATCGTCGGAAACGCGGAAATCCGCAGCCGGGCCGCGCCCATCGGAATCAAGGTCACTTTTTCCACCGGCTGTTCGCTCCACACCGGGCTGGCTTGCAACACGGCGCACAAACCATATCTATCCAAAGTCCATTGCGGAATTTGTTTTGCTTTAACCCTCAATTCAATCGGGGCGCTTTCGGGCGTGAACGGAAAATTATCTTTTGGCCACGCGAGTTTTTTGACCGCGAATGACTTTTCAGGATGCGCGCCGTCCAGCACCAATCCGTAATTCCAAGGCGTCGTCGAATAAATTTCAAACGACGGCCATTGGGAGGGATCGGCTGTCTTTTGCCAGCCGGAATCGCCAATCGCCGTCTTGGTGCTGTCCTCGCGCTGGAAGCGTTCGCCAATTTTCAACGAGAAGGTCAGCGGACCATAATTGACGCTCGCGCTGTCGTGATTGGCCGTCCAGCGCTGCACGGAAACTTCCATCGGCAAATCCAGCACGATGGAATCCTTGTTTTTCCACGCGCGTTCGATCCGCACATATTTGCCGGCTTCCGGCGTGATGGATATTTTTTTGCCATTGACTGAAACCGTCGCTGATTTGCACCAGCCTGGAATGCGCAGGTAAAGCGGAAACGTCACGGCCTTGTCCGCGTGCAGCGTGAAATGAATTTTCTCTTCAAAGGGATAATGGGTTTCCTCTTCGATGCGAACCTTTTGGCCGTCGCCGACTTGCGCCGACACTTCACTCGCGCTGAAGACAGCGGCGCAAAGGCCGTTGTCCGGCGTAGCCAGCCAGAGATGCTTCGTAAAATACGGCCAGCCCATCGAATGATTATGTTGGCAGCACCGGGAGCTGAATGGGTTCATCATCAGGAACGGCCCCCTATTTTGATAGCCCGGCGCATGGTTTTTGGAATCACTCACCACCATGTTGGGCGCAGTCAGGTAACGCAATGCGCGCATGTCCGGCATGAGCGCCACCGGATAAGTGTTGAAGGCGACGTTCTCACAGTTGTCCGCCCAAAACGGATCGCCGCTGATCTGCATCAGCAATTCGTCCGACAGCATTTGTTCCACCATACCGCAGGTCTCGACGGCTTGACGCGGATCGGAATAACCGGGACGGCAATTCTCATCGCCACCAAACATCCCGCCCGGCACTTGACCGTAGCGTTTGCGGACTTCATTGAAGTCAGCATACGTCGCCTGCAAATCCGCTGGATTGTGAGTCTGCAAATAATAAGTGGCGGGTTCACGGAATGCCTCGGCAATATTAACGTTGTGCCAGTTGGGCAAGGTATCCGTCATTTCCCAGTTCGCCGTGCAGCGATGAATCTTGTCGGCCAGCTTCAACAAGTCAGGATCGCCGGTGCGATTATAGAGCCAGTAGATGCTGTAAAGTTCATCGCCGCCGCGCATCTTTTGCCAGTAATGAGTGAGCATCTGGTTGTCAGGAACGGTGAGGTGATATTTGAAATACTTGGTCATCAAATCAATCACGCGCGCGTCGTGGGAATGTTCGTAATAGGTTTCCAGGCAAAAAAGCATGAGCATGTTCGCCCAAAAATCCCGCGAGCCGTCGTCGAATTTTTGGTCAGGACCAAAATCGCCGTCCGGACGCTGGCTGTTGAGTGCGCCTTCAATCCACACCTGGCTTTCAGCGATCATCTTTGGATCATTTAGGATATAACCAAGCTGGATGTAACCGCGCAGCCAGTAAGGAACTTCTTCCCAGCCGTATTTGCCTTTGCCATCTTTGCTCAACCAGGCATTGCCATCCTTTTCCAGCCAGACACTGATTTCGCCCAGATTCCCGCTCAAGCCATCACGCTGGCGGTTCATATATTCCAGCAGCCAGCCTTTGGGTTGAACTGAACCGACAGGCAATGGCATGAACCGACTTGGCTCCAAAGGCGTGTGGTTGCCAACATAGAAATTATTCGTTTTCGAAATGTCTGGACGATCCACAACAGAAACTCCTCCCTGCGCCGATGACGATAGCCCAGAAAAAATAGCGATTACTGCCAAGCATCCGATTTGTTTGATACAATTCATTCTAAATATAAATGGCATAAAAGGTTGGTTTCATGTTTTCTTTTTTTTGTGAGAGGCTGTTTGCTTCTGTAGGCATGGCGATGGTTTGTGTGACTTGCTGGTTGCCACGCAGGGCGCGGAAGCGAAAGCTTGTCCCGCCGGCATCCAGCGTCATCACCTTGTTGAAGCCTGCCATAAATCTTTTCAGGTAGCCGGATCTTGCCGCCGGCGGCCAATGCGATGGCCTTTCCAGCCGTAAAAGGCGACGTAGGCATACGCGATGAGCGGCACGATGTAGGAAATTTGCAACCCGTGCTTGTCCGCAATCCATCCTTGCAGCGGCGGCAACAGCGCACCGCCCAGAACCGCCATCACCAGCAGGGATGAAACCTGGCTTTTGTAAACGCCCATGCCATCGAGCGCGAGCGAGAAGATGTTTGGCCAGCCGATGGAAGTGAACAAACCGACGCCCACAATGCACCACATCGCCAGCTTGCCGCCTTCAATCATGCTTGCCGCCAGCAGGAGAACAATCGTCGTTCCAAAAATCAGCAGCGTCCGGCCGGCCAATGCCTTGCCAAACTGGAACAGCACCCAGCAGAGCGCCAGCAGTGGCAGATAGTTTTTCACGATGAGCCAGCCGCCCGCAAAATCAAATTGTTTCTGGTCGGAATTCCAACTGCGCAAAACCCAGAACAACAAAAAGCCGAGAATGGGAATGGCCACCAATGACATTTGCTTGTTGATTTTTTTCATCTCGCTCAATTCCACTGCGCCCATGAAACGGCCAATCAACATGCCGCCCCAGAACAGCGATACGTATTTGCTCGCCTCGACGGTGGTCAGCCCGGCCACGCTCGGCTGGCCCAGAAAACTGATGATGGTGCTGCCGATGGAAACTTCGCCGCCGACATACATGAAAATCGCCAGCACGCCGAGCTGGACATGCGGATATTTCAACGCCCCCAAGCCACGTTCAACTTTGCCTTCACCGACATGCGGCAGGCGGATGCAGAAAAAAACCACCGCCAAAATCATAAAGACGATACAGAACGCCAGATACGGCACTTTGACCGAGTCCGCTCCGTGCGCGCCGGTTTTGGCGAAGTATTGAAAAATAAGATAGCCGCCAATTAATGGCCCGATGGTGGTTCCCACTGAATTGAAGGCCTGCGCCAGATTCAGGCGGCTGGACGCGGTTCGTTCCGGGCCGAGAATCGTCACATAAGGATTCGCCGCGATTTGCAACATGGCAAACCCAAGCCCGACCACGAACAATCCGGCGAGAAACAGCGGATATGAAATCATGGCCGCCGCCGGCCAAAACAACGCGCTGCCCGTCGCCGAAATCAAAAGCCCGATGACCACGCCATTTTTGTAACCAATCTTAACAATCGGATCGCCCGTGGTGGCGGAAATGATAAAATAAACCAGTGAGCCAATGAAGTAGGCGCCGAAGAA
>OCZT010005337.1_pt1 | contig 12857 bp, 12 predicted proteins | sample 1539031 | NCBI WGS metagenome assembly OCZT01 (sample SAMEA3539308, study PRJEB22396) | soil metagenome | biome: tundra; feature: field; material: soil | place: USA | collected 2010-05 | depth 0.15 m | reverse complement strand
GCCGCGGTCGCCGCCTACCTGATCGCCCTGCCGGTCCTGCGACGTCGCGAGCCACCATGAGGTCCAACCACCGGGCCGCCGAAGGGCGCGATGACCACGCACGCCAACATCGTGTGTTCAACGCCCAGACCTACCGCGACTGGATCGGCATCGGTCGCGACGACGTGATCCTGGGCGTCGCGCCGCTGTTCCACATCACCGGCTCGATCGGGCATGTCGCCTTGTCCCTGCTCACCGGGGCGGCACTGGTCCTGACCCACCGGTTTGACCCGGCCGTCGCGATCGAGGCGATCCGGGACGAGAAGGTGACGTTCACCGTCGGATCGATCACGGTGTTCATCGCGCTGATGAACGCGCCGAACGCGGACTCCGGCGCGCTGGCCACGCTGACGAAGATCTACTCGGGCGGGGCGCCGATCCCGCCGAGCACCGTGACCGCTTTCCAGGGCACCTTCGGGCAGTACATCCACAACATCTACGGCCTGACCGAGACCATGTCCCCCTCACACGCCGTCCCGCTGCACGGGGCGGCACCGGTGGACCAGACCTCGGGCGCCTTGTCGGTCGGGGTCCCCCAGGGAAGTGGAGATCCTGGGCGAGCTGCCCAAGACCGTGACCGGCAAGCTGCTCCGTCGTGAGCTCCGCGCCCGGGCCGTTGACACAGCCGCAGCCACGACGGAGTCTCGGGGTAGAACCGATTCAAAGGGGAGTCGAGATGACTAGTGGCACCACCGTTACCGTGATTCCGTGCGGAGCCATGACCGCCGACCTCACCTGGCTGCTGCTCGCGCCGGGCCGGGCGATCCGGTCCCGCCAGAACAAGCACCTGCCCGCCGAGTGGGTCGACGTGCCCACCCACTGCGTCCTCGTCGACACGCCCGACGGCAGGCTGCTGTGGGACACGAGCTGCCCGCGGGACTGGGAGCAGCGATGGGCCCCGACCGGGCTGCAGGACTTCTTTCCTTACGAGAAGGTCTCCGAGGAGGAGTACCTCGACTCGCGGCTGAAGCAGCTCGGCATCACCCCGGGCGACATCGATTATGTGGTCTTCTCCCACCTGCATTTCGATCACGCGGGCAACGCTCAGCTGTTCAAGGACACGAACGCGCGGCTGGTCTGCAGCGAGGCGGAGAAGGAGTGGGCCTTCGGCTTCGAGGGCGCCTTCAACGGCGCGCACCTGAAAGCCGACTACCAGGGGCTGGACTTCGAGACGGTTTCCGGGGACGCGGAGTTCCTGCCTGGCGTCAGCTTCATCCAGACGCCTGGGCACACCCCTGGCAGCATGTCCATGCAGGTTGACCTGCCGGAGACCGGCACGATGATCTTCACCGCCGACGCGGTGTACATGGGCGCCAGCTACGGGCCGCCCACCGTGCCCGCGGCGATCGTCAACAACCTGGAGCAGTTCTACGCCTCGGTCGAGAAGCTGCGCGGGATCGCGGCCAGATCCGACGCCACCCTGGTGTTCGGGCACGACCCCGACCAGATTTATCAGCTGCGCGTCGCGCCGGCCGGCAGCTACCGATGAGCGCCGGGGCCGGCCTCGACCTGACCGAGGAGACCATCTTCACCTGGGGCGCGCCGCCGCTGAAGTTCGGCGCGGGCGCCGTGGATGAGATCGGTTTCGAGATGGCCCAGTACGGCGCCAGGCGGGTCCTGATCCTCACCGATCCCAGGATTAACGAACTCGGCATCCCTGCGCGCATCGCCGAGTCGCTGACCAGGCACGGGATCACGTCGGAGATCTTTGACGGATGTCACGTCGAGCCCACCGACGACAGCATGGACAAAGCCGCCGGTTACGCCAGGGAGCAGGGTCCCTGGGACGGGTTCGTCGCGGTGGGCGGCGGCTCGTCCATCGACACCGCCAAAGCGGTGAACCTGCTGACCACCGACGAGGGCGACTTGATGGACTACATCAACGCGCCGATCGGAGGGGGGCGTGCCCCCCGGGGGCCGCTCAAGCCCCTGATCGCGGTGCCGACCACGGCCGGGACCGGCTCGGAGAGCACGGCGATGTGCGTGCTTGACGTGCTCTCCATGCGGGTCAAGACCGGTATCAGCCACTGGCGGCTGCGTCCCACCCTGGCCGTGATCGACCCGCTCGTCTCGCTTACGCTGCCGCCGGAGGTCACCGCCTCGGCCGGCATGGACATCGTGTGCCACGCGCTGGAGTCCTACACCGCGCGCTGGTACAACACGTTCGAGCGTAAGCAGCCTGAGCAGCGGGTCACCTACTGCGGGTCGAACCCGGTCTCGGACCTGTGGTGCGAGAAGGCCCTCGCGCTGCTCGCCGCCTCGTTCCGGACGGCCTTCCTGCACGGCTCCGACCTGGAGGCGCGGAGCAGCATGATGCTCGCGGCGACCTTCGCCGGGATGGGGTTCGGCAACTCCGGCGTGCACATCCCGCACGCCAACGCCTACCCGATCGCGGGCATGGTGAAGGACTACAGGCCCCCGGGTTACCCGCAGGCCGAGCCCATGGTGCCACACGGGATGTCGGTGTCACTGACGGCGCCTGAGGCCTTCCGGTTCAGTTTCCCCAGCGCGCCGGAACGGCATCTGCGCGCCGCGGCTCTGCTCGCGCCGGACTCCGAGAAGCTGAACGATCCAGGTGAGCAGCTTCCTTCCGCCGTCATCGACCTGATGCGGGACATCGGCATTCCGAACGGGATCGGAGCCGTCGGTTACACCGAAGCCGATATCGGCGACCTGGTGCCCGGCACGATGAAGCAGCAGCGTCTGCTGGCTACCTGCCCCCGTTCGGTCAGCGAGGACGACATCGCCGGTATCTTCGCCCGATCCATCCAGAACTGGTGAGCAGATGCCGCTCTACGACTACCGGTGTCCGGACGGACATCTGTTCGAGCAGGTGGCGCCGATCGCCGCGCGGGACCGGCAGGACTGCCCGGTCTGCGGGCAGGCCAGCGGGAAGATCCCGTCGCGGATTACGCTCGGCGGGCACGCCAGTCCGGGGCTGTCGATGGAGCAGATGCCGCAGACCTGGCGCGGCACCTATGAGGGGAACCCGGAATACCTGGGCCAGCTGCGCCGGCAGTGGAATGACCGGCAAAAACTCGAGGAGAAGTACGACGAGCTGCGCGGCGACCAGCGGCCCGTTCTCGCGCACGAGGGCCGGTACCACGCCGCGCCGCTGCGCGGCGGCGACCCGGCCGCCACCCCGCCGACCCCATCGGCCCCGCCATCCCCGCCTACTCGGTCATCCCCGCCTGCTTCCCCGTGACCGACTCAGGCGTCGATGTCCAGCGACGCCTCGTCCAGGTCCGCCATCATGTCGGGGACGGTGATGCCCAGGCGTTCGGCTAGGGCGCGGGCGCGGGCCAGCAGCGGGTGGGCCTCACCAAGCGCGGGCCGTCCGTGCGCCAGCAGGGTCCGGTCGAGCACGGGCGCGAGGAGCTTGGCCGCCTGGCTGGTTTCGCCGAGCGCGGTACAGCGCACCGCCTCGTCATAGTGGGCGGTCAGGATCACCGGGTGGCACGGATCGATCCCGGCCGCCGCCAGGGCGGTGACCGAACGGAAGCACTCGGCGGCGCGCCCGGCGTCGCCGAGCCGGCCCGCTGCCCGGCCGAGCAGGACGAGCGTCCAGCCATGCGCGGGCCACGGCGGCCCCGTCTCGGTACCGGCTTCGGTGGCCGTTTCTGCGGCGTCGAGCCGGGTCAGCCCGGCCGCCGCGACGGCGGCTTCGCCCCGCAGCAGCGCGATCTCGCCGAGGGTGCGGTCGAAGTCCGCGGCCAGCGGGTCCAGGCCGGGGTCCAGCGGCCAGTCCGCGAGCTGCTCCCGGGCGGCCAGCAGGGCGGGCATGGCCTCCTCGGGCTGGCCCAGCTGGCCGTGGGCCAGCGCGAGCAGGCGCCGGGCGGTATAGCCGAGCCGGAACGAGACCCGGTCACGGAACCAGTCGGTTTCCGCGACCTGGTCGCCGAGCAGCTCAAGCACGGCGCGGGGGCGCTCGAGCACGAGCGCCGCCTTGGCCAGCCAGATGGAATCCTCCTGAACCCGGTAGGAGGTGGGCAGGAACCGGCCGCGGCGCGTGGCGGCGGCCTCTTCGAGGTGACGCCGGGCCACAATGGGATGCCCGGCGGACAGCAGGGCCTGGCCCAAGATGGTGCGGGCCTCGGCGGTATCGGCGTGGGCGAGGTGGCCGAGCCGGGCCCGCCGGTCCGCCAGCAGGTCCGAGGCCAGCTTGACGCCGCCGATCACGCTGCCGTTGATCCGGGCGATGTCCGCCCTGGTGCGTTCGGTGACGGTCAGGCGCCGCCAGGCGGCCGGGTCCTGCGGCTGGCGTTCCAGCAGCCCCAGCCGGGTGTGCCGGACGCCGGTGATGACGTTCGCGGCGTGCTCGCCGTGTCCGGTCTCGGCGGCCAGCCCGGCCAGGTTGTTGTCCGCCCGCGCGGTCCTGGACCGGTCGTGGCCCAGGGGTTGCCCGGCGACCCGCCGGGACAATTCCCACGCCGCCGCGGCCGACCGCCGGTCGCCGTACCTGGCCGCGGCCATCCCCAGATGGCTCGCGGCGTCGCTGAGCCGCTGCAGGTCATGGCCGGCGGCGTCGGGAACCGGCGCCGCCCGGACGTCCAGGTCGGCGATGAGGGCCTGCCAGAGCGACACCGTCCGCCGCGCCTCCTCGACGCACCGCGCGTGCAGGGTGCCTGCCTCGAGCAGTACCCGGACCACGACGGCGCTGGCGTTCGCCTCGGCCCGGGGATCGGTACGCCGCCTGGCCACCGCGGCCAGCGCGGTCTCGCCGCTTTCCAGGTCCCGCGGCAAGGCCCCCGCGACCCTGGTCAGGTCACGCTCGAACCACAGCGCCGCCAGCCCCCGCGCGACGAGCTCGACGGGCCCTTCGCGATCGGCCAGGCAGGTCCGGAAGGTGACGTCGGACAGCCGGGAGGCGCTCTCCGCGACGTTCGGCTCAGCCAGGTAGGTGACCGATTCCGCGCAGGCCCGCAGCACCGGGCGCAGGAAATCGGAGAAGACGTCGCACCGGCTGTGCCACGCCGCCGCGGCGACCCGGCCCCACCGGCTGTCCGGCCAGTCGGGCGGAGCCAGGCCCGTGCCCGCGGCGAGCTGCCGCTTCTCCGCGGTGGAGATGTCGCCGATCCCGTAGCCGACCTGGGTCATCAGCTGGTGCTCGGTCCGGTGGAACGCGACGATCGTGCTCAGCGCGGCGACCAAGGCCGACCGGGCGGCGGTCACCGACTCGATGGGCCCAGGCAGTGACCAGTTCGCCTGGCCGGCGAACTCACGCCAGGCGTGCGCCGCGGCCAGCGCGACCAGCACCCGGCGGTTGTGCACCTCGTTGTACAGCCATACGGCGGAACGCCCGGTCTGGCCGGGCAACTGTACGGCCGCGGCCACGTCGCCGGCCCGGACGACGTGATAAGACGTCTGCCGGAGTATGGCGGCGGCGGCCGCCGCGATGGCCGCAAGCCTCTCCTCCTGCGCTGCCACCGTGGGTCTCCTCTCTCTGCTCACCAGGCTGGGCTGACCTGGTCCGTTTCGCCGGACCAAGATCGTCATCATAGGCGGAACCTTGGGCCAGGCCTGCCCAGATTTTTCCTCACTAAAGGCAATATGATTTTTCTGGGTTGATTCAGGTATTAACTAAGCCTGCGCAGGCGTACGCCCGCGCAGGCTTACCGGTGTTAAACGAGAGTCTGTCCCAGTTCGTTTCGGAGCCATGTAAATGCCGGATGGGTAGTGAGGTGCTCGGCCCGGGGGCTCAGGCTCCCGGGCCGATGCAGGTCACAGCGGTAGCCGCCTGCACCTGGGCGGTGGCCGCGGGGCATGCGGCCGCCCGCGTGCCGGCCAGCCACGCGGAAGCTGACGCGTGGATCGTCCGGGGCTGGGCCGACGTCGCGGTCGGCTGCCTCGCCCTTGATGGCCTCGGGCGTCGCCTGGCCAAACCGGACGAGGCGGGTGCCTTCGGCGGCCTGGATGAAGTCGTGCGGGGCCTGCGTATCGCCTCGGGCGGTCAGCACGCCGACCGGCTCAGCCGGCTGCGGCGGTTCGCCGGACCTGTGCCGTCGTGGTATCCGGACGCCCGTCCCGTCAGCGGGCCGATCCGCCGGGTCCGCGTGATCGCGTGGCGAGCCGCGAGGCTCCTCTCGTGGTTCGGTGAGCTGCTGCTGACCAGCGCGACCACGCTCCCGCACCCTCCGCCCAGCCCGCTGATCAGCGGGCGGCAGCTGGCCTGGGGCGTCCGCTACCGGCCCACACCCAGCGATGCGCACGTCACGCTGAGCCTGCCGGTGAACCGCCGGCTGGCCCGGCGGACCTGGATGTGCCTGCCCGGGCTGCCCGGCGCGGGCACCGTGATCGCCGAGGTCCCGTCCACCGCCACCCCGATCGAGCAGCAGATCTGGCGCGGCATCCATGAAGGAGCGCACCTGGACCACCTCGCCTCGCTGGCCAGGCAAGGAGGCGGCCAGCCGCTGGCGCCCAGCCCTGGGGAGTTCGGCGATGGTCTGCTGGTCGCCGAGTCCTACGCGATGGCGGTGGAGATACTCGCCGCGGTGGAGTGCATCCTGACCGGAGAGGGGCACGCGGTCCGGCAGCTCGGCGCCGGGCTGATCGAGCGGGCCACCCGGCTGCCCGGTGGCGCCCGCCCGGCGGCTGAGTTCGCCGACCTGCCCACCCTGGCCGAGGTCTACCTGCTCGGGCCGCTCGAGGTCCTGGTCGGCGGCGCGGCCGGGGAGGCTCTGCCGGACGAGATCATCGAGCCGCTGCGCGATCGCTGGCGTGCCGCGTGCGCGGCCTACCCTCCCGCCGCCACGTTCGGATCCGCCGCCGCGGCCCTGATCGCCCGGTCGGCGGGCCCGCCGTGCCCCTAACGCACGCCGCCCTCTGGCGCCCACGACGCGGCCCGGGTGACCGCTGCTGCCTGCTGACTCTTCCTGGCCTGAAAGAAAAACTTTAGCGACGTAAATCATGTATAGATGGACATGGTTTATCTAGCTACATTAAACTCGGTCCTGGTGCTCACGGATTCGGTATGAACAACGCCCTAGCCTGAGCCCAAGGAGCGGATGAGGGGAAGAACCGCAGGGTCTGAGCGTGCGTTCGTGCGGCGACCACCGTACGGTGAATGCTTGGGCTGGCGGAAGGGTCGCAAGGAATGCAGACAACGTAGGAGTGGCAAGGCGCGCGGTCGGATCGCCAGCCATTCGTGCTCGTTTGGCGCTGGGGGAAGGCAGCCGTCGGGCGACTGGCAGTCACCTCGCCTGCCCGAGACGGGCGATGACCGGCCGCGAATCTAGCCTTTGGGGGGCATATGATTTCGTCGGTCGGATGGAGTTATTCGCATTCTGACTCGCGGCTGGCCGCGGTGAGCCGATCTCACCAGTCAGCCGCATCCTCTCTCGCCTTGTCACGGCCGGGTCGTCCGTGACGTCGAGGACTCCAGGTGGCGGCTGCCATGGCCCTGACGGAGCCGGCCGTCACCTGGCTAAACCGCAGAGAGGGTGGGGATGACAGACATCGCTAATCGCCCGGTACTTAACGGGCAAGGCCTGGATACGGCGATCGAGCACGCACGCGCGGCGCTGGCCGCCCTGCTCCGAGTTCCGGTCGGCGGCGACGGGGCCGCCGACCCGGGCCCGGGCCCTGCCCCCGGCGACTGGGGCGCCGGGGGCAGTTACCCCGGTCACGGGCCTGGTGACCGGGGCGCCGGGATCAGCTACCTGAAGATGATCGCCGAGGCGCGCGCACTGCTCGGGGCCCTGCTCGAGCATCGGCTGGCGCTGCTCGAGCATCGGCTGGCGCTGGCGGGGCGGACCGGCGAGCGGGACCTGGCCGCGATCGCGGCGGTCCGGACCGACCGCAATGAGGCCATCGCCGTGCACGCCGCGCTGCTCTACTGGCTGCCGGCCGATGATCCGGCCTGGCCGGACGTGGCGATGACGGTCGGCAGGCTCAGCTATGACCGCTACAGCGATGCCTGGCCGGATGCCGAAGCACCCGACCCGGACGATCTCGACGCCGCGTGTGACCTGCTGCTGCGGGCTGCGCCGAGCGCCGAGGCCGAGGCCGACGAGCGGACGGCGCGGTATCTCGTGCTGGCGCTGCGCGACCGGCAGCGCCTGCTGGCCTGCCCGGCCGACACGAGTGCGCTGATGATCTGGGGCGAGCGGCTGCTCGCCTTTCCCGGCGCCGGCGGCCTGGGCCGGGCCGACCTGCATGACCTGCATGACCTGCTGGAGCTTGAGCTGATCAACCGGGCGGAGTCGCTGGCCCAGGCCGGGTCATGGGGTCCTGAGGGCCTGCGGTCGCTCCGCTTAACCGTCAGCCTCGTCTAGCCGGCCGACCGGTTTTGTCACCGGGGCGGTGCATCATGTCGAGGATGACATGTCGCACCGCTCCCGGAGGCCATGGTGGCTGCTAAGTTCCAGCTAGTGATCGACTGCGCCGATCCCGAGCCGCTGGCCCGGTTCTGGGCCGCCGCCCTGGGGTATGTGCTCGAGCCGCCCCCGGCCGGCTTCGCCAGCTGGGACGAGTACTGGCGCGACGTCGGGGTGCCAGAAGACGAGCTCGGACCCGGTACTGATTCCATCGTCGATCCGGACGGCCGCAGCCCCCGGATCTGGTTCCAGGTCGTTCCCGAACGCAAGGCGGTCAAGAACCGGCTGCACATCGACGTTCACGCCAGCGGCGGGCGGGAGCTCCCGCTCGAGGCCCGCAGGCAGCACGTCGATGCCGAAACCCGGCGGCTGGCCGGCCTGGGTGCCACGATGGTCGGCGTGCTCTCGGAGGCGGGAGTCGACCACTACGGGGTCGCGATGCGGGACCCGGAGGGCAATGAGTTCGACATCAACTGACCCGTCGAGGCGCGCTCAGCTCGCGTTTCCTGGAGCGGGCACGCCGACCGGACTGGGGTACGGCAGCACGCTCGCGCACGCCAGCGCGAGCGGCGTGAGCACCTTCACGACGTCCGCGTTGGCCTCGGGGCCCAGGCGAGTCCAGGGCCGGGCCGCGGCGTGGTCCGTGGCGTTCTCGACCGCCGCGTGCGCGTCCCGGCCGGCGCTGGTCAGTTCGCCGTCCGCGCTGATCCAGCCGCGGTCGGCCAGCCTGCCGAGCGCGCCGTCCCACTCCTGGTCGGTCCAGCCCCGCACCGGCTGCAGGTCCTCCCGCGGCAGGTCCAGGCAGCACCGTAGGGCCACTGCCTCACAGCCGTCGATGTCCGCCGCCGTCAAGGCGGCGAAATGCCCGTCACCGCGGTGCTCACGCAGCACGGTGGCTGCCTGCCAGAGCCGGGCCAGATCCGAGGATCCGCGGTCGGGAACCGGCAGCGCGGCGTTGGCTGCGGCCAGCACCGGGCCCGCGCAGTCCAGCTGCCCGACCGCTTGCCAGAGCAGGTCAGCGGCCGCCATCACCTCGGACTGCCGCCCGTCGAGCAGGCCGCCGAGCGCTTCGACCGCGCCCGACATGCGAGCCCGCAGGGCCTGTTCCGGGGTGATCAGCTCCCAGACCGCGGGGATCGCGCGGGCCACGAAAGCAGGCGCGAAGGTGTAGAAGGAGGCGGTGACCACCGCCGCGCCCGCGGCGCCAAGCGGAGCGGCCCGTCCGGCGTAGTAACCTCGCCAGAACCCGCGCAAGCCTGCCTGCTCGTAAGCCGACCGTGCCGCGGGGGCGAAGTAGGTCACCGCGTGGATGGGCTCGAACAGGGTCCACATCGACCGAGCCGTATGCGTCGTGTCCGCCACGACCGCCCCTTTCGCTAAGCTCAGGGATTCTCTAGGGTGCTTGTCCTGGGCAGGATAACCCTGGGCAGGCTGTTACGTGTGGGGCGGCGTTCTTGCCCACAAGCCGGGTAAGAGGTTTGTTATGCGTACTGACCCGGCGAAAGCCGGCCGGAAGCCTGACACCGGCATCGAGGCGAGCCGATGGTGGCGCAGCTGGTGGCGGCGCTGGCGTACCTGGCTGCCGTTCCTGGTCAAGCCCCTGCGCCGTGGCATCGTCCTGTTCGTCGTGGCCCTGGTCATCGAGTACCTCGTGGTGCCGGAACTGGTCGGGGCCAGCAAGGACCTGTCCCTGCTCGGGCGGGTGAACGTCGGCTGGCTGATCGGCGGCGTGGTCACCGAGGCTCTCTCGCTGTTCTGTTACGGCCTGCTGACCCGGGCCGTGCTGCCGCCGTCCGGGCCGGACGATCCGCCTCGGCCGGGCCTGTCCCGGCTGTTTCGCATCGACCTGGCCGCCGCCGCCATCGCGCACGTCATCCCGGCCGGGACGCTAGGCAGCGCGGGGATTGGCTACCGCCTGTTCACCGCGGAGGGCATCAAGGGCAACGACGCCGCGGTGATGATGGCGACCAAGGGCCTGGGATCCACGGTGGTGCTGAACGTGCTGCTGTGGCTGTCCCTCGTGGTCTCCATCCCGATGGCGGGCTTCCACCCGATCTACGTGACCGTGGCCATCGTCGGCGCGGTGATCTTGCTCGCCGTCGGCGCCCTGGTCTTCGGCATCACCCATGAGGTCGGGCGCGCTGCCCGCATCCTGCACGCCATCGGCGACCGGATTCCTGGCCTGACCGGGGACCGCCTGGAGCAGGCCTTGCGCGAGGCCGCGGCGTCCCTGTCGGCGCTGGCCCGTGACCGGCGCACCATGTTCTGGTCGCTGACCTGGGCCTCGCTCAACTGGCTGCTGGATGCCGCGTCGCTGTGGTGCTTCGTGGCCGCCTTCGGCCGCTTCGTCAACCCGGTTGAGCTGTTCGCCGCCTACGGGATCGCCAACGTGGCGGGCGCGCTGCCCGTGACGCCTGCCGGCCTGGGCGTCATCGATTCGGTGGCCCCGCTGCTGCTGGTCAGCTTCGGCGTCACCCGGGGCGTGGCGACGCTCGGTGTCCTGGGCTGGCGGCTGGTTAACTTCTGGCTGCCGATCCCGGCCGGCGCCGCCGCCTACATCTCCCTCAAGGTGCCGCGAGGCGCGGGCCTGAAGGCCATGCGCGCCGCCGTGTCGACCATGATGACGCACAACGGCCAGCAACCCTCGACGCCACCCCCCGGGACCAGCTCCGCTGAGCCCCCGCCACCCGAGATCGGGCCGCCCGATACCCCAGAGCCGCCGCCCGATACGCCAGGGCCGCCCGAGACCCCCGAGCCGCCTGCTCAGGCTAGTGACAGATGAGCTTGGGCCAGATGAAGATCAGCACCGAGATCAGGCGCATGGCCACCTCCGGGTATAGGCGCGGCGCATCGAGCAGGCCGTCGCCCGCGAGGCTGGCCTGCTCACGTGCCGTGCCGCCGTGCCGTAGCCGGCCCGGCGAACGAGGGGGGAGAGTCATGTGCAGGACATTCGTGCCCCGCTCTCCTGCGCCACCCGGCCGTACCGATTGAATAACTTAAAATATCTTTTGTCCCCACCCATCCGATCTGCCCTTGGCCCCGAAGGTGTCATATGAACCCGAGCGATTCGGACGCGTCCCGGTTCAGATCTGCGCCCACGGATAGGAGGGGAGAGCGGGACCTAGACGACCTGCTCGTCCACGTGGCACGCGGCGACCAGGAAGCGTTCGAGGCGGTGTACGACCGGCTGGTCGGCCCCGTATACGGCGTGATCCGCAGGGTTCTTCGGGATCCGTCTCAGTCCGAGGAGGTCGCCCAAGAGGTGCTTCTCGAAGTGTGGCGGACCGCCGCGAGGTTCGACCCGGCCATGGGTGGCGCGGCGACGTGGGTGATGACCATCGCCCACCGTCGCGCCATCGACCGGATCCGGTCCACGACGGCGGCAACCGGGCGAGAGCACAAGATCGCCGAGGTCGAGACGCCACATGATGAGGTCGCCGAGGCGGTGGAAGCGAGCCTGGACCGCGAGCGAGTACGGCGCTGCCTGGCCGGACTCACCGATATCCAGCGCGAGTCGATCACCCTGGCCTATTACGGCGGGCACAGCTACCGCCAGGTGGCCGGGTTGCTTAACGTCACGCTCGGCGCCATAAAAACGAGGATCCGGGACGGCCTGATCCGGATGCGCGATTGCCTGGGGGTGAGCTAATGAGGCTCCTCCGTCATGACTTGCACTCCCTGACCGGTGCCTACGCGCTCGACGCCCTCGAGGGAGGGGCCGAGTTCGAGCGGTTCACCCGGCACCTGAGCCGGTGCCCGTCCTGCGCCAGCGAGGTGCGCGGGTTCCGCGAAGTGGCCACCTCGCTGGCCTTCGCCACCGCCACCGATCCGCCGCCCGAGCTGCGCGCCCAGGTGCTGACGGCCGCCACGCTCGTCCGTCAGCTTCCGCCCGAGGTCAAGACCCACGCCCAGCCGCGCCGCGCCCGAGTCTGGGTGCCATGGGTGCCGTGGCTCTCCGGGGCTATCGCGACCGCCGGAATCGCGGTCGCGGTGGTTTTCGGCTTGGCGCAGGCCCACACCCAGCAGGAACTGAACCAGGCCCGAGCTCAGAACCAGGCCATCGCGCTGGTCTTGTCGGCGCCGCAAGTCAAGCTGCTTACCCACACGACGACCGCGGGCGGCGTGGCCACCGTGGTCCTGGCCGCCGATCTGCATAAGCTGGTGGTCACCACGAGCGGGCTGCCTGCGTTGCCCGCGGGGAAGGTCTACCAGCTCTGGTTCATCGGCCCGAAGAACATCGTGTCAGCGGGCCTGCTGCCCTCGGCCACCTCCGGCCAGACCGCGCCCGTGCTGGCGTCCGGGCTTGTGCACGGCGACAAGCTCGGCCTCACCGTCGAGCCTGCCCCGGGAAGCACCCAGCCCACCACCACGCCCATCTTGGACCTGGCCCTGCCCGCCTAAGCCGGAGGCATCCGCGGAGCATCGTACCCCTGGGTACTGCGAGTGTCCGGTGGTGCGGCTCTCCCCGCAAAGATTGTGGTGGATCCGGGCTCCGCGGCTGAG
>OCZT010005335.1_pt1 | contig 12860 bp, 10 predicted proteins | sample 1539031 | NCBI WGS metagenome assembly OCZT01 (sample SAMEA3539308, study PRJEB22396) | soil metagenome | biome: tundra; feature: field; material: soil | place: USA | collected 2010-05 | depth 0.15 m | reverse complement strand
GGATCATCATTGCCGCGGAGGGCCGAGGAGGCCGGCTCCGTGTGCGGGAGGGGGCGAGCTTGGACGACGTGCGGGAGGCAGCGCGAGCGCTCGGTGAGCGGCTGGTTCGGCGAGCTGGTACGGCTCGGCGGCGGGATGTGATCGTCGAGACGATCGATGGCGAGCGGGCGGCCGGGTCACGTTGGGCGGAAGCGTTCCGAGAGGCCGGGTTCCGCGGGATGGGGACGGGGCTACGGTATTTCGCCGTGGTGTAGCGCATGGAGGTCACCATATACATAAATATGTATTTGTTTAGCATCCTCCGGATGTTAAGCCTAGGAGGGGCCCCACGCGCACGACCGGGGCTACGGAACCGGCGACAGTATGACGGTGCCGCGCTGGCTGGTACTGCTATTCCATCCGTGCGCCAGGATGACGCCGGCGTCATTGACCCGGGACACGCCATCGAACCGCCATTCCGGATCCGTCGCGACACGCTCGACAAGCTGGGTCGATTCGTGCCAAAGGTAGAGGGCAGAATCCTGAACGACGACGATCAGGCCGCGATTGTTCAGCCGGGCCGGTTTACTTCCCAAAGAGACACGTCCAATGAATGGGGACAGGAGGATCGACGAACTCCCGCGACTCAGCACCAAATCTGGCTGGTCTGCGAGCAGAATCTCACCCACGTCGTTCATGTCGATCGGCACGTAATAACTGTGCCCAATATTACCGGGAAGGGGCATCATTTGCGGTAGCGGCGCGAGCGAGATTCCGTACACGGTAGGCCAGAACGATTCGGAGTAACCGTCGGTATGACCAACGACTTGTCCTCGCTCGTTCAGGTCTACCGCCAGCCCGGAGGCCCAGAGAAGTATCGACGTATCGGATGCAATGTCGTACAGCTTGACGGCACCGGGGGACTGGCCGTGAGGAGCGCCCAGGAGCACCTGTCGCGCATTGTTGATCCGGAGGCCTTCGCTGGCCCCGATGGTCCGTGCGGCGGTATTCGCTGGTAACCAGAGCAGCGCGGAATCCTGATAGGTCTGAATGGTCGTGCCAACGATCTCCCCGTGCTGGTTGACGCTGTTGGCCCAACTGGTCGAGACTGTCCCAACCGGAAGCGCGGAGATTTGCCCGTTCACCCACCGAACCGCGCGCAAAGAGCCCGTCGACTGATTGCTCGACGCCCCCACGACGACACCGCTGTCGTTCATGTCGTTCCCGATGGCGTTATCGTCACCGGACAGGGCGCTCAAGATGGTCAACTGGTACGATCGCGGATCGACACGAGTCGTGAACGTGAACGAGGTGTCGAAGCGCGCGATGAGACTATCGGTCTTCCAGAGCGTGAGCTTCGCGGTGTGCGTACCATCGAGGAGCGTCGGGACCGGGAAGATCGTGTATCCATTGAGCGACCACGCGCTCTTGAATGAATCGACCGTCCAGGCGAACGAGTCATACGCACGCGCACTGTCGACCGAAATAACGAGGCCCAATTGGTGAAGGATCGAGTCCGGACGCGGAATGCCGGCGATGCCAGGCGAGTATCGCTGTGGACGCGTTGGAAATGAGAAGGTATCGCTCGCCGTGACCCTTGCGTTCGAGTCGTGAGTCTGGACAATCACCGTGACGTCATCGCGCGAGGCCGCGCTATGTAGCATGCCGGTGAACGTCTTCGAGCCAGGCCCGCGCGTCATCGCTGCAGCGCCGGCGTCGACGTACGCCACTCCGGTCGTGTCGGAGATGGTTGCCTCGACGACGAAACTCGAATCACGGGCAATCGGGAGCGGCCGAACCGACACGGAGAACGAAGGCGGCGACGCCGTCGTGAAAAAACTCACAGCGCCCAGGCTGGCCACTGTTGCCGTCGCGCTGTTCGTTCCTGAAGTGGATCCAGTGGTGAACTTCGCCGCGGCCTTTCCGTTGACATCAGTTGTTGCCGTCGCAGGCGCGATGCTTCCGCCTCCTGCGGTCACCGCGAACGCAACGCTCACTCCCGGCTTTCCATTGCCGAACGCGTCCCTCACCTGCACCCGAATGGAATCGGAAAAACTGGCACCAGCGACCACGCTTGTCGGATCGGTTCCGATTTTCACGATTCTGTTTGCAACACTGGCGACGCTCACCGTCGAGAAGGTGACCGGTGATCCCGCCAGGCCCGCAGCCGTCGCCGTGACCGTGTTGGTGCCGACCGTGATGCCAGGCACGAAGTATGTCAAAGCCAGCCCCGATGCGTCGGTCGTGGCGCTGGTTGGCGTGACCGACCCTCCACCGCCGGTCGCCGCAAAGGTCACGATGACCCCCGCGACAGGATTGCCGAACGAATCGGCAGCCTTCACGGTCACAGGGTAGGTATTTCCGACCTCGGGCGCCGCCGGCAGGTCCGTGCTCTTGGCAAGGTTCTGCGCGGCGGCCGCCGAGACGGTGATGACCGCTGGTGTGGACGTCACCGTGCCGGCGCGCCCTGTAATGTTTGCCGACCCCACCGGCCCGACTGCGGTGGCGAGCCCGGTGGCGCTGACCGTCGCGATGGCTGGTTTGTCAGACGCGTAGGTGACCGTTGTGCCGGTGAGGACGCTGCCGGCGGCGTTCTTGACAACCGCGGAGAGCTGTAGCGTCCCCCCGCCGACGAGTGACGTTGTGGGGGGGGAGAGGACGACGCTCACCGGGGTGGTTTCGGGGGAAGTCGTCTCCCCGCCGCACGCGGACACGAGTGCGAATGCCGCCACCAATGTGGTGATTCGACCGTGCGCATCGTATGTCATGAGTCTACTCGGGAGGTGCCCCAGACGCTGATGAGATTCTGCACGGAATCGCGCATCAAGGAAGCATAGCGTCCGAACGCGTGCCTGCTGAATGAATCGGTCACCGAACTTCGCTCCGACGACGGATGATTACGCCTCCCGTCCCCTGCGGCACGGGACACGCGGTAGCAGCGGGAACCGAACGATGCGGCGCCCCGCTGCGGGCTCGATCCTCTCTGAGCCCGAGCACCATTCTATATTCGAAATCAGGGACGCCTGAGGAGATCCACGTCATGCACATCGAGCTCGAGGTGAACGGCCAGCGCCGTTCCGTAGACGCCGACCCCGGACGCAGTCTGTTGAGCGTGCTTCGCGAGGACCTCGCACTCACGGGGCCAAAATACGGGTGCGGTGAGTCGCGGTGCGGGGCCTGTACGGTGCTCATCGACGGCCGCGCCGTGCACTCCTGCGTCACTCCGGTATCCGCCGCCGTCAACCTGCCGGTCACCACGATTGAAGGCTTGGAGCGCGACGGGCGCCTTCACGCCGTGCAGCAGGCGTTCATCGATGAAGGCGCGATGCAGTGCGGCTACTGCACGGCCGGGATGATCATGGCCGCGGTGTCGCTCCTCGCCGCCACGCCATCTCCTTCGCGCGACGAGATCGTGCGCGCCATGGACGGCAACGTCTGCCGCTGCGGAACGTACCTGCGAATCATGAAGGCCATTCAGCGCGCCACCGAGACCCGGGCAGCCACCCCTGCGGGCAAGCTCGAGGAGGTGCGGCCATGAAGAACTCCCGTCGCGATTTCTTGAGGCTGCTCGGGGGCGGCATCGCCGTGGCGTTGGTGGCACGCGACGCCTCGGCCGCGCCGGAGCTGGGCCGCGCGATCGGCCTCGGTGCGGTGCCTGGAGAACCAGAGCCGCCCACCGGGCAAATTGCCGCCTGGCTGCATGTCGGCGCTGACGGCAGGGTCACCGTGTACACGGGCAAGGTCGACCTTGGCCAGGGCATTCGCACGTCGCTCGCGCAGGAAGTGGCGGAGGAGCTACGTGTGCCGCTCGAGTCGGTGACGATGGTGATGGGGGACACCGATCTCACGCCGTACGACATGGGCACCTTTGGCAGCATGTCCACGCCGCGCATGGGGTCACAGCTCCGCAAAGCGGCGGCGTCGGCGCGTGAGTTGCTCATCGGGCTCGCCGCCGCGCAATGGACGAGCGATCGGGCCGCGCTCACTGCCGCCGACGGCCGGGTGGTCGATGCCAGGAACAACCGCTCGCTGAGCTACGGCCAGCTCACCGCGGGGCGTCAGCTCACGGAGACGGTGCGCGACGACGCACCGCTCACCCCCGCCTCGGAGTGGAAGATCGCGGGGAAGCCTGCGCCGCGCGTGGGTGCACGCGACGTCGTCACCGGCCGCCATCAGTATCCGTCGGACATGACGCGTCCCGGCATGCTCTATGGCAAGGTGCTGCGTCCGCCTTCGATCGGCGCCATGCTTTCGTCGATCGACGCGAGCGCCGCCGCCGCCGTATACGACACCGTGGTCGTGCACGATGGGGAGTTCGCCGGGGTCGCCGCGCCCAGTACCGCCGATGCCGAACGGGCGTTGATCTCGATTCGCGCCAAATGGACACCGCTGGCCGGGGAGCAGCCATCCTCGTCCGACGTCTACGACTACCTCAAGCGGACCAGACCCGCCCCGTCGAGCGGGCGTGGCGGCGGCGGCGAAGGATCGGGCGGCGCGCGCCCCTTCGTGCAGGGCAATGTCGAATCCGCGCTTCGGGCCGCCGATCGTACCCTCGTCCGCAGCTACACCGTGGCCTACATCGCGCACACGCCGCTCGAGCCACGCGCTGCGCTCGCCGAATGGACCACTGACGACAAGGGTGAGAAGCTCACCGTGTGGACAGGCACGCAGCGCCCCTTCGGTGTGAAGGAAGAGCTGATGCGCGCCTTCAAGCTCGCCGACGATCGGGTGCGCGTACTCATGCCGGACACCGGATCCGCGTACGGCGGCAAGCATACGGGCGAGTGCGCCATCGAAGCAGCGCGCCTCGCGCGCGCGGCCAAGAAGCCGGTGAAGATGGTGTGGACGCGCGAGGAGGAGTTCCGCTGGGCCTACTTCCGCCCGGCGGGGCTCATCGACGTGAGCGCCGGCATGACGAACGACGGCACGATCACCGCGTGGGCGTTCGACAACTACAACTCCGGGCCGGCGGCCATCCAGCCGATGTACGCCATCGCGAATCAGCGCGTGGAGTACCACCCGAGCGAATCGCCGCTGCGCCAGGGTTCGTACCGCGGCCTCGCCGGCACCGCCAACCACTTCGCGCGCGAGATGCACGTGGATGAGCTGGCGCATCTGGCGGGAATGGATCCGCTCGACTTTCGGCTCAAGAACCTCGAGGACGAGCGGCTTCGCACCGTGTTCCAGACCGCGGCCAAGCGATTCGGCTGGGGCAAACGCCCTGCGGCCGGCCACGGCATGGGCATCGCCGGCGGCTTCGAGAAGGGAGGCTACATCGCCACCTGCGTCGAAGTCGCCGTGGACAAGACCAACGGATCGGTGCGCCTCGTGCGCGGCGTGAGTGCCTTTGACTGCGGCGCCGTGGTGAACCCCGACAATCTCCGCAACCAGATCGAGGGCGCATTCATCCAGGGAATCGGTGGCGCACTGTTCGAGGCGATCGACTTCGATCGCGGGGTGATCCGAAACGCCCACCTCGCGCAGTATCGCGTGCCCCGCTTCTCCGACGTGCCCGATCTCGAGGTGATTCTCGTGGACCGAAAGGACCTGCCATCCTTCGGTGCCGGGGAGACACCGATCTTCGGCGTGGCCCCGGCGATCGGTGCCGCGATCTTCGACGCGATCGGCATTCGCGTGCGGTCGCTTCCCATGGCACGAGGTGGGCTGAAGGCGGGGTGAGCCACCCCCCCGTCAGGCTCAACGGTTTCAGGCAAATTGTGCAAAGCCCACTGTGTTGCCTCCGGGCTCTCGGACATAGAACTCGGTACTGCCGTAGAAGGTCTTGTGTCGGGCTTTCACCACCGGGAGACGATCGATGGCGAGAGGGCGGCGGGGTCACGTTGGGCGGAAGCTCTTAGAGAGGCGGGTTTCCACGCGACAGGGACAGGGATGCGCTATTTCGCCGACGTGTAGAAGGCAGGGGAGGCGATTTATATAAATATTTATTTATATAGACTTCTCCTGAATGATCGGAGATTCGACCCGGCAGCCTCGGTAGCCTCGGTAGCCTCGGTAGCCTCGGTAGCCTCAGTAGCCTCAGTAGCCTCAGCAGGTAACGCGGGGAGTGCGTAGGACAGACGTAGCTGCATCGATGGTTCGGCGACCTTACCGCCATTCTTGCACCCTGCGTGTATCCAACGCCCGAGGTTTCGCATGCGCCTTTGTTTCTTCGTTCCCGCCCTCGCCCTCGCTGTGCTGTCCGCGTCCGGCGCCGCCCAGTCGACCACTCCCGAGCTCTGGCGCCAGGTCGAGATCGTGCGCACTGCGCACGGTGTGCCGCACATCCGCGCCGAGAACCTCCGTGCCGCAGGCTACGCGCTCGCATGGCTGCAACTCGAGGACTACGGACCGCGCACCGCGATGCAGATCCTGCGGGAAGCGGGGCGCATGGGGCTCGTCTTCGGGCGTGACAGCATGGAGCAGGACTTCGCCGCACAGCGTGCGCGGACGCGGGCGATCGAGAGCTATCCGCGGCTCGAGCCGAACACGCGGGACATTTACGACGGTTTTGCCCTCGGGCTTGACCGCTACATCGCCCTGCATCCGGGCGAATACCCCGCGACGATGCCCACCGACTTCACGGGCTACGACGTGCTCTCGGGCGACATGGGCAAGCCGACGTACGCGATGGTGCGGCGCTTCCTGTCGAAACTCGACCCGAAGCAGTTCCCGCCTGAGCCGAGCCGTCGCGGAGCGCCGGGCGAGGGCGACGAGGAGCTAACGCGCGACAACGTGGGCTCCAACGCATGGGCCTTTGCCCCGAGCCGTACGAAATCCGGCAAGGCGATCCTGCTGCGCAATCCGCACCTTGCATGGAACTCCGGCTACTACGAAGCGCACATGACCGTGCCGGGGCACTTCGACTTCTACGGCGACTTCCGCATCGGCGGCCCCTTCGCTGTAGTCGGCGGCTTCAACCGCAACCTCGGCTGGTCCACCACGAACAACGCGCAGCGGCTCGAGGAGTTCTACGCGTTCGACGTCGACCCCGCGAAAGCGGACTACTACCTTATCGACGGCACCTCGCTCCCACTCATCCGCGATCTGGTGACGGTGGAGTTCCGGAACGGCGCGGGCGTGTCGTCCGAGACGCGCGAGTTCTGGTCCACGGCTGCCGGCCCGGTCATTCACCGTGCAGGCGGGAAGATCTACATCATCAAGACCGCCAACGACGGCGAGTACCGTGGCGGCGAGCAGTTCCTGCGCATGATGCACGCGACCTCGCTCGCCGAGTGGAAGTCGGCCATGCGGTTGCACGGGCGAGCGACGTCGAACTTCACGTACGCCGACAAGGCCGGGAACATCCTGATGGCCTGGAATGCGGCGCTCCCGCTGCTGCCGCACGTCACGGGCGGCGACTCGGTGGCCATCCCGGTGAAGTTCACGAGCGACATGTGGACGCAGTACGTGCCGTGGGACTCGCTGCCGCAGTTCCTGAACCCGAAGGGCGGGTACGTGCACAACGAGAACAGCTCGCCACACTTCACCAACATACGCGAGAAGATCGACACCACGAACAAGTACCCGAACCTCGAGAAGCCGTCGCTCTCGCTGCGCAGCCAACTGGCGCTCCAACTCGTGGGCGGGACGAACAAGGTGAGTCTCGAGGACGTGATCAAGCTGAAGTTCAGCTACCGGATGCTGCTGGCTGACCGCGTGAAGCCCGACCTGCTGGCCGCCGTGAAGGCCACGAACCCCACCGGCGACGTGGCCGCCGCGGCCGCCATGATGGCGAAGTGGGACAACACCGCCGCCGCCGACAGCAAGGGCGCGATGCTCTTCGAGACGTGGTGGCAGCGCTACGGCGTGGGAATTCCGGACTCACTGCGCTATACCAAGGCGTGGACGTCGGCCGACCCGACGAACACTCCGTACGGGTTGTCACAGCCGGCCAAGGCGGCCGAGGCCTTTGTGTGGGCCGTTGGCGAGACCGCGCGCCGGTACGGCGCGTACGACGTGGAGTGGGGCGTGGTGCACCGCCTGCGCCGCGGCAGCGTGGACGTACCCATCGGCGGCTGCGGCGGGGCGCTCGGCTGCTTCCGCGTGCTCAACTACGCGCGCGATCCCGATGGCAAGATGTCGGCGAACGGCGGCGACGGCTGGATCCTCGCCGTGGAGTTCGGCGACAGGCCGCGGGCGTACTCGGTGCTGGCCTACGGCGAGAGCCCGCGCCCGGAGTCGCCGTGGTTCTCCAGCCAGGCGGCCATGTTCGCACGAGGCGAGCTCAAGCCGGTGGCGTACGAGGCAAAGGACGTCGATGCGCAGGCGGTGGTGCGGTACCGGCCGGGAGAGAAGCCCTAAACAGGAACTACAGCGCCTTGGTCCCACCTTCGATTTCAGCTGCGCCGATGATCCCTCGTTCGAGGTAGATGGGCCGGACCAGCTCCTTCAGCGCCGGCAGACCGAGCCCGAACCAGACCGCAACGGCGAGGCAGCACACGCCGCCGGCCAAAATCGTTTGTGTGGGGCCGATCCGTTCTGCAACGACGCCTGCGACGAGACTGCCGATGGGTGCCGTCCCCAGAAACGCCATCGTATAGAAGGCCATGACCCGGCCACGTAGCTCCTCGGTGACGATCGTCTGGATGATCGTGTTCGTCGCCGCCATGGTCACCATCATCCCGCCACCGACGAGGGGCAGAACGAGGAGCGAGAGCCAGAGCACGCGCGAGAAGGAGAACGCGACCAGTCCCACCCCGAATGCGGTCGTCGAAATGACCATCGCGTCGCCGAGCCCGAGCACGGACCGTCGTGAGGCGAGGTAGAGTGCGCCGGCCAGTGCGCCGACGCCTGACGCCGCCATCAGGAAGCCGAGCGTGTGCGGCCCGCCGTGAAGCGTGCCACTGGCGATCGCGGGCATCAGCACCGTGTACGGCATGCCGAGCAGGCTCACGAGGGAGAGCAGGATGAGCGCCGAGCGCACGGGCAGAAAGCGCGAGACGTAGTGGAATCCGGTACGCAGCTCGTCCAACATCCGAGTGTCGCGTGGCGGGAGTTCGCGCCGCTCCACTTGCATCGCCATTAGCGAAGCAAGGACGGCAAGATAGGAAATCGCGTCGGCAGTGAAGCACCACCCTTCGCCGACCGCCGCGATCACCACGCCGCCGATGCTGGGGCCAAGGATGCGGCTCGCGTTGACCATCGACGAGTTGAGGGCGATGGCGTTGGGGAGATCGGATCGGTCCTCCAGCATTTCGACGACGAATGCCTGACGCGCCGGCGTGTCGAACGAATTGATGATGCCTTGGAAGACCTGAAGTGCGAGAACGAGCGGGATGGTGATGCCACCGGAGAAGACCATCGCCGCCAAGGCGACCGACTGGAGCATCGAGAGCACCTGCGTGACGAGCAGGATGCGCCGGCGATCCCACCGGTCCACGAGCACCCCGGTGAACGGGGCGAGCAACAGGGTCGGAATCTGGCCGCAGAATCCGACGATCCCGAGGAGCAGCAGAGAGCCGGTGAGCCGGTAGACGAGCCAACTCGTGGCGATGCGGGTGATCCACGTGCCGATGAGCGAGACGCTCTGTCCGCCAAAGAAGAGGCGATAGTTCCGGTGCTGGAGCGCGCGCGTGAGCACTGGGGTCATGCTGCATGAGCAACACGCGGACCGCCGTTGCGCGGTGCTTCTCATTTGACAGCACTGCGACGGCGGTTCAGTATCCCTCTTCCGATTCGTCACGCAAGGAGGCTCTTTATGCGACCGTCAGGCTTGATATCCGCATTCGCGATCGTGCTCGTCGCGCCCACCGTACACGCCCAGCAGGCCGGAACGGATGGTCCGTACAGGGTGCTCACGACGGCCAAGGTCGGCGGCGAAGGTGGCACTGACTACATCTATGCCGACGTCGCCGGGCGTCGCCTGTACATTCCGCGCGGTGGTGCGCGAGCGGTTCCGGCAACGGACACCACGCCTGCGAAGCCCGCGATCCCCGGTCGCATCACGGTCTTCAATCTCGAGACGCTTGCGCCCGTCGGCGAAATTCCCGGCACGGGCGGAAACGGCGTCGCGGTGGACCCGAAGTCAGGCCACGGGTTCTCGAGCAGCAAGCCCGTGTCGATGTTCGACACCAAGACGCTGCAGCTGATCAAGACGATCGATGTGGGAGCGGCCCAGCCCGACGGCATTCTCTTCGACTCGTTCAACGACAGAGTCTACGTCTTCAGTCATCCGACGAAGGACGCGACGGTGATCGATTCGAAGGACGGCACCGTACTCGGCACGATCGACCTGGGCGGCGTGCCGGAGCAGGGCGTCGCCGACGGCAAGGGGACGCTCTATGTCGTGATGCAGGATGCGGCGGGCAGCGTCACGGCGGTGGACGTCAAGACGATGAAGGCGACCGCGCACTATCCGTTCGGCGACAAGGGCGGGTGCAACGGGCTCGCCCTGGATGCAAAGAATCACGTGCTCTTCGCGGCATGCGCCAGATCGGGAAATCCGCCGGCAACGCCGCCGCAGCCCATGATGGTGATTCTCAGTTCCGACGACGGGAAGATCCTGGCGAACCTGCCGCTTGCCGGCGGCTCCGACGGCGCGGTGTTCAATCCCGCGACGATGGAGGCCTTCAGCTCGCATAGCAATGGCACGATGACCATCGTCAAGGAGAAAAGTCCGACGAGCTTCGACGTCGCGCAGAATCTTCAGACGATGCTGGGTGCCAGGACGCTGACGCTCGACAGCAAGACGAACCACCTTTTTGTCATGAGCGTGGAGCGTGGGCCGGCACCGCCGCCGCCACCTGGCGGAGGCCGTGGGGGCCAGGGCCTCGCAGTACCGGGGTCGTTTTCGATTCTCGTGATCGGCAGGTAAGTATGGCAAGTGCCCATTCTCCACATCCTCGAATTGAAGAACGAGCCAAATCCGGACCCCATCTAACAAAGCACGAGCATCATGGATTAAATGGTCGTTTGGCAATGCTGATCATGCCACGCCAGCTTGCCGCGCGCGGCGATCGGCTCGCCTTTTCAAATGGGATCCTGACACTGGCGGGCGTCGCGTTCCTGCTGGTGTGGATGTTCCATGGCGACACGAATGCGCTCATCCCGCTCTACGCGATTGGCGTCTTCGTCTGCTTCACGCTCTCGCAGGCGGGGATGGTGGTGCACTGGCGCGCGACGCGCGAGCCGGGATAGGAGTGGAAGGCGTGGCTCAACGGCATCGGCGCCGTGGCCACGGGACTCGTGTCGATCATCCAGCTCGTCACCAAGTTCACGACGGGTGGCTGGATCATCGCGGTCATCATTCCGGCCTTCATCCTGCTGCTCCGGAAAATTCACCGGCACTACTAAGGAGTTCGCCGAAGAGATCAAGTTCACGTGACAAGAGCCCCATCAACCCGCTGCACCACACGGTGATCGTGCCGGTGAGTGGCATCACCAAGGCGACGGCGGGCGCATTGGTATATGCGACGACGATCTCCGACGAGGTGATCGCCGTCTACATCGAAGTGGACAAGCGAGACACGTAGCGGATGCTGGATGAGTGGGAAGCGTGGGACATCGGCGTTCCGCTCGAGGTTGTGCCGTCGCCGTACCGCTCGATCCTCAAGCCCCTCGTGGAGTTCGTGGAGAACCTGCGCATGGTGTCGCCGGGCGAGCTGGTGACGATCGTGGTGCCGGAGATCGTGCCGAAGCGATGGTGGGAGCATCTCCTGCACAACAAGACGGCGCTCTACATCCGCACGGCATTCCTGTTCAAGCCGAACGTCGTGGTGACGGCGATTCCATATCTCGTGGGTCACGCATACCGCCTGCGCGAATGGATGGATCACGATCCCGATGTGGACGACGACGAGGAGGAGAGCGAGACAAGCGCCGTGGCCGGCGCTATCGTTCCTCATGGCTAACTCTCCTCGCGAGCAGGCGGTAGCGGACGTCATCCTCATCATCGACGACGAGCCGCAGATTCGGCGCGTCGTGCGGAACAGCCTCGTCGGCATGGCCCGCCGAGTGGCGGAAGCGGGAACCGCCGCGGAGGGAATCGACCTCGCGGCGGCGGAGCAGCCGTCGCTCATCGTCCTCGATCTCGGCTTGCCCGACCGCGACGGTCTCGCCGTCTGCCACGACCTGCGCGCCTTCACGTCGGTGCCGATCATCGTGCTCTCCGCGCGCCATTCCGCCCACGAAAAGGAAAGGCTGCTCGACGCGGGTGCCGACGACTACGTGACGAAGCCGTTCAGCACGCTCGAGCTCAAGGCGCGAGTGCGCGCGCAGCTTCGGCGCGCCGCGGCGCATACCTCCGGTGCGCACCACGATGCACTCGTGACGGTGGACGACCTCGTGATCGATCTCGTGGGGCGCACGGTGAAGCGAGCGGGCGTCGAGGTGCACCTCACACCGACGGAGTGGAATCTGCTGCGCGTGTTCATCGCGCATGCGGGCCAGACGCTCACGCACTCGCAGCTCTTCAGCGCGGTGTGGGGCTCGGCGGCGGGCGACGCGCAGCAATACCTCCGCGTCTACGTTGGCCAGTTGCGGCGCAAGCTCGAGGTGGATCCGGTGCGCCCACGTCTCATCCGTACCGAGCCCGCGGTGGGGTATCGCTTCGAGCTCGGCGAGTAGTGCAGCCATGACTGCCCCGCGCCGGCAGTTGCGCCAATGGCTCATCTGGTTCGGCGTGCTAGTCGTTGTTGGCGCGCTGATGTGGACGGTGCGCACGCGCCTCGACAAGGCGCACGTGGTGCTCGCCTTTCTCCTCATCGTGCTCGGCGGAAGCTCGGCTGGCGGCCGCGCGCTCGGCATTTCGCTCGCGGGCGCCGCCTTCCTCGCCTTCGACTGGCTCTTTGTTCCGCCGTACAACACGCTCGTCATCGCCGATCCACTCGACTGGCTGGTGCTGATCGCGTTCCTCGTCACGGGCGTCGTCGCGGCGCAGTTGC
>OCZT010005334.1_pt1 | contig 12861 bp, 8 predicted proteins | sample 1539031 | NCBI WGS metagenome assembly OCZT01 (sample SAMEA3539308, study PRJEB22396) | soil metagenome | biome: tundra; feature: field; material: soil | place: USA | collected 2010-05 | depth 0.15 m | reverse complement strand
ACGAGATATTGGCGTGACTGGAGTTCAGACGTGTGCTCTTCCGATCTCCCGTGCGAAGGACCTCGTGCCACCGACCATCGTCAAGGGTGCCGGTGCGAAGAACCGGACCGTGGCATTCGATTCCGCCACGGCCTCCATTTCGTGGACGGTTTCCGACAACTACAAGGTCGGGGCCATCACCTGGAATACGAACCCGCTGACAATCGCCTCCACGGTGACCCAGCCCGTGAATCTTGCCGTGGGCCCGGATACCTTCGTGCTGGTGGCCACCGACACCTTCGGGAACGTCGCGCGGGACACGGTGGTCATCACTAGGTCTCCCGACCTTCAGGGGCCTTCGATCCGCTGGATGACGCCCAGTGCACCGATCAGCGTGGATGCGGCCGTGACCAGCTACAAGGTGCAGGTGGTGGCTACGGACCCCTCGGGAGTGGATTCCGTCTATCTGCAGAACGCGATGGCCATACACGATTCCGGCGCCTATTGGTCGGCCACCGTCAACCTGGGGCAGCCCAACGGGCAGGCCTTGGTCGTGGTGGCCAAGGCTTGGGACAAGAAGAAGAACCTGAGCGTGGATTCCTCCATCTCGATTACGCGCAACGTCCCTAGCGGAACCGACAAGCCCACCTTGACCCTTCTTCAGCCTGCATCGAACGTCAACAACGCGCTGGTGTTCGACAGCGCCACCCTGCACTTGGTCTACAAGATCACGGACCTGGTCCCGCTGGACACCGCGAGCATCAAGTTCGGCACCACGGTACCCAAGAAGCTCACGGACAGCACCTGGGCAGCGGATGTTCCCGTGCCACCCACCGGCGCGCCATTCTCCATCGTGGTGCAGGCGGCCAACAAGAACGGCAACGGAAATTCGGAGAACGTGGTGGTGACCCGGGCCAAAGATGCGGTGCCGCCGGTCGTCACCTTGAAGACGGGCACCCATCTCCAGTCCGTGCCGTTCGCTACCACCTCGGTCCATCTGAGCTGGAACGTGAAAGACAACTACAAGATGGGTTCCATCACGTTGAACAAGGCCTCGATGAAGTTGGACACGGCTGTGGACAGCACCTTGGCTTTGGCCGTGGGATCCAACACCGCGATCCTGGTGGCCACCGACAGCTTCGGCAACATCGCCTCCGACACGGTGGTGGTGGTCCGTGCTTCCGACACGTCTCATCCGGTGGTGCAGCCTATGGGCACCCGCGATACCGTGCTGGCTTGGAGCACGCCGACCATCACCCTTTCCTGGTCGGCCACGGGCAACGGACTTGCTCCCATCCTGATCAATGGCACTACCGCCACGGCCGGGCCCAACAACACATACAGCTCCACCGTGAACCTGGCGGGGGAAACTCGGGACTCGCTGTGGATCCCCTTCTCGGCAACCAGCGCTTCCAACATCACGACTAGGGATTCTGTGAAAGTCAAGAGGCTTAACCTACCGAGAATTTCTGCGGGAAACATCAACTTGAGCCCTTCCCAAACCCCTACTTGGACAGCTAGTGCAAACCTGCCCGGTGCGCATCTGGGCTACTCCACAGACCGCAAGATCTGGCTTGCTTATCCCCCGGCGGGCATCACCGTTTCTCAAAGCCAGGTCCTCTACGCTCAGGACTCGCTATCGGGAATTGTTTCGGGAATCGATTCCGCAGTCTACCTCTTCGTACCAGTAATCGCACCAACATCCGGTCCAGTTTCGGGGAGCGTCGTGATATCGATCTCATCTCCCGGCGCCACTATCGAGGACTCATTGAGCACGGGTGTCCCATGGAACGTTTTTGTTGGGAATGCGACCCTAAATTCCTCCGTCGTGATTTTCGCCCGGTCTCGTTTGGGCAACAATGTTTCAAGCGTCGTGTCCGCTACCTACGCCTTTCCTCCGATGCTCTCGCCAGCGACAAAAGCAGATACCATCTCCACCAGGATTACGCTTTCTGATCCAGGTGCGGACAGCATCCAGATCTCCCTGGACAGTGTCAAGTGGCACGGACTAAAACAGGGAGCGGACACGATGACCTCAAGTGGAAAACTCTACGCACGCGCCTGGGTTCGTGGTGTGATTTCCAGCGTTGCGATCGGCACATACCATATCTACCCCAAAAGTCCCTCCTGCTCGCCCGCACCTGGCTCATTTGGCGGCACTCAATACGTCCTGTTGACCAACGCAGATGGAACCACTGTTCAATATTCATGGGGCGGGGCGCCGTGGGCCACATATGCGACAAACACATTGATTCCAATACCCGCAACCGGTTCCTTGTTGGTACGGACGATCAAGGCAGGTATGGATACAGCGGTCAGTACTTTACCGTACCGGATAATGTCGAATTTGGCACCGTGGCTCACCGTCCCAACATATGGCTTTTACGACACCATTCGCGATATACGTGACGGACGGACCTACCGGACAGTTATCATCGGAACGCAAACTTGGTTGGCGGAAAATTTGGCCTACAAAGTGGATAGTTCCTGGTGCCCATCGGATTCTGTGGATAGTTGCGGCCTATACGGTCGGCTCTATCAGTGGGCAGCGTTCATGGGTCTAGACGCATCCTACAACAACACGAGATGGACCGGGTCGCAAAATCTTCAAGGGGTCTGTCCGTCCGGGTGGCACACACCATCGGACACGGAATGGCAGATCCTAGAGCAATCCGTGGGTGTTTCTTCCGCCGAAGTGGGTAACACGGGCTACCGAGGAACACCAGCGGGACAATCGCTTTGTTCCCAGGCTATTTGGACGTATCCGGGTACCGATCTGTATGGGATGCGTGTCCTCCCGGCGGGATTGAGGCAAGCGGACGGGTCCTTCTCGGCGAGTGGGATGTATGGAGTTGGGGATTTCTGGACCTCCACCGCCTCGACGGGTTTCGCCAATTCGCTGTTTATCTACAGCAGGTCATTCAATGGCGGCGCCCATGCTTACGGAGTAGGGTCTGGAGCAATCTATCGGGATGGAGAGTATGGAGGTTCCCCAGGATTTTCCGCTCGATGCTTGCGGAATTGAATCTGACCTCCAGATAACTGACGCCAGATGCGGCGCGATTCCTTCTGGCGAACACTGTGGCAATTCAGATGACGAGGAGATCGCCCAACAAGATTAGGCCTGCTTCGCGCCCTTCTTCGCCAACTGCCCGCACGCCGCCAAGATGTCCCTGCCCTTGGGCTTGCGGGTAAATACCTGCAAGCCTGCGTCGCGCACAACCGTCTCGAAATCGGCAATTTCTGTCTGCGTGGGAGACCGCAGAGGAATGTCGTCGGCGGCGTTCAACGGGATCAGGTTGAGCTTGCAGCGGCGAAAGCGCAGCAGTTGCACCAGCTCGAAGGCCGCATCTGCTGTGCAAGTGATGTCGCCGATCAGCACGTATTCGTAGGTGACGGGCCAATCCGCGGCGCGGCTCCAGGCGTCTCCGGCCTCCAGGAGTTGGGAGATGGGATGGCGGCGGTTCACGGGCATCACGCCGTTGCGCATTTCGTCGTTGCTGGAGTTCAGTGAAATGGCCAGATGGTACTGCGGCGCAGTTTCTGTCAGCTCCTCGATCTTCCCCACCACGCCCGATGTGCTGATGGTGATGCGCCGTGGCGCCATTCCAAAACCTTCAGACGAGGTCAGGGTGGAACAGGCCGAAAGGACGTTGGCGAAGTTGTTCAGGGGTTCGCCCATGCCCATGAATACGATGTTCGATAGGGCTGGCTGGCCGTTGGATTTTAGCCAGCGCTTCACATGCGCCACCTGCTGCAGAATCTCGCCACTGGACAAATTCCGCAAGAACCCCATCTGCGCGGTGCGGCAGAACGTGCACCCCATGGCGCAGCCCACTTGGCTGGAAATACAGGCGGTGCGGCGGTCTTCATCGGGGATCATCACCGACTCGAAGCGTCGGCCCTGATCGTCCTCGAAGGCCCATTTGGCGGTGCCGTCAGAAGAAACCTGTTCTTCCGAAACGGTGAGGGCACCGGTGGAGGCCTGCTCCTGCAAGAGTCCGCGCAGGTCCTTGGGGAGATTGGTCATCTCGTCCAAGGTGGTGGCCAAGTGCTTCCAGAGCCATTCCTGGATCTGACGCGCCCGAAATTTGGGCTGGCCTAATGAGGTGAGCCAGGCTTCGAGCTCACTAGCGCTGAGGTCGGAAAGGGACTTGGGGCAAGGCAGAGTCGTGTCGTTCACGGGGCCGAATCTACTTGCTGCGAGATCTCCAGGCGCCAATCGCCAACGGAAGAACAGAAATCCCCACGATTCCCAGCACCACCACCGAGAAGTTTTTCTGCACAAAGGGGATGTTCCCGAACAGCGCACCGGCCCCCAGGCAAAGGCCCACCCACAACGCCGCCCCTAGGGCCGAGAAGCTCACATAGCGCAGGTAGGGCATGTGCCCCAAGCCGGCCACAAATGGAGCGAAGGTCCGCACAATGGGCACAAAGCGCGCGGCCACCACCGTGGATGCACCCCAAGTGGCGTAGAAGGCCTGGGTGCGCTCCAGATAGGTGCTCTTCAGAAGCCGACTTTTGGGTGTGAATGGAATCTTGGCTCCCAACAATCGACCCACCCAGTAGTTCACCTGATCGCCGCACAACGGCGCCGCCAAAAGGGTGATGGCCAACAGGTCCAGCCGTAGTGCTCCATGGGTGGCTACGGACAGGGCTCCAGCGGCAAAGATCAGGGAATCTCCAGGCAGAAACGGCGCCACCACCAGTCCCGTCTCACAGAAGATCACCAGGAACAGGAGGGCGTACACCCAGGTGCCATAGGTCTGGAAGAAGTCCTGCAGGTGCAGGTTCACATGGAGCAGAAAATCCAGGTAGGGCAGTAAGATGGTCACGGGAGGGCAAACTAGCTCCTGCAGAGTCCGCTCAAAATTTGGAGGCAGGCATCGAATGAACCGCGAGGCATGAGGCTGCGACGTACATTGCGGGTTCAGAAACCTGTTTCGGTCGTCCGTTGGGCCGTGTCCAACCCCGACAGCTCCAGCAAAGGTGTCTCAAAATGAAGCGTATCCATCTTCTCCTGGCCCTCTGCTTTGCCGCAGTCACGGCGCACGCCAAGACTCCCGTCGAGACGTACGGGCACCTGTGGGCCTCGGGTGGTTACCTCTGTGATTCCACCAAAAACAACCATGTCATTCTTCGGGGAATGAGCCTCTACTGGAGCAGCGAGCCCGATGGCTACGCCTTCTTCAACGGTGGCGTGGTGCGCTGGCTCCAGTCTGACTGGAAGGTTTCTGTCATCCGCGTGCCACTAGCCGTGAACCCCGTTCCCAACGGGGGGAACAAGAGCATTGGATACCTCCAGGATTCCGCCACCAACATGAGCCGTATCCAAGCCGTGGTGAAAAGTGCGATCACCCAAGGGCTTTACGTGATCGTGGACTGGCATGTCGTTGATAACGGTGCAAGCACATCCACCGATCCAAAACAGGATAAGGCAATTGCGTTTTTCAGAACATTGGCGACCCAATACAAGAATGTTCCCAATGTTCTTTGGGAAATTTGGAATGAGCCAACGACAGGGGATAATACCCCTGTTGCAAACTATGCCAATGCCATTATTCCTGTGATCCGGGCGGCGGGGAACACGAATCTCGTGATTGTGGGGAGCAACGGCTATTCCTCAAATCCTAATGGAGTGAGCGGAGTCACGGACGCGGCAAACAATGTGGCGTATACCTTGCACTTCTATGCCGCGTCCCATGCAGCCAATGGGGACTACTGGAATAACGCAACGCAAGCCAAGGCGAATGGCAAAACCGTTTTTGTCACCGAGTGGGGTACGACGACCTACGACGGAAACGCCTATTCCGGTTTCGGTACTAGCCAGCAATGGCTCGACGAGCTGGAAACCGCGGGCATCTCTTGGTGCAACTGGGATATTGGTACTCAGCACTCCACCCCCAGCGACAACACATCCGCGGTTCAAGGGACAGCGGCCATCATTGCCAATGCCTCTCAGACTGGCAATTGGGCTACCTCCGACCTCACGCAGGGCGGCGCTGCCGTCCGTGATTACATCATTGGCAAGCAGGGCACCACTTTCACTGGGCCTGACACCGTCCTGAAGGTCGTTCAGGCATTATCTGTCACCCCCACTACAGGGGAGCTCGCGGGTGGAGGTATCACCCCCGTCTTCAATTTCTCGGCAGCCTTCAGCCACTCGTTTACCTTCACGTTGCAGATCTCCCAGCCCAGCACCGGAGCTAAGCAAGGCTATACGTATTCAGACGATGCCATCAGCCAGGATTGGAATTCCAGCATCCACAGGCTCACCACCCAGTTTGGTGTGGGAACGGTGAACGCCACGATCACCGGAGGGTCTTGGACCACGGCTCCCGCGAACCTCACCACTTCCTTCACCCTGACGAAGTCCACGAGCGGACTGGCGGTGATCAAGCTGGGTACTGCTTTGGGCTGGACCGCTTCCGGTCTGCGACTCTCCGCAGGTACGGCCATTTCCGGAGAAGCCTATCGGGTTCGCGTCTTGGATCTGGAAGGGCGTCAGCAAGGGGCTGCCCGCACGGTGCTCGCCAAGTCGTCACCCGACGGTGTGGTTTTAGACGTCGCGCGTCCTACCGGCGCTCCGGGCGTGCAATTCCTGGAGCTGGTGGATGGCGCGGGCCAATGTACCCGACTGATTCTGCCTCCCATCCGCTGAGATCGGCGAAGGCAAATTTCGTCGCAAGAATTGCGACGAGTGGGTAGCGACTGTTTTGGGGCAAGGAACTACATTGCCCCATCCTTCTTCAGTTCCAGCATCCATCATTTTGGGAGACCCATCCAATGGGCATGATTCCGTCCAACCTCTGGAAAAAGCGCATGCGCGTCCAGATCGAAGGTGTTCCCTACGTTTTCGTGGAAGTCGAATTCGTGAAGCCCGGCAAGGGCCAAGCCTTTTTGCGCTGCCGGTTGAAGAGCCTGTTGGACGGGCGCCAGTTGGAGCGAACCTTTAAGTCTGGAGAAACTCTCGAAGAGGCGATCGTCGAGGAATTCCCCATCCAGTTTCTGTACGCAGATGGCTCCACTTGGCACTTCATGAACCAAGAGACGTTTGAGGAAGTGGACCTGACCAAGGACCAGATGGACGGGGCGGAGCGGTTCTTGCTGCCCGAAATGGTTGCTTCTGTGATGATGTTCGAGGGCAAGCCCATCGGCGTGAGCCCCCCAACGTTTGTGGAACTCTTGATCACCTATTGCGAGCCGGGCTTGAAGGGCGACACCACCAACACGCCGTTCAAACCAGCCACGTTGGAGACCAACGCGGTCATCCAGGTGCCACTTTTCGTGGAAAACGGAGCCAAAATCAAGATCGACACCAGAGATGGCACCTACGTCGAACGCGTCAAGTGATGTGTCGGTGTGAACCTGAGCGTTCAGGCTCGCAACTCATCCTTTGAAAACGCCTTGCGAGGCTTGCCAATCACGCCTAGACTTGGCTTACTTTTACGTCCAGTACTTGTCTCCCACCATCCATCCACATTGAGGATCCCATGAAAAAGCTCGCCTTGAGCCTGATGGCCTGTTCTCTTCTGGCCACGACCGCACGCGCGGATTTGGCGATTACCCTTCCAACACCCGCTGCGGACATCACGGTGACTGATACCGGCAAAATGGACATCAAGTCTTTGACCGGTGCCACCTTCTACATGGGCCATGCCACAACCAATGCGGTCTCTTTGACGTTGACCACGCTGGGTGAGCTGAAGCTCACTTGGAGCTTGGCCTATTCCGCCAAGGATGGCGACTACGGAACCGCCGTTGGCCTGATCCTTCCCATCACCGCATCCTGGGACATCAAGGATCTGAGCGCGGCGACGGAAATTGACTACGATATCAAGAGCGCTGGCACCGCAGCGGTCTCGGCGCACATGCAGATCGGGTCCGACCTCTACGGCGATTCTGCAAGGATCGCGAATGCGGCCCTGGCACAGCCCAGTTGGACCGCGTTGACCGCTAACTACAAAACGGTCAAGGTCCCGACCGCCGATATGCTCATGAACGACTGGTACTCGGGCCCTGACGCTGCGACCACCGGCTGGAGCGATTCGCTCATGACCATCAAGATCGGCAAGGCCGTCAAGAACCTGAATTTCCAGCCGGAAATTGGCTGGACCAGTTCCACTGTCATCAAGTCTGGCGCTACCGGTACGTTCTACATCAGGAACGTCAAGATCATCGGCGTTCAGGACTATCCCCTCATCAGCGGCACCGGATGCGGCGGCGCGGGCCTGACCATTGAAGATTTCGCCGCCACCAAGAAGGTGCTGGCAAAGAACTACCTGGGCGGCTACTGGTACGCGTTCTCTGACACCAACTCCACTCCTGGACTGAACGACTCCGCAGTGGGTGCCTCGGCGATCACCTTACCCGCTGGCACCAAAAAGTGGGCACCCAGCACAACATTGGGTGCCATCATGACCGCCACTCTGGAAAAGAACCTGCCGGGCAGCAGCTATCTCTATCACCCCTACGCGGGCTGGGCCGATATCGGCACCGCAATGGTTAATGCGGGAACTGGCGACACTTTCGTCAATTTCCAGGTTACCCAAAGCGGCAATGTGCTGAGCGCCATCTCCTTTGATCTCTACGCCGGCTCCACATTGGGTGCGACCTACTCGATCGATACCACCTTGATCCGTCGCATCATCTTCAAGACCTCCAAGGGCTCGGTGGATGACGCGCAGGCTTACTCCGTGGACATCCCGGTTCGCCAGGCCCTCGACACCGTCAGCAACAACGTCTGTGTGGACGTTACGGCCATTCATCAGCCGGGCTGGTACGTAAAGAACAGCCTGCAAGGGACACCTATTCCCTTCACGGCAGAAGATCTGACCAAGCTGGCCTGGGAGATCAAGATCGAAGATCAGAAGGATCCCACCAAGAACCTTTCGCCCAACAACACCATCGCGGTGAACAACGTGAAGTTATACGGAATCACCGCTACTGACGGCGTCAAGGCCAAGGCTGGCTCGGTCAATGGTCTGAAGGCTTTCTACGGCTCTCAGCTGGTTCTGTCTTACAAGGTGTCCGGCGCCACTGCCCAGATCGAAGTTGTTCGTCTGGACGGCTCCAAGGTCGCTTCCATCAAGGCCGCCTCGGTCGCCAATGGCCTGGCTCTGCCAGTGGCCCTGGCCCGCGGCACCTACCTGGTCAGCGTGCGCGGCGACAACTCCCGTCTGGTGAGCTCGGTCATCTCTCGCTGATCTCTGAATAAGGTCTGACATTTTTGGGCGCTCCCTCGGGAGCGCCTATTTTTGTTGTGTCTGGAACGAATGCATCGTTCCTTGCGACTAAGGATATGAAGGCAGCCTTCTTGTTTCCAAGGTCCAGTTTTGTCGGTGCCCGTGTTCGGAACGGAAACTAGGGAGCACAGGAGCATCGACACGATCGGCGAAACCGCCCCAAAAAACGGAAGTTGGAGCGTAGAATAAGGCTTTCCGGAGTCCACCAGCCATCTGGCGCTGTCACCTGAGGTGTCTCATGATCCGCAAATGTGCTCGCCCCCTCCTCGTTGCCATCGGGATGCTCGCCGCCACCAGCAGCGCCGCGTTCCTGACTTACGCAGAGCCCCAACTGAAGTACCCGGCGGAAAACGGCTGGGAAACCAACCTGAAGGCGCACTGGGACTACTGGAAGGGTAAGTTCAACACCAACGGCGGAATCATTGTGGGAACCAAGCCGGATGGCTCGGATGCCTACACCTCCGAGGCCCAGTCCTACGGAATGCTCCTGGCGCTTTGGTTTAACGATAAATACGCATTCGACCAGATCTATGGGGCAACCCAAACGAATTTTTGGTCGAAGGGGTCGGGCAACAACTACGCCTGGCTAATTGGGCCATCCCCGCTTAAGCTTGATCCCAACTTCGCTGGTGACGCGGACCAGGAGATCTGTGGAGCCTTGATTTTCGCCTCTGCCCTCGTCGACGCGAAAATCTGGGCGGATGGCAACCCTTCCTATAAAGCCCAGGCGATCACAATTTTGACGAATATCGCTAGCACATCCGGAATGCTAGACGGATCTCACTTGATTCGCGCGTACAACAATTCCAATGGCCTCTACAACCCCAGCTACATGATGCCGGGGTGGATCCAGATCTTCAAGGAGTTCGGTGCCGCCAACGGCGTGACCGATCCGGGTTGGGATGCCGTCCGCACGGCGGAATACAACCTTTTCAACAACGAACCCAACGCGAAGTACGGCATGGCCCGGAACTGGGACAGCGACCCCGGGAATGGAACGGAAACCCCTTCCAACACGGACATGAGCTTCGATGCCATCCGCGTCCCGTACAGGATCGGGTTGGACGCCATCTGGTACCAGAAGCACAGCCAGGCGGTCGCTTGGTGCAAGAGCGTATGGGACAATTCCTCCAACGGAGTGAATCCCTCGACTCCAGGCATGTACCTGGTGAACGGGCCTACCCTTTGGGGATGGGGGACGAAGGACGCAGCCAACGGGCCGTTCTCGGACGCCCAATACGAATGGTCGCTGCCCGTGGCTATGTGGGGAACCTGCGCGGCTGCCGTCCAGGATTCCAGTACCAATGGCGCCACGGCCATGAGCGTGATCATGAGCTCCTTGAAAAAGGGCGTGCTGGGACATGACTACTTCCTGCTGTCCTCGAATCCGGACACCACCTCCAAATCAGCGCCCAACAAGAACTACTACGCCCAATCCCTGGCTCTGCTGGGCGCGCTGGCTGTGGATGGTCGGGCTTGGAATGTGTGGGACGATCTGAAAAATACCTGGACAGTTCCTGACACCACTACCAAGGTCACCCTCGCCTTGACGGCGACCCCGTCCAGCATTCCACTCAACACCAGCACTCACCTGCGGGCCAAGTTCAGCCACTCCATCAGCTGGACCTTGAGGCTCACGGAAGCCACGGGAGCGAACTACACCATCACCGGCACCGGCGACAGCATCTCGACGGATTGGAACACATCTTCCCACCGGCTCAATCCCGGGTTCACGGCGGCTTCGGTGGCCGTCGCGCTGACCGGGCCATGGACCACACCTCCCGCCGGGACCACCACCACGATCACCGTCACAGCCGCTGATGGGATCCAGCCCGTGCAAAGCCATCTCTCCGCCTTTGCCTGGACCTCGGAAGGTCTGCGCTTGCCTGCGAATCTCGTGGACGAGGGCGCTTCGGTCCAAGTTCGGGTGTTGGATCTGAGTGGACGCCAGGTGGGCGCGTCCCGGTCGGCGGTCGCACATGTGTCAGGAAATGCCACGGTGCTTGATCTGCCGGTCCAGCACACGGCCCAGGCTGGCTTTGTGGAGATCCGCACCGCCAACGGCGGCGTGGAGCGGCTGCTGCTTCCTCCCATCCGCTGATCTGTACTCATCCAGCGATTCTTGAAACTCGTGTAGCCCCTGATCAGCCATAGGCTGTTGAGGGGCTTTTCAATTCCCTCCGTGTTCCCAGAGGTATCATGAAGTGATGGACCAGTTGCCCCTGCAAGATGCGTCCGTCTTGGAAGCGTTGCTCCGGTTCGGTCCGCCGTCTTTCCTGATGCGGCTGGTGGACCTCTACCTGGATACCACCGGTACCCATGTGGAGAAGGCCGAGTCTTCGGCGGCCACAGGCGATTGGGATGCTGTGGCCTTTGCCGCTCATTCCCTCAAATCCAGTGCAGGCAATCTGGGTCTTCCCAGGTTGATGGACACTGTCCAAAAACTGGAACTCGCCGCCCGATCGGGAGACACAGAAAACGCTGCAGCCTTAGTGGCCGGCCTGCGCCAGATCTGGAAGGACTCGTGCGCGTCTCTGGTGGAGTACCGCGCCCGGCTGTGATCGCTATTTGTTACGGCTGTAGAGGCCTGCGGCCAAGATGCCGTGCGCCACGGCCACGTTCAGTGATTCCACGCCGCCCGCCAGCGGGATGCGCACGCGTGCGTCGCACTGGTCCAGGATGTTGGCCGATGCCCCTTTGCCTTCGTTGCCCACCAAGAGCGCCACCTTGTGCTTGAGGGGCACGGTTTCCATGACATCCTTGCCATGGGGGCTGGTGCCCACCACGGTGAAGCCCTTGTTGTGCAAAAATTCGATGGTCTGTTCCAGGCGCACGCCAGTCTCGAATGGAACGGATGCGACCAGGCCCGCCGAACCGCGTGCGGCTCGGGGGTTGAAGGGGTCCACGCTCCCCTTGCCCAGCACAATGGCGTCGAACCCGAAGGCTGCGCTGGTGCGAAAGAGCGCCCCTAGGTTGCCCGGATCCTGCACGGCGTCCACCAGGGTCACGCGCCTAGCGGTGTCCCAGTTGATGCGCAGAGCGCGGGCAATGGCCACCGCCATCAGGCCCTGCGGGGTCTTGGTGGACGAAATCTGTTCCATCTCGCGCTCGGACACTACGCGCACGGAAAGCCGCGCGTTCTGGCGGGTTAGCAGTGCCTTGTTCCACTCGACCCCTTCGGTCTGGTAGATGGCCACAACGTTCTCGCGGGCGTGATCAATCAAGGTTTCCACGGCGCGCACGCCTTCGACCAAATATTGTCCGGACTTCTCCCTGCCTTTTTCGTTGCGGAGGTCCGCAACGCCCTTCAGCTCCTGGTCCAACAGGAGCAAGCCCTGCTGGTCCTGCGCAATCTTGGCGCCAAAAGCCCGCGGGCGGCGCTTCCAGGAAGGGATGTCTCCGCCTTGGCCGCGACCAGGACCGGTTGGATACTCTCGATTCATGGCGTCTCCAGGCTTTGTCGGATGCGTTGGGCGATGGACGCAGCGTCCAGCCCCAGATCCGCGAACAGTTTTGCGTTGTCTCCGTGATCCACGAAGCGGTCGGCGGGGTGACCCAGCAGGATGTGCCGCCGGGGAAGATCGAGGTCGGCCATGGCCTCCGCGACTGCGGACCCATAGCCGCCGCTGCGCACGCC
>OCZT010005333.1_pt1 | contig 12861 bp, 9 predicted proteins | sample 1539031 | NCBI WGS metagenome assembly OCZT01 (sample SAMEA3539308, study PRJEB22396) | soil metagenome | biome: tundra; feature: field; material: soil | place: USA | collected 2010-05 | depth 0.15 m | reverse complement strand
AACGGCGCGGCGCTCGCGGAGCGGCTTCACGCGCTGCGTCCCGACCTCGCGCTCGCGGGCACCGGCGGCGCGAGGATGGCCTCGGCCGGCGTGACGCTGCTCGAGCGGCTCGACGGCGTCGTGGGGTTCGTCGCCCTGCTCGGATACGTCCCCGCTCACGTCAGGTTGCTGCGGCGGATACGCCGGCGACTCTCCCGCGCCGACATCGCGCTGGTGGTCCTCATCGACTACGGATTCTTCAACCTGAAGGTTGGCGCCGCCGCAAAAGCCGCCGGCGTGCCCGTGCTCTATTTCGTCACGCCGCAGGTGTGGGCCTCGCGCGCCGGCCGCATGAAGTCGATGGCGCGCGTGATCACGAAAGCGGCGGTGATCCTGCCTTTCGAGGAGGAACTGCTGCGCGCCAACGGCATCGAGGCCACCTTCGTCGGCCACCCGCTGCTCGATCGTGCGCTGGCGATGCCCGATCGGGCCGAGGCCCGGCGGCGCCTCGGCATTTCCGCGGACCAGGAAGTGCTCGCCCTGTTTCCCGGGAGCCGCGCGGGAGAGATCAGGCGGCTGCTCGCCGACTTCCTCGCCGTCGCGCGTGAACTCGAGCGCCGCCGGCCGGGGTTGCACGTGGTCGTCAGCGTGGCGCCGTCAGTGCATCTCGACCCGGCGCTCGTGCCGTACCAGATGGTGAGTTCCGCGAGCCTCGACATTCTCCGCGCCGCCGACGTCGCGCTCTGCAAGAGTGGCACGACGACGCTCGAGGCCGCCGTCGCGGACTGCCCGTGCGCGATCGTGTACCGCACCGGCTCGCTGGATTACGCGATCGCGAAACGCATCGTGAAGATTCCGTACATCGGGCTGCTCAACATCGTGGCGGGACGGGAAGTGGCGCGTGAATTCGTGCAGCAGGCGTTCGAGCCGATCCGCGTGGCGGACGCGCTCACGCCGCTCTTCGATCCACGGTCCGCGGAACGTCTCGCGATGCTCGCCGGACTCGCTGGCGTTCGCGCGAAGCTCGGCGAGCCCGGCGCGGCAGCGCGCGTGGCCGCGATGGCATCGGAGCTCGCGCAGTGGACGAGCCGCCGGTGAACGCCGATGTGCCGGTGAGAGCCCATGCGGCGGCGGCCGAGCCCGCCGCGGCGGACTGGCGCGTGCGCCTGCTCCTGCCGATCGGCCTCTTCTTCATCGGGCTGCTGGCGCGGAGCTGGCGCGTGCGCGTGCGCAACGCGGAAGGCTGGCGTCGACTTCGCGCCGAGCACAAGCCGTGGGTGTTCGCGCTCTGGCACGCCACGCTGCTGCCCGTCGCCTGGCAGCACAGCAACGAAGGCGTGGCCGTGCTGGTCAGCCAGCATCGCGACGGGGAATTGATCGCGCGAGTGCTCGCGGCGTGGGGGAACCGGACGGTGCGCGGCTCGACCACGCGCGGCGGGTCGCGCGCGCTGCTGGCGCTGATCAAGGAACTCGAGAATGGCGTGGTCGTGGCGGTCACTCCCGACGGGCCGCAAGGACCGCCGCTGAATTTCCAGTCGGGCACGCTGGTCGCGGCCCAGCGCGCGAACGTGCCGGTCGTGCCGATCCTCATGCACGCGGACCGCGCGTGGCGGCTGAAGAGCTGGGATCGTTTCACGATCCCGAAGTGGTTCGCGAGGGTGACGATCGCGTACGGCGATCCGACGATGGTCGGCGGGTCGTCGCCGCGCGAGGCGGCCGCCGAAGCCGGGCGATTCGAGGCGATCATGCTCGACGTGCAGAAAGTCGCGGATGCGTGAGCGCGCGATCGAACGGTTGTGGGAGTCGTCGTCGGGCGGCGCACGGCTCGTCCGCGCCGTACTGACGCCCGCGTCGTGGGCATACGCCGCGATCGTCGCGGCGCGCAACGCCGGCTACGAACGCGGGTGGCTCCCATCGCGCAAGCTCGCGCTCCCCGCGATCTCGGTCGGGAACCTGACGGTCGGCGGGACCGGCAAGACGCCGGTCGCGGCGTTCATCACGTCGCGGTTGGCGGCGCGCGGATCGAAGCCCGCCATCGTGATGCGCGGCTATGGAGGCGATGAAACACTGGTGCATACACGCTTGAACCCGGGCGTTCCGGTCTTCGTGGCGGCGGATCGCGCGGCGGGCGTCGTAGAGGCGAGGGCGGCGGGGTGCACCGTCGCGGTCCTCGACGACGCGTTCCAGCACCGGCGCGTGAAACGCGATGCCGACATCGTGCTACTCGCGGCGAACGTCACGGGACCCGTGCGGCTGCTGCCTGCGGGCCCGTGGCGCGAGCCGTTCGATTCGCTGGCGCGTGCGACGTTCGTCGTCGTGACACGGAAGAACGCGACGTTGGATCGTGCGCAGGAGCTCCTTTCCCGCGCGCTGCGTGCCGCTCCGGCGGCGCTCGGGGCGATCGTTCACCTCGCGCCGGATCGGCTGGTGGCGTGGCGCTCGGGCGAAGTCGTCGACCCGGCGACGCTCTCCGGCAAGCGCGTCCTCGCGGCCGCCGCGATCGGTGATCCCCACGCTTTTTCGGCGCAGCTCGCGGAAACCGGCGCCTGCGTGGAGCTGGTGGCGGAGGCCGATCATCACGCCTATTCGCCGAAGGATGCGGCGGCGCTCGCCCACCGCGCGGCGGGCGCGGACGTCGTCATATGCACTCTGAAAGACGCTGTCAAGCTGGGGCCGGTTTGGCCTCGCGAAGCGCCTCCATTATGGTATCTTTCGCAGCGTGTAGTGGTGGAGGCCGGCGCGCTCGAACTGGACCGGGTTCTCGCCACTCTCGCGGCCCCAAGGCCAACCAACTGACAAATCACGCCGGCCGATGCCGGCCCAAAAAAACAACTCGAATGGCTCCGGATCTCCTGCTCCCGACACACACGATCATGCGGCCCGACAAGGACCGCTTCCTCTCCGAAGAAAACCCGTTCGAGGCGATGATGTCGCGCTTCGACCGCGCCGCCGAACTGCTCGACCTCGAGCCCGGCATCTACAAGGTGCTGCGCAAGCCCGAGAAGCAGATCATCACCACTTCGCCCGTCATGATGGACAACGGCGAAGTCGAATGTTTCACGGGCATCCGTGTGCTCTACAACACCTCACGCGGCCCGGCCAAGGGCGGCATCCGCTTCGATCTCAACGTCACGCTCGACGAAGTGACCGCGCTCGCCGCGTGGATGACCTGGAAGTGCGCCGTCGTGAACATTCCCTTCGGCGGATCGAAGGGCGGCGTGATTTGCGACCCGCTCAAGATGAGCGTCTCCGAGCTCGAGCGCCTCACGCGCCGCTACACCGCGTCGATCATCTCGACGCTCGGCCCGGACTCCGACGTGCCAGCGCCCGACGTGAATACCAACGAGCGCGTGATGGCCTGGATCATGGACACGTACTCCATGCGCGTGGGCCACACCGTCAACGCCGTCGTGACCGGCAAGCCGGTCGAGATGGGCGGTTCGCTGGGCCGTCGCGAGGCGACGGGCCGCGGCTGCATGATCGTGACGAAGGGCGCGCTCGCGCACCTCGGGATGGAAGTCAAGGGCGCGACCGTCGCGGTGCAGGGCTTCGGCAACGTCGGATCGATCGGCGCGCAGCTGCTGCAGCGGGAAGGGTGCAAGATCATCGCCATCAGCGATCGCACCGGCGGCATCCACAACAAGGCCGGCATCGACGTGGACGACGCGGTCGCATGGGTGACGAAACACAAGACGCTCGAGGGCTATCCCAAGGGCGACCGCATCACGAACGAGGAACTGCTCACGGTCGAGTGCGACGTGCTGCTCCCGGCGGCGCTCGAGAACGTGCTGACCAAGAAGAACGCGAGCAAGGTCCGGGCGAAGATCATTTGCGAGGGCGCCAACGGCCCGACCACGCCCGCCGCGGACACCATCCTCGACGAAAAGGGCGTGTTCGTGGTGCCGGACATTCTCGCGAACGCGGGCGGCGTGACGGTGTCGTACTTCGAATGGGTCCAGGACCGGGGTGGATATTTCTGGACCGAGAAGACCGTGAACGAGCGCCTGACCGAGATCATGGAGCACTCGTTCAAGGCCGTGCTCGACCTGTCCAAGCAGCACAAGGTGAACATGCGCACCGCGGCGTATATGCTGTCGATCAGCCGGGTGGCGACGGTGCATCGGTTGCGCGGGATCTATGCCTGAGAAAAAGACCGAAGACGGAAGACCGAAGACGGAGGACGCGGGCGCCATCGCGGATGGCTCGTCTTCGGTCTTCGGTCTTCGGTCTTCCGTCTGTTGTTGCCGGTGAAAGTTTTGCTCGTCGCCGTCGGCAAGCCGCGAAATCCGGCGTTGGCCGCGGCGATTGGTGAGTACGAGCAGCGGGCGGCGCGCTATTGGCCGCTCGAGGTGCACGAGGTCCGCGAGGAGCCGGCGAAGTCGGCCTCCGCGGACCTCGTTCGCGAACGGGAAGGATCGCGGCTCTCGGACGTCGTGCCGAAGTCGGCGCATCTGGTCGCGTGCGATCCCGGCGGGGCGTCGAAGACATCGGAGGAGTTCAGCGCATGGCTGCAGGGCGAGCGCGAGCGGGGTCACGATGTGGCGTTCGTCATCGGCGGAGCCTTCGGGCTTTCCGCGACTGTGCGCAAGCGAGCGCGCACGCGGCTCTCGCTCGCCCCATGGACACTGCCACACGAACTCGCCCGGCTCGTGCTGGCCGAACAGCTCTATCGCGCCGGCTCCATCGTGAAGCGCGAGCCCTATCACAAGTGATGGAGGCCGCCTCGTGAGCTCACCGCGCGTCGTCACGGAGCCCATCGGCGGGGGGGCGCTCACTCGCACCGCGCTCGAGGGCAGCGCCCCGGCCGAGTGGCTCCTGCCACGCCCGCGTGGAGCGGACGAATGGCGGAGTTACGCCAAATCGATCCGCGACGCCTTCCCGGGCTCGAAGTGGCTGGACGCGCTCCGGCCGGCGCTCTCCGCCAGCGGAGCGGCCGCGGAACGACTCGAGCGCGTAGCGAAAGGCAACGGCGTAGTCGTGACGACCGGGCAGCAGCCGGGACTGTTCGGCGGGCCCGGCTACACCTGGCTCAAGGCGATTTCGGCGCTGGAGTTCGCCAATCGGCTGGAGCGTGAGATCGGCATTCCCGTGGCTCCGGTGTTCTGGGCCGCGACGGACGACGCGGACTTCGAGGAGGCGTCCTCGACCGTGGTGTCGCTCGGCCAGGAATGTAACCGCATCACGATCGAGCGGCAGGGAGCCGAGGGTCTGGTGATGTCGCTCATGCCGACCGGCGACACCTCGGCGCAGATCGCGAAACTCACGGAGGCGGCGGGATCGGCGTCGCAGTCTGACGTGCTGGACGCGTTGCGCGCGGCCTATCATCCGGGCGCGACCGTCGGCGGCGCGTACGTGCAGCTGCTGCGCGCCATCCTGGAGCCGCTGGGGATCGCGGTGCTCGATTCATGGCACCCTGCGGTGCGCGCCGCATCGCGGCCCGCGCTCGTCGAGGCGCTGCGCAAGGCGGCCGTCATCGACGAGGCCGTCGCGATGCGCGGCGTCTCCATCGAGCGCGCGGGCTTCCGCGCACAAGTGGCGCGTGTCCCGCGCCTCTCCCTGGTCTTCGGGAGCACCATCGGCGTGAAGGAACGCGTGCCGCTGCTGCACGCGGCCGATGCCGCGCGCCGGGACGACCTGGTGCTCTCGGCGAACGTGCTCCTGCGCCCGATCGTGGAGCGGCGAATCCTGCCGACCGTGGGGTACGTCGGCGGAGCCGGCGAGATCGCGTACTTTGCGCAGGCCGGCGCGGTCGCCGACGCGCTTGGCGACCCGCTCCCCCTGGTCCTCCCACGCTGGTCGGCGACCGTCATCGAGCCCGCGGTCGACCGGATGCTCGGACGGCTGGGGATGACGTTCGACGACGTGAAGTCGGCGCACGCCGCCGAGCGGCGCATTGCCGAGCGCGCGATGCCGGCGGCCGTGCGCGAGGCGCTCGAGGCGCTGCGCAGCTCAGTGGAGACGCGGATCGACGCGGTCACGGCGAGCATGGCGAACAACCCGCTGGTCACGAAGGAAGTGATCGAGGGCGCGCGCGCCCAGCTTCGGCACCGGGTGGAGCGTCTCGAGCGCCGGGTGCGCGCAGCGGTGGGCCGCGGCGAGCGCACCGCGATGAACGACCTGGCGGCGATTCGCGCCGCGCTCATGCCCGGTGGCATCCGGCAGGAGCGGCGGCTCAACTACCTGCCGCTGCTTGCGCGTCACGGTGACCTGCTGATCGAGCAGCTGAAGGTTGGTGCAGCCGTTCACGCCGGCCGATTGATCGGAAGCAGGTGACCGGGCCGGCGGCTGGCCCGGCGGCCGCTGGGGAACTCCAGAAGCCGGTCGGCGGCGCGACGCTCGTGGCGGCGGGGATCTTCCTCAGCCGCATCATGGGGCTGATCCGGTCGCGTCTGTTCAGTCACTTCCTCGGTACATCGGATTCGGCGGACGCATTTCTTGCGGCGCTCAAGATCCCCAATTTTCTCCAGAACCTCTTCGGCGAAGGCGTGTTGTCGGCGTCGTTCATTCCCGTCTACGCGCGCCTGCTTGCCGAGGGAGACGAGGAGGAAGCGGGACGCGTGGCCGGAGCGGTGTTCTCGCTGCTCGCGCTCACGGCGACGGTGCTCGTCGCGATCGGCGTCCTCGCCACGCCGTGGCTGATCGACCTCCTCACGCCGGGATTCACGGGCGACAAGCGGTTGCTCACGATCAAGCTCGTGCAGGCGATGTTCCCCGGGGTCGGACTGTTGGTCATCTCGGCGTGGTGTCTCGGAATTCTCAACTCGCACCGGCGGTTCTTCGTGTCGTATGCGTCACCGGTCGCGTGGAACCTCATGATGATCGCGGCGCTCTTGCTGTTCGGCGGCCGGGTGGTGCAGGCGAACCTCGTGATGCTCGTGGCGGTGGCGTCGGTGGCGGGAGCCGCGCTGCAGGTCGCCGTGCAGCTGCCCGTGCTCTTCAGGGTCGAGCGAAAGTTGCGCGCGTCGCTCAGCCTGCGCGCCGCCAACGTGCGCGTGGTCATCGCGAACTTCGTGCCGGTGTTCTTCGGGCGCGGCGTGGTGCAGATCAGCGGATACGTGGATCAATGGCTCGCGTCCTACCTCATCGGGGGCGCCGTGGCGGTGCTTTCGTACGCGCAGAACGTGTCGATGCTGCCGATCTCGCTCTTCGGGATGGCGATCGCGGCCTCGGAACTTCCCGCGATGTCGTCCGCGATCGGAGGGAGCGCCGACGTGGCGTCGGAGATCCGGCGGCGGCTCGACGCCGGCCTGCGCCGCGTCGCCTTCTACATCATTCCGTCGGCCGCCGCGTTCCTCCTGCTGGGCGACATCATCGCGGGCGTGCTGTATCAGGGCGGCGCGTTCAAGCGCGATGGAACGGTGTGGGTCTGGGCCGTGCTCGCCGGGTCAGCCGTCGGATTGCTCGCGGGCACGATGGGACGGTTGTACAGCTCGGCGTGGTACGCGCAGCGCGATACGCGGACGCCGCTCAAGTTCGCGATGCTTCGAGTGGCGCTCACCTTCGGCCTCGGGTACGTCGCGGCGCTGCGGCTCCCCGGCTGGCTTGGCATCTCGTCCAAGTGGGGAGTCGCGGGCCTCACCGCGTCGGCCGGCGTCGCCGGGTGGCTGGAGTTCTGGCTTTTGCGCCGCTCGATGAACCGTCGCATCGGCGTGACGGGAGTGCCGCTCGGACGCATCGCGGTCCTGTGGGGTGCGGCGCTGGTCGCCGCGCTCCCCGCGCTCGGCGTGAAGCTCGCGATGGGCGTCGGGCATCCCGTGTATCTCGCCGCCGTCTCGCTGCCGCTGTTTGCGTTTGCCTACCTGTTCCTGACTGGTCGCGCGCGAGTGCCCGAGGCCGCGGAGTTCACGGAGCGCATTTCGCGAGTGTTCCGCCGCACGGGCTGAGCCGATGCAGCAGATTCCCGGGCAGATCGCCTCGCAGCTCACGCACCTTCCGGACACACCGGGCGTGTACCTGTGGAAGGCCTCCGACGGAACGGTGCTCTACATAGGGAAGGCCAAGCGCCTCCGTCCGCGCGTGCGGAGCTACTACGCCGACCAGTCGCAGAGCCCGAAGACGCAGATGCTCATGGCGCTCGTCGCAGATCTCGAGACGATCGTCGTGCCGTCGGAAACGCAGGCGCTGCTCCTCGAATACAACCTGATCAAGGAGCACCGCCCGCGCTTCAACATCCTGCTGCGCGACGACAAGAGCTATCCGTACGTGAAGGTCACGGTGCAGGAGCCGTATCCGCGCGTCTTCGTGACGCGCCGGCTGCTGAACGACGGGGCGCGCTACTTCGGGCCGTATACCGACGTCGGCGCGATGCGCCGCGCGCTGAACCTCGTGAAGCGGATCTTCACCGTGCGCTCGTGCAGCTGGGACATGCCGAACCAGATGCCCGAACGCGCGTGCCTCGACTATTACATCAAGCGGTGCAAGGGGCCGTGCATCTTCGCGCAGTCGCTCGAGGACTACCGGGCGATGATCGAGGAAGTGGTCGTCTTTCTCGACGGGCGCACCGACGAGGTCGTGCGCCGCGTGACCGCCCGCATGAACGCCGCGTCCGACGCGATGGATTATGAGCGCGCCGCCGAGCTGCGCGATGCGCTGGTGCACCTGCAGCACATGGAGGAACCGACCGTCATGCTCGAGGTCGAGGGCGGCGAGCGCGACGTGGTCGGCTACGCGCGCGACGGCGAGGACGCCTGCGTCACGATCCTCCGCATTCGCGGCGGCAAGCTGCTCGGTCGCGACCACCGGTTCCTCGAGCACATCGAGGATGAGCCCGACGCCGAAGTGCTCGGCGCGTTCCTCGTCGCGAGCTACCTGAACTCGACCGAGCGCGGCGACGAACTCCTCATCCCGTTCGACTTCGAGGATCGTCCGCTCCTGCAGGAGGCGCTCGGCAAGACGCAGGTACGGATACCGGAGCGCGGGTCGCGGCGCGAGCTGATCGATCTGGCGGAGCAGAACGCGCGCCACTTGCTGGAGGAGTTCAAGCTCGCCGGCCTCGAGGCCGACGAGCGTGCGGCCGATCCCGTCTACGATCTCGGCCGGGAGCTCGGGCTGCACAAGATTCCGCGAAGCCTCGTGTGCTTCGACATGTCCACGGCGCAGGGGCGCGACAACGTCGGGTCGATCGTGTGGTTCGAGAATGGGCGGCCGCGCCGGTCGGAGTACCGGACGATGAAGGTGAAGAGCGTCGACGAAACGCACGGGCCGGACGATTACGCATCCATGCGGGAAGTGGTGGCCCGGTACTTCCGTCGCCGCGTGGAGGAGAAGAAGCCGCTCCCCGATCTCGTCGTCGTCGACGGAGGGAAGGGACAGCTCTCCGCCGCCGCGGAAGCGCTCACGGAGCTCGGACTGACCGCGCTGCCGCTGATTTCGCTCGCCAAGCGCGAAGAGGAGATCTTCGTGAACGGCAGGCCGGAGCCGATGCGGCTCCCCCGGAGGTCCCCCGCGCTTAGACTGTTGCAGCAGGCGCGCGACGAAGCCCATCGCACCGCCGTCACGTACAATCGCAAGCGCCGCACGATTCGCACGGTGACGTCGGAGCTGTTGAAGATTCCGGGAGTCGGACCGGTGAAGCGTCGCGCACTGCTGACCGCATTCGGCAGCATCCAGGGCGTGCGAGCGGCGACTCCCGAACAGATCGCAGGGCTGCCGGGCTGGTCCGTTGCCGCGGCAGCGAAGATGCTCGACGCGCTCAGCCGGTCGGATCCGACGGCGCCCTCGAACGAAGCACCCGCAGTTTCATCGAACGATTCACATCTTCCTCCAGATCAATGACCGCATCGAAGTGGACGCTCCATTGTTCCGCCTGCGCCTACACCGCGCCGGGCGATCGCCTCGCCTCGGTCTGTCCCGATTGCGGCCAGCCGCTTTCCGTCCAGCTTTCCGCGGTGCCACGCTCCGCCATCGGCCACGAGTGCTCGATGTGGCGCTATCACGCCGCGATGCCCATCCTCGACGGCGAGCAGCGCGTCTCGATCGGTGAAGGGATGACGGCGCTCACCGAGCTTCCGCACATCGCGAAGGAAGTCGGCGTGCGGCGCCTCTGGGTGAAGGACGAAGGACTGAACCCGACCGCGAGCTTCAAGGCGCGCGGACTCTGCATGGCGGTGACGCGGGCGAAGGCGCTTGGCCTGCCCGGCGTGTGCGTGCCGACCGCGGGCAACGCGGGCATCGCGCTCGCCGCCTACGCCGCCGCGGCGCACATGCCCGCGCGCATCTACGCGCCCGCCACCACGCCGCCACCGATCCTCGGAAGCATCCGCGCGTACGGCGCGCACCTTGAGCTCGTCGACGGACACATCGGCGACGCGGGGAAGGCGACGACGCAGTTCGCGAAGGAGAGCGGCTTCTTCAACGTCGCCACCGTGCGCGAGCCGTATCGCGTGGAGGGCATGAAGACGATGGGATACGAAGTCGCCGAGCAGCTCGGATGGAGATTGCCGGACGCGATCGTCTATCCGACCGGCGGCGGCGAGGGCACGATCGGCATCTGGAAGGCGATCGGCGAGATGATCGAGTGGGGATGGCTGCCGCCCGGGACGAAGAAGTCGAAGATGGTCATCGCGCAGGCCGAAGGCTGCATGCCGCTCGTGCGCGCATTCCACGAGGGCGCGGATCGCGCCACGCCGTGGGAGAATGCCGCGACGCACGCGGCCGGATTGCGAGTGCCTGGTCCGTTCGGTGATCGCTGGACGCTGCGCACGATCAGGGAGAGCAAGGGCGGCGCATTCGCCGCGTCGGAGGACGAGATCCGCGCCGCGACGTTCCATCTCGCCTCCACGAGCGGCATCGATGCGGCGCCGGAGGGCGGCTGCGGCATCAGCGTGGCGAAGAAGATGGTCGCCGCCGGTCTGGTTGCGAGCGACGCAGAAGTGGTAGTGTTCAACACCGGCTCCGGCGCCAGCTACCGTTGGTAATATTTGTATTCCGCATTCCTCTTCCGCACTCCGCATCGGTTCGACTGACTCGATGATCGCCATTCTAGATCCTTTCAGTGGCATCGCCGGCGACATGGCGCTCGGCGCACTGCTCGATCTCGGTCTCGATCCGGATTGGTTGCGCGCGCTCCCGGCGGCGCTGGGACTCGAGGGCGTCGGCGTCCGCCTTGAGCGGGTGAAACGCGGCGAGATTGCGAGCTGGAAGGTCGACTTCGACATCCCGCCGCAGCCGCACGGCCGTCATCTCAAGCAGCTCAAGGCGATCGTCGAGGCTTCGCCCGCGCCCGATCACGTGAAGGCGAAGGCGAGCGCCGCATTCGAGGCGGTCGCGACGATCGAGGCCGAGATCCACGGCACCACGGTCGAGAAGGTGCATCTGCACGAGGTCGGAGCCGTCGATGCGATTCTCGACATCGTCGGATCCATCTGGGGATTCGATCTCATCGGCGTCAGCGCGGTCTACTGCGGCACCATCGCGCTCGGCGACGGCTTCGTCGACGCCGCCCACGGCCGCCTCTCGGTTCCGGCGCCGGCCACGCTGCGGCTGCTCGAGGGGCAGGTCGTTCGCTCAGGGCCGCCCGAAAGCGGGGAACTCACCACACCGACGGGCGCCGCGCTGGTGAGAGTGCTGTCGCTCGGCGCAGCTCCCCAAACATACCGCCCGTTGAAGAGCGGCTACGGCGCCGGCGCCAGGGATCCCGCCGGTCGCGCGAACGTGCTCCGCATCATCCTCGCCGACCTGGATGCGTCGGACGCGGAGAGCGAGACCCTGGATCTCCTCGCCGCCGATATCGACGACATGACCGGCGAGTATCTGGCATCGGCGGCCGATCTTCTGCGAGAGGCCGGCGCACTCGACGTCACGCTGCTGCAGACGACGATGAAGAAGGGCCGGCCCGGCGTGCGGATCGAAGTGCTCTGCCATCCGCACGACGCCGGCCGTCTGGAAGAACTGCTCCTTCGCGAGAGCAGCACCATCGGCGTGCGGCGCACCGAAGTTCGCCGGCGAGCGCTTTCAAGGACGGAAGGCACGGTCGAGGTCTTCGGCCATCGAGTCGCGGTGAAGACCGTTCAGTTGCCCGGCGGTGGCGAGCGAGCCAAGGCGGAGTACGAAGACGTCCGGCGTGTGGCGCGCGAGACGGGGAGGACGACGGCGGCGATTCTCGAGGCGATCGCGAAGCAGACCTGACTGGGCCGGGCTGGACTGCATCGAACGATCTGAACTGAACTGATACTGAACCAAACGCCACTCCCAGCGATCACCTGACAGCGTTCAGACGAAGGGCCTCTTTACCGATCCGCGCGCCGATCGGTAATGAGGCTCTTCGTCTGATAGGTGTTCGCTGATCGCTGGGAGTTGAGAGCGTTCGGTTTGTGGAAAGCCGGGAACTGGATGCGATTCGTTGGTATGGAGGCAACTCTTTTATTCCCATTGCTTTCCGCCCATGAATCTGATAAGTTACATCAATGGTAAAAGTCGCCCGCACCCACCCCGGAAGCATCGCTGAAGAACTGGGGATTCTCCCCGGAACCGAGCTGCTCACGGTGAACGGACGGCAGCTCGATGATTTCCTCGATTGGGAATTCCTGACCGCCGAGGACACCCTCGAGATCGAGGCCGTGCTGCCGGGCGGCGAGCGCGTCGTGTACGACGTCGAACGTCCCGAGAATGAATCGATGGGGCTCGAGCTGGAGCCGCCCACCGTACGCCGCTGCGCCAATCGCTGCGAGTTCTGCTTCGTCGAGGGGCTGCCGAAGGGGTTGCGCCGTCCGCTCTACATTCGCGATGACGACTACCGCCTCTCGTTCGCCTATGGCAACTTCGCGACCCTTTCGAACCTCAAGGAGCGCGACATCGCGCGCATCCTCGAATACCGGTTGTCGCCGCTATACGTCTCCGTGCACGCCACGCCGTGGGAGGCGCGCAAGACGCTGCTCAACAATC
>OCZT010005332.1_pt1 | contig 12862 bp, 12 predicted proteins | sample 1539031 | NCBI WGS metagenome assembly OCZT01 (sample SAMEA3539308, study PRJEB22396) | soil metagenome | biome: tundra; feature: field; material: soil | place: USA | collected 2010-05 | depth 0.15 m | reverse complement strand
GTGTGGAGAAGGACTACATGGAGGCGGTGAAGTGGTGGCGCAAAGCCGCCGAGCAGAATTACGCCGACGCTCAAAGCTATCTGGGCTTGTGCTACGAACGTGGCGAAGGCGTGGCGAAGGATTTTGTGGAAGCTGTAAGGTGGTATCGCAAAGCCGCCGACCAGAATGTAGCATGGGCTCAGCGCAATCTGGGCTGGCGCTACGCCAATGGCGAAGGTGTGGAGAAGGACTACATGGAGGCGGTGAAGTGGTGGCGCAAAGCCGCCGAGCAAAATGACGCCGCAGCTCAATACAATGTGGGTTGGTGCTACGCCAATGGCCAAGGCGTGGCGAAGGACTACGTGGAAGCGGTGAAGTGGTATCGCAAAGCCGCCGACCAGAGTTACGCCGACGCTCAAAACAATCTGGGCTACTGCTACGTCATTGGCGAAGGCGTGGCGAAGGATTTTGTGGAAGCGGTGAGGTGGTATCGCAAAGCCGCCGAGCAAAATGACGCCTCAGCTCAAAGAAATCTGGGCTGCAGCTACTACAAGGGTGAAGGCGTGGCGAAGGACTTTCCTGAAGCATATAAATTCTTCAAACTAGCTGCGGAGCAAAATCAGACAGATGCAATTGAGGATTTGAAACAAATTATGACGGGAATGACCGCTGTGGAAATCGCTGAAGGTGAACGTCGCTACAACGAATTTATTTCGCGGAAAAATTCGATTAAAAGGAAAACGAGAGAGCTTGAAAACGCAGGTGCAATAGTAGGGATCGGCGAAGCTCCGACTAGCTCCAATTCACCGCCACCTCAAGAGGCTGAGATTGGCAAAATCTATCGGGGCAGGGTTATCACGATCAAAGAATTTGGTGCGTTCGTCGAATTTCTGCCGGGCAAGGACGGCTTGGTGCATATCAGTGAACTTGCCAACTTTCGCGTCAAGCAAACCGAGGACATCGTCAAACTGGGCGATGAAATATGGGTCAAATGTCTGGGAGTGGATGAAAAAGGCCGCGTGCGCCTCTCGCGCAAAGCCGCCATGGCGGAGCGCGAAACAAATCTCGAGGAGTAAATTATGGAAACTAAAACTGAACAATCCATTTTTCAGATTGGGGGCTTCGTGTGGGAGGATAATGACCTTGGTCAGTTCACATTGCTCTTGGACGGCTTGCCTCCACAGGAAGTGTCACGCGAAATAATCAGGAAGTCCGGGGAGATGTCGGCTGAGGGGATGAAAAAGGATGTGCCATTTGAAAGACTGGTCGCCGCTACGCTGAAAAAGGATTCATGGTTGGTCTGTTCAGCGGCCGAAAATCTCCAAGTGCCGCTCGGCCCTGCCGGCAGGGGCAAACCGCAGGAATTAACCTTGGGCGGAGGACAGGAGGCGCATGCTTTGCTGGTGGGACGCACGGGTTCGGGCAAGACAAATTTGATGCATGTCATCATCACCAATTTGGCACTGACCTATTCACCCAAAGAATTACAACTTTACCTGATCGATTTCAAAGGCGGTGTTGGCTTCAAACGATACGCAGAGCACCTGTTGCCACACGCGAAAGTAATCGCAATTGAAAGCGAGCGTGAATTTGGGATGAGCGTGCTTCGAGGGCTGGACGCCGAGTTGAAGCAGCGTTCTGAAGTATTTCGTGCGGCGGGGGTGGATAATCTCGCCGCCTACCGAGCCAAAGTTCAAAATGGAACGCCGATGCCACGAATTATTCTGGTGGTTGACGAATTCCAGGAATTCTTCACCGAGAACGACGACTCGTCCCAACAGGCAAAAATCATATTTGATCGCTTGGCCCGGCAAGGACGTTCCTTTGGCCTGCATTTCTTGCTTGCGACGCAATCGCTTTCGGGGTCGGCCCAGCTTCCTGCCAGCATCATGGGGCAAATCAAAGTTCGTATTGCACTCCCTTGCAGCGAGGCGGATTCGCGTTTGATTCTCGCCGATGATAACAAGGCGGCTCGTTCGTTATCGCTGCCGGGTGAGGCCATCTATAACCCGATGGGTGGTTTGGTGGAAGGAAACAACCCATTTCAAGTGGCACGTTTCAACGAAGACACCGATTTGCAAAAGTATCTCAAGATGGTGTCGGACATGGCACGTGACCAACATATTTCCGCAACGCCAATCGTCTTTGAGGGCAACGAACTGGCGCGCGCCGAGGATTGCGTCCCGCTTAAGGAATTGCTTGCCGCCGGAGACTGGCCGCAACCAGCCAAGAGTGTTGACCTCTTTCTCGGTGAACCCATTGCCATCCAACCGCCGGTGGCTGCCCGACTGCGCCGGCAAAGCGGTAGCAATTTGATGATCCTCACGCGCGAAGAGAGTGAAGGCGTCGGTATGTGCATTTCGGCGATCCTCAGCATCCTTGCCCAGCAACGCGCGGGAAGTTCCCGCCTTTACGTCGCGGACTTCACAACTGCCGATAGTGAGTGGGCCGAACACGCCAAAGAAATCGCACGCTGCTTTCCTGGTGATGGTGAGATTACCGTCATCAAGCGGCAGCGTGAGACCGGCACAATGTTCGCCACTATCGCCGGGGAAGTGCGTCTGCGCGGAGAGAATCCTTCAGGGCACGGGAGCATCTTTCTCGTCCTTCAAGGAATGCACCGGATCAAATCGCTGCGTGAAAACATGGACGATGAGGATGGACACAATTCCGTGGAACTCCTTCAAACAATCTTACGGGATGGGCCAGAAGTTGGCGTGCATGTCATTGCTTGGGCTGACACTCTGGACAACGCCACGCGTGGCATGAGCCGGAAGGCTCTTGGCGAATTCGGCTTGCGTGTCGGCGCTGCAATGAACACAGGAGATTCGATGAATTTTCTTGATGACTTGGCCGCATCCAAGATTTCCAAGCCGCATCGGGCGATTTTCTCGGATGAAGATCGTCCGGGGCAACTCGTGACCTTCCGTCCTTACGCGATGCCGCCTGCAAATTGGCTGGGGCAAACCGGACAGCGGCTACGTGCCCGGATTGAAAATAAACCCATCGACTAACAGCCCATCGAATTTTTATGGCAGAACCCGAAATCTACTCAAATCCGCAACGCCTTTTGGCGTTGGCCGACAATCTCCGTATTTTCAATAACGATCTTCGAACAGAGCTTGAGAAAATGAACGACGGCTTGCACCATCTTGGTGCAACGTGGCAGGACGAAGAATACAAGCAGTTCAAGCGCGTCTTCGACCGGCTCAAAGAAGAACTCACAAAACTCGACCAGGAAATCAGCAAGCGGGAGCCGGAACTCAAAGAGGACGCGCAATTGCTGCGAGACTACCTCAACAAAACAATGCACTGATCAAACCTTATGGACTCACAAACAGCCATTTTAACTCCGGCACAGTTGACTCATTTTGCCGACTTCCTTGACGATTCAATCAAGCGCCTTCGCGGCAAGGGGCGGCAAATGCGCGAGTCAGTCACAGCCGCCCGTGCCGTATGGAAAGATGCTAAATACGATGCCTTCCAAAAACAGTTGGACGGTTGCGTGGAAGACCTTGAGAAGTTCAACAACACCGGAATGAAATACGCCGAATTCCTTAAAGAGAAAGCGAATTTGGCGAACAAGTATTTGCACCGGCATTGACTGCCTTCCCTGCAAGCTATGAGCGACGGAGTTCATGCCAGCGTCGGAGCAATCCAAAACATGGAAGCAGCGTGCGATCGGTTCGCCCGCACGGTCGTTGACCGGTTGCCGTCCGTAGAGCGCGAACTGCGGCAGGTAAGCGAAGCTCTGGATGCCCGCCGTGACGAGTTGCGACGCGAAGTTTCCAGCCTGCACGATGAAATCTCATCCGCAGATGAAGAAGATGACACTTCGTCGGCCAGAAGTCGGCTGGAAGACGCCGAAGAGGAACTCGCATCGGTGCAGCGCCGCAGTCACCGACTTGCCGCGGCGGGTGCAGCCGTCACGGGACAAGCTCGCAGAGTCAAACATCTGGCGACAGACCATGCTGTCAGAACGCGGGAATTTCTGCGTGGGACGGCAGACGATCTGAAAGCCTATTTTGCTAAGACCATCGACAACACGTCCAGTAGCGCCGGTGCTCTCCTTCCAATAAGCCCTGCAACGGTGACACCGACGAATACTGCGGAGGCGGAAACTGGCAAAGCTTTCGATCCAACAGGTTTTGTTTTACCCACAGGATTCGTGTGGGTGCGCCTCAATCAGATTGACAGATCTCTTGACCGTGGTGGTTTCGAGAACGCTGATAGGTTTACCAAAGATGTCACCCGTGAGGAGATGGTTCGTGGATTTAATGCGCTGCAAAGTGAAATCTTGCCTGCTGTGGCGAAACACACCACGGCGGCTGATAGTTTCTTATTTGCACGACTTGACCAAGAAGCGGGTCGTCCGCATGAATCTGGAGTTCAACGTCCGTTCGATGCGTTTTTCGGCTCTGATCACATCTACCTTGAACGACGAAACGATACAGAATTGTTGAATGTGACCAACGGGCGACATCGCATCTTAATAGCCAGCCAACTCGGTTGGACGGCCGTTCCAGCCAAAGTAAATTCTTAACTCCAATGAGCCAAGTGAGAGACATTCATAGCGAGCTAACGCACGAGTGGACAAGTTTTCTCGACTCCTGGCAGGAGGCTCAAGCCGTATGGAAGGACGCAGTGGCCGCGCAGTTTGCGAAGCGGTTCTTGTCTCAATGGGAGGCGGAGATGCCGTCATTCTTATCGGCGATGGAATTGTTAGAAGAGGAACTGCAAGCTGCCCAGCAGGAACTACGTTGAGAAGTCCATCACGATACATTAGCTGCCAAAACAACCGTTTCCGCCATGAAGACCGCTTGGAGACAGTTCCATCAATTGAGCAAGCTTAGTTGCGAGCTTGGCTGCCCATCACAATCACATCGTCGGCTTCGGTCGGGTGTTGGCGGCGTGCAAGCGGAAGGCGGAGCGGACGGAACGAGTTGAGTGAAGCCGCGCAGCCGAAGCGACGACGCCAACGCCAGACGGAAGCCCGCCGCTTCTTGCGGCCCATTGCGAATGCTCGCTCGTGACGAGCGCGAGGATTTGCGTAGTGGAACGGGCGTCGTCGAAGGGCAAAAGGGCGATGGGCAGCCCGTGGAGCGGAGCAAACCGCGCGTTGGTCACGGCGGACAGATTTTTTGTGGCTACACCGCTGCCGAGTCGGGGAAAAGGATGCGCTGCGAAATTTAGGGGTTGGACTGTATTTGTCCTACCGCTTTTGTTAAATTCCAGTCAAATTAAATGCAACTCCAAATCCTAAAGTGACGTTTTAGCGAGCGAATTCAGCCTGTTATATGCAAATCGCAAAAGACAGTTTTTTCAGAATCTTCCAATCTGATCTGCGGATTGCATTGCAGCGGTTCTTTGAAAACCGCCACGCCAAGGTCACGCCGGAAATTGTCAGCGAGTTTGTTGACCCTGCCACACTTGAAAGGTTGATCGGGCTGGAGCTTGTCGAATTTGATTCTGAAGCGGGCGAGTATCGTCTTGACGAGCGAGTCGAACGGTTTTTCGACGAAATGCTGGGAGCGGCGGAAGTTGCCCAAGCTGATTGGCTCGTGGGGTTGCTTGAGGAGATTCGCCGCACCATTGAAGGCTATCAAAAGCTTTCAGATTCCGCGAAAGGAGACATGCTGCTCCGTCGCATCTGTCGTCTGCTTCGCACCTGCAAGAGCCGCATCCAGCGACATCTCGAAGAAGTCAAAGCTGCGGTTGATTATGATTACCGCGCCGGTTCGGACTATGAAGTCAAACTCATGAAACTGGAATGGCACCTTGCCCGCGCAAGGAGCTACGGCAATGCCGTCGCGGATTTGAACAACCTGCTGCGAAACGATGCGTTTTTTCAAGTGCATCAAGAGATTGATCTCATGTCGTTGCGCAGGCAAGTGGTTCACCGATGCGGCCAGGTTGGCGATGCGTTGATTGATGTTTACCAACGCATCGAGGATTACCTTAACCGCGTCCAGCGCGATTACGCCCGCGCTCGAAAGCTCATCCGGCTTTGCGGATTGATTGAGCGACATGAACACCTGACCGCGACCAACTTGTTGGAGGTCGCTGCGACTGCTACCGGTCCGTGGTTTCATGAATTCCGGCTTCGCACGTTGCTGTCCCCATCCATCATTGATGGTCGCCCGGAGCTTTTGCAAAAAGCACTGGCACGGGCAGGAATCGGCGAGGCCGCCGGCAAAGTCCGCCGCGTGGAAGTCAATCAGGAGCCTTTGGATGATGTGCCTCCGTTCATTGACTGGCAAAACGTCTATGAGTCGTTCACCAAGCAGCAGCTAGACCTGTTTGTTTTTCTTTGCAAGGCTCGCGTCGAAGGTCGTCCGCTGACCGAGGAAGAACGAATTGACGGTTATTGCGCCATTATTGCCAACGAGGATTGGGCCGGGGCTTGGGATGGGCGGGATTTTGATTTGGCCACTGATGGAGAATGGGAATACGCGGTCGTAAAACCGCCAGCTTTATTGACAACATGAATATAGAAGTGCCACCTTTCGCGCGCAGTTTGTTTACCCGGCTCTGCCGGGGAGACAACCTGCTTTTGTCACGCAACGGATCAAGCGAGGACGCGGACTTGTTTGCTCGTGTCGAAGCCGACGAGAAACCATGCCAAACTTATTTTGAGACGCTTGGGTTTCGACTTCAGAAAAGTGACAACTGCTATTATTTCACTGCCGACGATGAGCCGCAGGCCAATCAAGAGACGAAACTCGACCGGATGATCCGCCTGATGAGGCTGCTGGATTTTCTTTCGACTCACATTGAAAACTTTGGCGAGGGACAGATTTTTTCGGCGTCTGCATTGGTAGCGCGTTGCAACAATGATCCCAAGGCAGAACGCTTCCTTCAGTTTGCAGGAAAAGGCGGGGCGACGAATGCGGACCGTCTTGATAACATTTTGCAATCGCTCGTGCGCCAGGGTTATCTCTCCGAATTTGATGCCAGCCGGCAGGAATATCGGGTGCTCTCCGCCGTCAACTACCTTTTTGAGTTCGCTGACCGGATCGAAATTCACGGCGAAGCAAATGAAACTGAGGAACCAAATGCAGAAGCTTGAACGTATTATTCTGATCAACTCGGCGGGCTTCGACTATTTGGAATTTCCGGTCGGTGGCCACGGACAAGTTATCGGCGTGAATGGGCATGGCAAAACCACCCTGCTACGAACGGTTTTGTTCTTTTATCTTGGCACGAACGAGAAATCCCCCTATGCCTTGCACGAAACAAAATCAGATTTTGTCAGCCACTATTTGGGCGATCCGCCCTCGTATCTGATATATGAAGTGTCGCGGGGTGATGGACAGCCTGCCTATCACATTGCGGTCACTCGACCAGCGGGACGAATTCAGTTCTTTTTCACCGATGCACCTTACCAGAAGGATTTCTATCTGGACGGGAGTTTTGTGCAGCCGGTTGAACGAGTGGAGCAACGACTACGCGACGCACGGTGCAAATATGATTCAGTTTCTTCCTATGAAGAATTTCATCGCCGTGTTTATGGAATTACCCCATCCCCCTACGCGGTCTTTCGCCCCGCCCCAAGAAGCTCCGGGCAGGTTTCAATTCTGCCACGAATCATCAGCGGGATTTTCACCGTTAGCCAACTCGATGCGGACAAATTCAAGGCCGCCCTTACCTGCGGCGTGCGTGAGGACTCGCTTGCGACTGAACTCGACCTTCTGGCACTGAAGGGGCAATTGGAGAATTTTCGCAGGGTGAACCGGGCCGTGAAGGCATATCTCCGCCATGAGGATGATGCCCTTCGCTTGGTGGATTTGGCGGAAGAATTTGAAGCCGCAAAAGGGGAACGGCAACGTGCCATTGAGGATTTGGTGCGAATGGCGAAGCGTCTCCCGGAGCGGTCGCGCGAGCTTCAGGAAGGTCAAGGCGCTCTGGAAAAGGAACGTAATTCAGAACGAGAGCAATACGAATCGGACGAAGCCAAACTGGCGGAAGTGATCAAGCAATTGGGGAAAAGTATTGCGGTAATCGAGGAGAAGATTCGGCAAGGTGAAGAAAAACGAGCCGAATATGTTGCGCGCGAGATTGACAGGAAGGCTGCGGAACTGGAGACGCTGCCGAAGCTGCGTGAAGAAAAGCGGCTTGCCGAAACGGAATACACGACCCTTACGGCAAAATATGACGACGAGAGCACTCGAAAAGAACAAATGCTCGCGAATATTCAGCAGGGATGGACTGAATTGAGCCGTCAATTTGAGCAGCGCAAGGTCGAGGCGGAGCGCGCGTTGAGCAAGGCTTTGGAGCAGCTTGATGGCGAGCACATCGCAGCCTCGACTGTCGTGGATGAGGAGCAAAGTCGGGCGAAGGCGTCCTTCGGCTCAAGGAGGGCCGGAGTCGAATTTGGCCGCGCCAAGCTAAACGAGGATTTTAAGGCTCTTGCAGAAACGAACGAGCCGGAAGAATTAAAAAAGGCATCGAAGGATTTGGAAGCAAACCAGAACAAGCACCGTAATGAAACATTACGGTTGCAAGGTTTGCGGGGCGAGCTTGTCCTTGAGAAAGAAAAGCGCGGCCACGCCCGTGAGAAATTGGATCGGCAGGCGAAAACAGAACAGTCTGAGTGGCAGGTGAAAATTGATCAGACCAAGACGCAACGTGATCGGGCGGCTGAAGAACTGGAACGGTTTGACGGATCGTTAGCCCGTTTTTTCCAAGCCGAAGCGCCGGAAACGTGGCCAAAGGCGGCCAAGGCTCTTTCGCGGGAAACTCTTTTCCATAATGCAGCGGAATTGGGAGCAAGAGCTGCGCAGTCGAAGGACGACTCCGCGTGGGGTGTGGAATTATCCACCGATAAATTACCGATGCCTTCCGCCAGTTATGATCGGGACGCACTCCAAACAAGGCTTCAGGAACTGCAAAAGTCCCTGGCCCATGACAACGATCAATTGGTGGCCGCCCAGCAACGGTATATTTCAGCCGTTGATGAATTTGAGAAGCAAGCAGCGCAGGCGTCCAGCAACCTGCAATCGCAGATTGAAAGCGGTGACCAGATATGCCGCTCTTTGTTGGATCAGATAAATCATTTGGACAATCGGATTATTACGCTCCAGAGCCAGTTTCAGGCGCACAAGCGTGAATGCCGGAGCAAGCTGGACAAACGTGATTTAGAGCTGAAAGGAGAGGAGCAGCAACTTCGCAAAGAAGAACGCGAATCAGAGGCGCAGTTTCAATCCCGCAAGAGCCGGTTAAAAGAGGATTTCGACAACCGCAAGAAACGATTGACCAAAGAACGCGACGACAGCCTCTTGGCAATTGGCAAAGATGATAGTGATGCCGTCCGCCGCCGCGATGCTGACCGGGAACGTATAGAAAAGATGTTTCAAAAGTCACTGTCAGATCAGGGTGTGAATACGGCTTTGATAAAAACAACCAAACAACGCGCCGAAACTGCTTCAAATGCGATTACACAAATTGAAGGCTACACGAATGAGGTGGTTGAATTTCAGCGAATGAAGCACGAGTTTATTGCCCCGCTGGATTCGCAACAGTCCCAGCGCCGGAATATCCAAGAATCTTTGGATGCTGAAACAAAACGCCACAGACAACTTGAGGATAGGCATAAACAGGCAATCGCGGCTTTCAAAACTCGCCAAGATGAGCTTACAGAGCAAAGCTCGCAATTGAAGCGTGATGAGGAGGCAGTCAATCGGTTTCGGCAGGATATGCGCTTTCTCCAAGAATGGGGACTCTTTGACCGCGAAGACATTGATCCATCTCCGTTCTACCGTCCGGGCACTGCTCGCGAATTTGCGGATGCGGCAGAGGCAGCTCACGAGCGCCGCAGTGAAATTGAACGAAGAGGCAACACCAGCGCACGCTCGTTCCTGAATCACTTCGACGCGGAAACCCTCGAACGCAAGGTTCTGGGCTTCTCCCTCATTCATGAGCATTTCAATTGGTATATTTTCGTTGGCGCGGAATTGCGCCCGTTCGTCAACAACCGGGGTATTCAGGGAATGAAGCAGATTCAAATTCAAGAATTTGAACAACTCATTCGGAACATCTGCGCCAAGAATGCTGATTTTCGCGAAGGAATTCGGCAGGTCAGACAGACAGCAACAATGGTTCAAACCAATCTGGAAAAAAACAACTTTGTGGATGTATTGGATTCCATCGAGTTGAAGGTCGAGCGGGTTGACAACAATCTGACCCAGATTCTGGCTGAAATCGAAACATTCGGCGGGCTGGCTTTCAACACCGACCGTGACCTTTTCGGAAAACGCGCGGACCGGGAGCAAATTGACAAGGCCATTGATACATTTTCGCGCTTGGTGCGTGAAATTGAGAACTACAGCGACAAGCGCCTTCGGCTGGCGGATTATTTTGATTTTCTCATTCGAGTGCATGAGAACGGCCATGATATGGGCTGGAGAAAATCGCTGGATCACATCGGGTCAACCGGGACTGACTATCTTGTGAAAATGTTGATCTACTTGTCCCTCATCGAGGTCTATCGTGAGCGTGCGATTGATTCAAAGGCCGGGTCAACGGTTCACTGTGTCTTGGATGAAACCGGCGTGCTTGCGCCGAAATATGTTCGTAGCGTGCTCGAATATGCCAAGACAAGGGGAATAATCCTGATTACAGCGGGACACTCCCAGCAGACAGTAGGGTTTGAGAATTGGATTCGGGTTTGCAAACGCGGACAACGCTTTGCCGGACAGACCGTCCTTCGAAAGGTATTGAAATGCGATTGACCATCGCCCAAGCGGCAAAGCTGGTTAAATTGGATGCGGGCGAGTCACTACCCAAGAGCCACCTGTCGAAAAACCTGCTGCTTCCTTTACAACAAGCGGGCGTCGTGAGATTGGAGAAGTCAGGATCAAGTTATGTTGTTCGCGGCGTTCCCGGCAAGCTGGCGGATTTTGTAGAACATCATTGGGGAATTCGGGACTTAGTGCGGTATTCGCAGGCTGTTCCAGATAATCGCAGCCGCAGCTTGATGGCAGATGTGGCAGGAAACTCGAAAGCACTGCCAAACCGTCCATTTGACGGCATCTTTATCCGGTCGTTTGGGAACTGTTTTGTCGCTGGCAAACCTTTGAACTCAAGCCCTCCGGGCACTTCTGTTTTGATTACCCTGAGTGAGCTTCCTAACCTGCGGGTTGAATCTCCGAATATAGTCGCCGTTGAGAATGCCGAGTGTCTTTGGCACTTTGAAAAGGCAACTAGACATTTCCCGGAGTTGATGGAGCTTGATTATGCCGTGATTTTGCGATGGCATTGGGGCGAAACTTGGCGGCGATGGCTTGATACTTGGAAGGGGCAATTGCTCTATTTTCCAGATTACGACTTTGCCGGTTTGAAAATATTTGCCACGGAAGTTTTGCCGTATCGTCCAAACGCCCGCCTCCTCATCCCTCGCAACTTTGAGTCAATCCTCGAAGATCGTGGGGATCGAGAACTCTATCTGAAACATGAAAAGTATCTGTCTGCGCTGAATGATTGCGCCGAACTCACCCACATTTGTCGAACGCTGAAAAAGGCCCGCAAAGCTTTAGAGCAAGAAAGTCTTCTGTCCTAAAATTTCGCTTAAAAAACGAGGCTTGATCGAAAAATGGATGGTGCTGATGGCAGCTTTGAATTGAAGCAAACCGTGCGTTTGAAACTGCGATAGGATCATGGAAAAAATCGCCTCCACCACGGAAACCACGGTGAGACTGCCCCATTTGACTCCAAAGGTGGCAATGTCACACGATGAAAACCGCGTTCGCAGTGGACGAGGACGCACTCGTGGTCGCGTAGATTGCGGAGCTTGTGCGGCTTGATTTTGTGTTCCTCGGTTTCGTTGTAATTCACGTTGCGTTTGCCGGCGCTGTAACCCCATGAACGTTTTACGACCCGCTTTTTGCCGATGAAATCGGCGGCTTGAACGGCGTCGGCTTCGTCGGCGGAGCGGAAAATCATCCGGTTACGGAGATTCAAGGTCAGAACTTTTGATTTGTCATTGCCCAGCGGTGGAATCAGCGAAGTCGTGCTTTGCGCGGCGGCGACGACGTTGACGCCCTTGACCTTCAGCATGGCTTTGGCGAGTGTGCGATGCTCGTCGGTGGCCACATTTGGTGGCAGGATTCCAGCGAAACGGCCTTCCATCGAATCCAATTGCGGCATATCGGATTCATTGAACCCAAAGAATTTGCCATTTCCGCTGCGGATGATGGGGAGAAATTGTTGCTTCTGCCCGGTGCGGTCTTCGCCCATGAGGACAACCACTTCCTGCCGGTCAAACGATTCGGATGGCGGTTCGGTCATGTCAAGTTTCTCCCCCGGCTTGGCCGTCTTCATCCAGGCTTCCATCGCCATGACACAGACGGTGGCTGCATGGGCGATGCACATGAGCCGGGCGGTGGTGGCAAAAGCATCTTTTTCTTTTTCATCCGCCAGCGAAGTCGGGACGAACATGAGCGGCCCGTCTGCGCCGATCAGAAAAAGTGTGGGAGCCATTTTGCCCGAATTCTTCATACAAAACTCGGCGTAATGGCCTGCCTGGGCCATGAGGTCGTCGAGCGTTGCAAGTTGGCGCGGTTGCTGCACTGGCAGTAATTTTGGAGCGATTTGAATTTGGAAGCAAGCGATGAGAGCTTTTATCAAAGGCAATCGCATCCTTTGACCATTGCGCCCTGTGCTTGTGTCCAAGTGAAAAGTTCAGTCCGATCTGTCGAGCAAATCTTTGGAATACTCGTCAGCGATTTATCGGACTGCACAGAGGGATGCTCAAAATGGCGGCAACGAGCGGCGTGCAATGTAAAATCAGCGCGTCCACACGTCTTGGTGCAATTCAGGAATTCGCCGACATGCCAATGCACCAGCCGCCAAGCCTGAAATTGCCGGGTGGCGTCTGCCTGAAGCC
>OCZT010005329.1_pt1 | contig 12865 bp, 13 predicted proteins | sample 1539031 | NCBI WGS metagenome assembly OCZT01 (sample SAMEA3539308, study PRJEB22396) | soil metagenome | biome: tundra; feature: field; material: soil | place: USA | collected 2010-05 | depth 0.15 m | reverse complement strand
CGCTGCCTGACCCCCCAGGACGCGATACGTGCGCGAACTTCCGAGCCAGACCACTTAGTCCGCTTCTTCCTCGTCAAATGCGTAGAGCCGCTCGAACGCATCCTGGGCGGCGTCGAGTTGTCGCCGCGCCACCCCGACCGCCCAGCGCCGGGTCGCGCGATCCACCGCAAGAACGATCCATCCGTGTCCGTCCTCGTCGCTGAGGTGCACGAGGACGGTGTTCCGGTTGTGCTCTACGCGGGCGCGATGATCGGGATTGCCCTGCTCGTGGAGGATCCGTTGTCTTGGCTCACGTGGGTCCGCGACGAAGGAAGTCCAGCGCGATGGCGCCGGGCGCTGCGGTTTCGCTCGTTCAGGCACGGGTGGAGCGTACGGCTGGCTGACCTCAGGCCCGGTTCGAGCAGCCTCCAGGACTGCAACTCAGACTTCGCCGGCTATGCGCCGGCGGCTGGTGGGTAGATTGGCGTCGGCGCGTTGGATGAGCGCGGTGGCGCTGTCGTCTGCCTCGAGCGCGGCGAACCCGACCTTGATCTCGCACTGATCGGGGTCGGCCGCGAGCGTGGTCTGGATGACACCAAAGCGCAGGCGGGCATCCACGATAGTCGCGCCAGACATGACCGCCAGAAACTCATCGCCGCCGATCCGAACGATCAGATCATAAGAGCGCAAATGACCGCGGATCGCTTTCACCGCTCGCTGCAACAGCGCGTCACCAGCAGTATGACCGTAAGTATCGTTGACAGCCTTCAGGCCGACGACATCGACATAGGCAATCACGAGCGGCGCCATCGTTCTGTGCGCACGATCGACCTCGTGATGAAGATCCTCCAAGCCCGTCGCACGCGAACGCGTCCCGGTCAGCCATCGGTCTTGGCTATCGCCAGCTGATGCAGCAGCGCGTCGCGGTCGTCCTGAGCCTGCAACCGGTCACGGGCCGCCTGCTCGCGATCCGCCGCTGCCCGGGCTCGACCCTCAGCCGCGAATGCGCGCTCAGCAGCTGCACTCCTACGGTCTTCTGCACGCACCACGACCTCCACGACCTCACCCACCACATCATCGCGGGTCCCCAGCTCGCGATCACGCAGCTCGGCGGCCTGATCACGCGCCAATGCTGTCAGATCACGAGTGCGCGCAACCTGATCACGAGAATCGGCCGCCTCGACGCGCCCGTGAGCGCTGTACTGGCGCTGCTGGGCGCTGCGATTGCGAACCTTGCGCGAAGAGTCATGCACATCAGGGTCGCCGCCATGCACAAGGTCGCGATCACTGGCCGCCTGATCGCTGTCAGCGGCTGCCTGCTCTCTACTGGCCGCGGACTGGTCGCTCTCAGATCCCTTCCTGTCAGCATCCGCGAGGATCTGATCGCGATCAGCGAGCTGCTGATCACCCTCAAGCGTCTTCGAAGCCGGCACGATGATCTCCCTCTCTCCCTGGATCGGCCGGTTCGTGGGCTCCGGGGTACGATCGCCTGATGGTGAGCCCGTCACGACGAGGCCTCCGCATGGAATCAGCGACGCTTCACGCGATGCGCTAGCGCCTATCCGGTCGGCGAAATCTAGCCTACCACGCGGCTCAATACCGCAGGCTGGACAGTTTGGCCGGCGCGCGCTCGGGTATTCCCAGGATGTCGCTAACGTGCCGTTCGCGCCCGGCGGCTCGGTGGCCAGGTTAGACTCGCGGTCAGGGCTGATCGGGAACCGGGCTCCTTGATCGACCGGCTGCCGCGCGGCGGGTAGGCTGATATTGAGATGACACGCAGGAACGGGCGAGCAGAGACGAGAAAGCTCCCTCGCAGGAGCTGTTGCGGATTGTGCTCGCCGACGATCACCAGGTGGTGCGCCGCGGACTCCAGATGGTGCCCGACGCCGAGCCCGGCGCTGACGGCAAGCTAGCGGCCACCCGAGATGTCAGCCAGGAGGCCCTGGATCACCGCCAGGAAGGACGCGACACGTGCCGCGACGCCGCGGGACTGTGCGCACCCCCGATGGGTGAAAGGCCCCGATGCGCTGCGAGAGCATGTCTGAGAATGTCGGAGACATGAACGCGGGCCGATCGATCGGATCAGGGCGATCGCGCGCGTCGGTGCGCCAGGCGGCCGGGTTACCGAGCGCGCCGCACTTGCGTCGATGGACGGTGATGTCCGTGCTGTGTGTCGCGGTTCTGGTCGTGAACATCGATATGACGATTCTGAACGTGGCGCTGCCGACGCTCGTGCGCAAGCTGCACGCCACCTCCAGCGGGCTGCAGTGGATCGTCGACGCTTACGCGATGGCGTTCGGTGGCTTGTTGCTGGTCGCGGGCAGCCTGGGCGACCGCCTCGGGCGTAAGCGGCTGTTTCTCACCGGGTTTTGCTTGTTTGCGATCGGCTCGCTCGGGGCCGCGTTCTCGGGCTCGGTGGGCGTGCTGATCGCGTGGCGGGCGGTGATGGGGGTCGGAGCCGCTATGACCATCCCCGCCGGCTTGTCGATTCTCGATGATGTCTTTCCGGATCCCCGGGAGCGAGCGCGGGCGATCGGGGTGTGGGGTGGGACGATGGGGGTGGGGATTGCGATTGGTCCGCTCGCTGGGGGCCTGCTGTTGTCGAGGTTGTGGTGGGGCTCGGTGTTCTTCGTCAACGTGCCGTTACTGATCATTGGCGCGCTGGCGGCGTGGCGGCTGGTGCCGGAATCAAGGAATCCCGCTGCCGGCAGGCCGGATCCGGCCGGTGCGTTGCTCTCGATCGTCGGGCTCGGATTGCTGCTGTGGGCGATCATCGAAGCTCCCACTCACGGCTGGGGCTCGTCGCGCGTGGTCGTGGCCGGGATTTGCGCGATCGCGACGCTCGCGGTATTCGTGGGCTGGGAGGCTCGCAGTGACCATCCGATGCTGAAGCTGCAGTTCTTTCGCTCCCAGCGTTTCACCGCGGCGATCACGGCGCTACTGCTTGGCCTGTTTCCGCTGGTCGGGGCGCTGTTCGTGGTCACCCAGGTCCTGCAGTTCGACCTCGGCTTCTCGCCGCTTGAGGCCGGCGTGCGACTCCTTCCGATGGCCGGTCTCGTGGCCGTCGCGGCCCCGCTCTCGACGCCGGTTGTGCGTGCCATCGGCAGCAAGCTCACCGCGACGGCCGGCCTGGCGGCGATCGCCGGCGGGTTGGGGTGGGCCGCCGTGGCATCGACCGCGTCGGCCAGCTACGGCGACCTGGTGCCAGGCATGCTGCTGGTGGGCGCGGGAGCGGGATTACTGATGCCCACTGCCGCCGACGCGGTGCTCGGATCGCTCCCGCGCACCGAAGCCGGGGTCGGCTCAGGAACCTACGGCTTAGCGATCCAGGTCGGGGGCGCGCTCGGTGTCGCGGTGATGGGCAGCATGCTCTCCACCCGCTACCAGCAGCACATCACAAGCGCGCTCTCCTCCCACTCCGTACCGCCGGCGGTGCTGCACACGATCACCGGGTCGCTCGGCGGCGCGCTCGGCGTCGCCTCCGCCGTCGGTGGGGTCAGCGGCTCGCTCCTGGACCACGCGGCACGCGCCGCGTTCATGAGCGGCAGTCACCTCTCGCAGGGGGCCGGCGCGCTCGTCGCGGGCGCCGCGGCGCTGCTCGTGCTCGCCGCGCTGCCCTCCCGCGGTACCGCCGACGGCGAACAGACCCACCCGCGCGAAGCCCCGGCGTCAGCGACACGGCCAGAGCTGTACAGCCAGCCCGATTACGATTACCCGCACGTTGCGCCGCGAAGTGACCACCGATCTGTCGATGCTGGCGCGCCTGGTCGAAACTGACGGCAAGGACGTGGTCGACATCGGCTGCGGCGGCGGGGCGCTGGTCCGCGATGTCAGCGCTCTAGGCGCGCGGATGATCGGCGTCGAGATCTCCGAGGAGCAGCTCGCGCCTGCGCTGGCGCGGGATAACCGCAGCGGCGCCCGCTACCTCGTCGGCCGTGCGCAGGACCTGCCGCTCGCAGACGCGTCAGTGGATGTGGCGATCTTCATGCGCACGCTTCACCACGTGCCGCCGGCGGATCTGACGCGAGCCCTGTGCGAGGCGCGTCGAGTCCTGCGTCCCACCGGCCTCGTGTACGTAGCCGAGCCGCTGGCCCAAGGCGATTACTTCGCGCTCACGAGCCTGGTCGAGGATGAGTTCGAGGTGCGCGCGGCGGCGCAACACGCCCTCGCCAGCGCCGAACTCGCCGGCCTGGATCGCGTGACCACCGTCGATTACGACGTCGGCCTGTGCATCGCCGACTTGGCGGCATGCCGCGCTCGCACAGTGAGCGTCGACCCCGACCGGGCGGCGATCTTCGACGCGCGGCGGGCCGAGATCGCCGAGGCGTTTGAGCGGCTGGGGGAGCCCGGTGAAAAGCCCGGCGAGCGCCGCTTCCTGCAGCCAACCCGCGCCGACTTGCTCCGACCGACTGCCGCGTGCGAGCGGGAGCTCAGGTCGTCTCGGCTGTGGCGCCAGCCGGGCGGCGCGCAACGCCGCTGGCCTCCGCCGCCTGCGCGACCGCCGGAGCCACCGCGTTGACCACTGCTCGGTTGAACACGCTCGGGATGATGTAATCGGCGTGCAACTCGTCGTCGGAAACCACCGCCGCGATCGCCCTTGCGGCGGCGAGCTTCATCGCTTCGTTGATCGTGCGGGCGCGCACGTTCAACGCGCCGCGGAAGACCCCGGGAAAGGCCAGCACGTTGTTGATCTGGTTCGGGTAGTCCGAACGGCCGGTGGCCATGATCGCGACCTCGTGGCCGACCTCCTCGACACGCACCTCGGGTTCCGGGTTGGCCATCGCAAAGACCACCGACTTGGCTGCCATCCTGAGCACGGCGGCCTTCGACACTGCGCGCGGTCTCGATAGGCCTACGAGGACATCGGCACCGCTGAGCACGTCATCCGCCATGCCCCGTTCGCCGTTGAGGTTCGTGCGCGCGGCGAGTGCCTCCAGCACCGGGTCCAACCCGGGCCGGCCAGCATAGAGCGCGCCATCGATGTCGCACACGATGATGTGGCGCACGCCGTGGGCCAGCATGATCTCGGTACACGCCACCCCGGCAGCGCCCGCACCCACGACGACGACCTTGACGTCCTCGGCGTGCTTGTCGACCACCCGCAGCGCGTTCATCAGCGCGGCCAGCAAGACGATCGCCGTTCCGTGCTGGTCGTCGTGGAAGACCGGGATGTCGAGCTCTGCGCGCAGCCGCCGCTCGATCTCGAAGCAGCGTGGCGCCGAGATGTCCTCCAGATTGATCGCTCCGAACGAAGGCGACACCATCTTGACGAATTCGACGATGCTGTCGGCGTCCTTGGTCGCCAGGCAGAGCGGGAACGCATCAACGCCGGCGAACTCCTTGAACAACAGCGCCTTTCCTTCCATCACCGGCATCGCCGCCTCCGGGCCGATGTCGCCCAAGCCGAGCACCGCGGTCCCATCGGAGATCACCGCCACGGTGTTGCCCTTGATCGTCAACGACCAAGCCTTCTCTGTGTCTTCGTGGATGGCGGTGCACACGCGAGCGACACCCGGCGTATAGGCCATCGAGAGGTCATCGCGAGTCTTGACGGGAACCGTCGCGTTGACCTCCAGCTTCCCGCCAAGGTGCATCAGGAAGGTTCGATCCGAGACATGCTCGACGGTGACGCCGTCCAGGCATCCAACCGCCTCAGCCACGGCTTCGCTATGCGCCACGTCCACGCACGCAACGGTCACGTCGCGCACCACCTCGCCCCCGTCGACGCGCACGATGTCGATCGCGCCGAGAATCGCGCCGGTCTCCCCGATTGCGCCGGCAACACGCGCGAAGGCCCCCGGCAGCTGCTGCAATCGCACCCGCATCGTGATGCTGTAGGACGCCGACGGGTGAAGCGCGGGCGCGGGAGACGGTGCGCGAGCTTCCACGGAGCTGATCCTACCCCTCGTGGGAGCCCTACGTGGGGGTGCTGCGGTCGAGCTTGAGCGCGGTCGAGTTGATGCAGTAGCGATCGCAGCCCGCGGGGCCGTCGTTGAAGACGTGGCCGAGATGGCCGCCGCAGCTCGCGCACGTAACCTCGGTGCGACGCATGAACAGCTTGCGGTCCTCGTGCAGCTCGACGTTTGCTCGCACGGCCGGGTCGGTGAAGCTCGGCCAGCCGGTACCCGAGTCAAACTTGGTGTCCGAGGAGAACAGCGCGGCGCCGCAGCCGGCGCAGCGATAGACACCGTCGTCCTTGGTGTGCACGTAGCCGCCAGTGAATGGCCGCTCGGTGCCCTTCTTCCTGAGCACTTCGTATTCGGCGGGAGTCAGCTCCCGGCGCCATTGCTGATCGGTCTTTTCGATTCGCGTATCCATGTCGCTCCTATCTAGGTTCTGCTGGATTTGACCCGGATCGGTCGAAAAGGGTTCCGCGGGTGTAATCACCTTTCGCCCGTCGCAATCCACGGCGTGAGCAGCCCACGCAACGCCATCCTGCCGCGGTGCAGCCTGCTCTTGAACGCCGGTTCGCCCAGGTCGAGCATCGAGGCGGCCTCGGAAGTCGAGAATCCCTCGATGTCGAGCAGCACCACCGGAGCGCGCAAGTCGATCGGAAGCTCTCGCAGAGCGCGCTCAAGCGCGGCAAGCAGCTCGGCGACCTCCGCTTGCTCGGCAGGCCCGATTCGTTCATCCGCCAGCTCCTCGAGTGGCCGCTCGTCAGTCGAGAGGGTCATCCTGCCCGCCGAGCGCCTCGCCAGCCGCCGTTGTGCCTCGTTGAAGCCGATCCGGTAGAGCCAGGTGTAAAACTGCGACCGGCGCTCAAACTGAGGTAACGAGCGCCACGCCCGCAGGAACGTCTCCTGCGCGACCTCCTGCGCTTCGGCATCGTCAAGTCCGAAGCGCCGCAGCGACGCGAACAGCCGGTCGGCGTGGCGCATCACGAGCTCCTCGAAGGCCGCCATGTCCCCGCCGGCCGCCCGCTCGACAAGGGTGTCCTCGCTCAGCTCGCGACTCGCCGAGGGATCCGTCACGGGCTGTCTTGGGGCAGGTCGCGCAGCCGACCCTGAATCGACGCCAGAACCGCCGTGGCGACGACCTGTGGCTGGTCGCCGCTAGTCGCCCCAAGCGCCCCGATCAGCACGCGGAGGCTGCGCAGGAGCTCGCAACACTGAGGGCAATCTTCTGTGTGGCGCTCGACGCGCCGACGCTGGCCCGGGCCGAGCTCGCTGTCCAGATACGCCGACGCGTGGGCCGGGACCCAGCGGTGATCGCGCCGGAAGCGAAGTCGATGGACGAGGCGCAACATCTGGAGCGCAAACCCTACGCCCTGGGTTTGAATCGTCCGGCGTGCAGAGGGGTCTCACCTCACGACAGAAATATCGAGAGGAGTGAGATGCAGACAGAGACAGCCACCTTCGCCGCCGGATGCTTCTGGGGAGTGGAGGCCGCCTTCCGGGCCCTGCCCGGCGTCACGCGTACAACCGTGGGGTACACGGGCGGCGACGCCGACCACCCAACCTACAAGCAGGTCTGCCGCGGGCGCACGGGTCACGCCGAAGCGGTCGAGGTCGAGGTCGAGTACGACCCTACCCGGATCTCCTACGACGACCTGCTCGCGGCGTTCTGGTCGACCCACAGCCCCACGACACGCGACCGCCAAGGTTGGGACATGGCAGCCAGTATCGCTCGGCGGTCTTCTTCCACGGAAACGACCAGCGCGCGGCGGTGCTCGCCTCGCGCGACGATCATCAGAACGTCCTAACGCGCCAGATCGTGACCCAGATCGTGCCGGCCGAGCGCTTCTGGCCAGCCGAGGACTACCACCAGCAGTACCTGGAAAAGCGAGGTCAAGCGAGCTGCGCCATCTCGCTCGACGCCGCGTAAGCGATACGCACGCTGACGGGGCGTCCGCGGTTTTAGCCGCGGGCGCCTCGGCCCGGCACAGCTCCGGCTACCTCGACGGCGCAGGGCGTTCCGCGACGGATGATGCGGTGGCGGAAGCTGAGCAGGCCGGCTCCATCGAGGCCGGCCCACCCGAGTGCGTCGCGTGGGTTGGAGCGCCTGATGTGCGCGCCGAGCGGGCACTGCCGACCGTCGGCGTGGAGGTCGAGATAGCGGAAGTCGTTGCTCTTCCTGGCTGTGGTCTTGAAATCCGGATTGGGACGGTCCGGCGCGTTGACCAGCGGCGTGCCGTTGCGCCAGCGCCCGACTATCTTGGCGGCAAGCATTTCCTCGTCGCCGTGCTCGAAGCGAATCGCGGCCTCGCGCAGCGTGGCGTTAAACAGCGCCACGTCCTGGCGCAGCTTGCGGTAGATCATGTAGGTCCCCGACCGACCGAGCGGGTCTGCCGGTGCGCTTGGGAGCCGGCCCAGAGGATCGACGCGTGTGTCCTCGTCGGGGTATCCGAGGATGAACTCGCCTACCGCCAGGGGCCGCCAGTCGCCGCCCTTCAGCGGCACTCCACCACCGGCCCGCTTGACCTCCGAGATCCCCTCGATCGCCTCCTCAGCTCGTCCTCGATGTGGGCCGTTGTGCGCGCGTTGATGATGACCAACACGTGGGCGGCGCCGCTGCCCAGGCCGCTGTCCCACTGCTTGGGATCGCTCGCGCCGAGGTCGCCCAGCAACCGGTTGCGGGCGGCCATGCCCTCGCAGAACTCCGCCGAGAAGGTGCTGGTAATCGCCTCGGGAACGCCGAGCGCACGAAGTCCAGCGCAGGCCACTGCGACGTTGAGGTGAGAATCGGGCTTGGGACCGCTCCAATCCTCGTCGTTGGTGACCCGGTCGACGAGACCGCCCAACCAGGTTCGCCCGCTGGCGGCATCCTCGATCTCGTGAAGATCAGATAAGCGGAATCGAGGTGATCCTCGCGTCCCTGCCCGGGGTCATTGACCCAGTCGGTGAGGATCACCCACCGCGCGAAGTGGGTGCCGTTCAAGCGCTCGAGCGGGCTACCGCGCTGGGGCAGCGCGTCAAGGTAGCGGCGCAGCGTGGCTTCCTCGCCGGAGTGGATCGGCGTGATCGCCATGAACGCCGTGGCCTGGCCGGCGACATTGCTCATAGACAGTCCTGCACGTCGGCGAGAAATGCCGGCCACTCTGCCGCAAAAGCTTCAGGGCTCATGCCACGGGCGCGTTGCTTGAACGCCGTGAGCTTCCCCTCCAGCTCCAGCGCAGACAACACGATCGTGGTAGTTGCCTCGGGCTACGCGCCCCAAAAATGGCTGGCCACGATCTCGTGGCGCTTGATGTAGTCCTTGAATGGCGAGGTCGGCAACGGTTGAGGGAACCCGTACGAAGTCCCCCAGAAGAACTTCATCCCGCGGGTGAGGATGTGGGAGAAAGCGTCGATGTACTCCTCCCAACCGCCGTTGAAGTTGCTCTCGAAGAACAGATGCGGGTAGTTCAGCTTCTCGCGATGCTGGGGAGGCCCGTTGAAGAGGATCTGCCGGACAAGCGTCCAGCGAGCGAAGTGGATGAACGACAAACGCGCCAGCGTGCCACTGGCCTTGGGAAAGTGGGTGGCAAACCAGAACAGCAGAGGGAGCCACAGCCGGCCGAGCGGTTTGACCGTGCTGAACACGGTGATGGCGATCGCCTGACCGTCGACATGGGGGGACGCCGTGACCGGGCCAGGCACAGCGGCAAGATCGCTCACCGCGCCGAACATATTCCTCGGCGGCCGCGGAAGTCAAGCGCGTCCCCGCCGACGCGTAGAACCAGACCTTACGCACCCGCTTGGTCGAAGCTCGAGAAGGGAGATGGGAGGTAGTCGGCGAATGGCACTACCCGGGGCTCGCGGTCGTCCGAGAGCTTCGACAGCGATGTATTGCGCAGTTCCTGTTGGGAAATGTCCTCGAGGATCCAAATCGCGTCGTCACTGGCGAACTCCGCGGCGAACTGTCGACAGCTACCGCATGGCTGCAGACCGGCGACGTAGACCGCCGACAGCCGGCCGCGGCCGGGCGATTGTGCGTCGTTGGTCAGGGCGGACAGAATCGCGACCTCCTCCGCGTGCTTGGTCAGGCTCAAGTTCACGATCTCGATGTTGGACCCTCCGCCGATCGTGCCCGACACAAGCTCGGCGGCGGCGAGGACGATCGGGCCCGGTTTACCGGAATAGGGTGCGTAGTGGAACCGTCGCGCCGCATCCGCCGTGGCGCGCATCATCCTGAGTCTTTGCCCCGCGATCTTCTCCACCAGAAAGACGCTACCGGGTAGATGTCGAGCCAGAGCCGGAAACCAGCGGACGAGCTGACCGCGCTTCTCGCCAGCCGGTCCTGGGTCAGTCGCCGGGTGGACCGGCTGGAGTTTCTGGATCTGAGCACAGTCCACCGGACGATCGTGTTCACGCTGGACCTAGAGGGCCTAAAGAAGCTTCTGCCAGCCGACCCCCAGATGTTTCCCGTCGGCCTGCTTCGCCGAGATGCCATGCGAGCCGGGACGCGAATCGTGGATGGCAGCGGCAACGTACTGGCTCACTTGCCCCGGGCGGTCAGCGACAAGCACGTTGAGGACGTCGTGAAGCGACGATTGGGAAAGCTCCAGATCGCAGTCGATGAGGAACTCCTCGACCTCTTCACGCATATTCAGGACCACCGTCCGAGGTCGTGCGCGCTGCTGCCGCAGGACGGCAGGTTCGATGGCTACGCAGAGCTTGCGGCGGAGAAATGGGGTTGCCCGGCAGTCGGAAGGCTGCTGATTCGTCTGCGGGCTGCCGAACGTCAAGGCGCGGATTCAGGCGATGTGGCGGAGCTGGCCCGGTTGCTGTTCGACTGGCAGAACAATTACGTGCTGTTCGTTCCGACCGCGGCAAGGGTGCCCAGCAGTCTGGAGACCTTGGAGCTCTCATACGACGAGGAGCTTCAGGAATGGCAGCCTCCTTGGGAGCGGCGAACGCACGCGCTAGGTGCAAACGACCTCGGCGGCGCGAACGCTCAGAGTGAGAGCGTGAAGATCGGGCGAGCTCCGTTCGGAGACGATCTCGATCAGCTTGCTCCAAGGTCTGCCTTGGAAAGAGCTGCGGCGCAGAACCGGATATCGCTTCCGCTCCGCAAGCTCGGACGGCGTGGGGTGCTGAGCTTCGCCTGGCACGTCGCGTGGGAGCAGGCGAGCAGTAGTGATGTCGCCCTTCATCTCGTCGAAGTGGCGCTGCCACCGAAGCTGGCCGTGATCAGGATGCGCATGGTCCAGGCGACGCTGGTCGACGGCGACAGCGGGTTCAGACGTGACGAGTGCGTCACCGCGGCCCCGCTGAGCATGGGCCGGGCGAGCCTGCTGGCGCCGACGCCACCTCCGATGCTGGCTCAGTCGACCGGGATACCCCGCTCGCGGGAATGTTCATGTCCCTGGTCGTCGCCCAGCGGCGCCGCGGTGCTTGGCTGGCCGGCAGCTTGATCGCGGCGGTGACCGGGATCGGGATGGTCTTCGCGGCCCTGACTGACCTTGCGCAGCTGGTTTTGCAGGTGGGTGCCGTGGTCACGATCTTGTTACTGGCGCCCACGCTCGTCGCGGCGCTGCTGTCGATCAGGGCAGCGAGCGACATCGCGCAGGAACTAACCCAGCCCCTCAGGGTCCTGATTGCCCTGATCGGGGTGCTGACCGTGGCCTGTGCGATCAGCCTCGTCCTCCCGCGTGCGCCGGCCCCAGTTCTCGCGACGGGGCTGTTGCGCTCCGAGAGCCCGGGCGTCTTCGGGGTCGAGGTCGTGTGGCTGGTGGCGGGCTCGTCGCTCGTAGTCATAGCCTTCGTCCTGCTCTACGGCTGGGTGAAGCTCGGTAGGCAGCTGACGTACAGCGACCCGTTGGCCTCAGGACTCTCCGAGCCCGTCACGACCGGTCGTGCGCTCCTGACTGGCCGAGGGGTTGGGACGGCGCCTCCCAGAGCGGCCCGGATTCGACCACTGCACCGCTGGAAGGCGCCCCGGATTCCACCACCGGACCGCTGGATCGAGACGGGCGAGGGGGACAGGTTGCCTTGGGGTTGGCTGTGGTTCGACCCCACGAAGGCGGCGAGCGACGAAACGCGAGCGGGCCGCGGGTGGCCCGAAGACCTCCGGTACTGGGACAGCGTTTACGAGACGGCACCGATACTCAACATCCATCGGGACGCAATCAAGCTGGTCAAGTGGCGGGAGGCGCTGTTCTTTCGTTGACCTACACGGATTCCCAGTTGGCGGCCGCTCACACATCGCCCGAAGCAATGACCTCCCTTACCGCCCGGGCGAAGGTATCCACGTCGTCCTCGGTGGTGTCCCAGGAGCACATCCAGCGAACTTCGGCTCGGCGCTCGTTCCAGACGTAGAAGGCAAAGCGTTTCTGTAGCGCGGCAATAACTGAGGCGGGCAGCGTCGCGAACACGGCGTTGGTCTGCACCGGTTGCGTGATGCTCAGTCCCGGGACGTCGCGCACCGAGCCGGCCAGTCGCGCAGCCATGGCGTTGGCCCGGCGTGCGCTATGCAGCCACAGCTCGTCGGTCAACAGCGCCTGAAACTGGGCGGCCAGGAAGCGCAACTTGGAAGCAAGCTGCAGCGATTGCTTACGCACGTACTCAAACCCTTCGGCGAACTCGGGTGCCAAGAACACGACCGCCTCGGCGCCGAGCAGGCCGTTCTTGGTTCCGCCGAAGGACAGGATGTCCACCCCGACCTCGGTGCTCAGCGCCCGCAGCGGCAGCTCAAGCGCGGCCGCGGCGTTGCTCAGGCGCGCTCCGTCCATGTGCAGGAGCAAGGCGTGGGCGTGCGCGTGCGCGGCGAGCTCGCGAATCTCTGCTTGTGTGTAGACGGTTCCGAGCTCGGTGCATTGCGAGATCGAAACCACCCGGGGCTGCACGGCGTGCTCGTCGCCGAGCCGCTGAACCCGGCTGTCGACGAGCTCGGGCGTCAGCTTGCCTTGCTCCGTGCTCACGGTCAGGAGCTTGACCCCCGCGATCGACTCCGGGGCGCCGCATTC
>OCZT010005328.1_pt1 | contig 12866 bp, 11 predicted proteins | sample 1539031 | NCBI WGS metagenome assembly OCZT01 (sample SAMEA3539308, study PRJEB22396) | soil metagenome | biome: tundra; feature: field; material: soil | place: USA | collected 2010-05 | depth 0.15 m | reverse complement strand
ACGCGCGCCAGATAGGGCACCGGCCCCAGGGTTGGGTTGCGCACAACGTCGAGATTCGTAAACCCGGCGAGCCCAAGCGCCTCGCTGATCCCGCGGCCTCCCGACGACTCTTCGTCGTAGATCGCCTCCAGATGGCGTGCCGGGTTGCGCACCAGCTCGGCGCCCAGAAACAGCGTGCCCAGCAGCGACGTCTTGTACTCCCCGCGCGAGAGCAGGCTGTTCGGCCCCTCATACGGCGAGTGGAACGGCCCATGCGCCTGAAAGATGATATTGGCCTGCCCTGAGATGAAGTACCGCGTCCCGTCGGGGTGGGGAAACATCGTCGGAGCGGCTGGCTCCTCTGTTGGGACTGGCGCCGGGGGCCGGACGGGTGTGGGCCTTGGAGCATCCGCGAGGAGGGGATCGATCGACTGCGCTGCTGCTTCGCGGGCCAGGGCTAAGGACAAGAGCACCGTCAGCACCGGCATCAGGAGCGCTGCCAGTGTCTTTTGAGGCGAGGGGAGAAGAGGCATCCAACTGCCATTCTGACCGCGCCGTGTGAATGGGGTGCAAACTTTCATTGCGTAAATGCCGTCCTTGGTTTGGCTTTTCTGCGACGGCCCCGTGATGCCATACGCTTTGTCTTGAATTACTATACCCCCATAGGGTATAAAGAGAACATTTAAAACAGGAGAGAAAAATGCCTCATAACGAACGCGACCGCGCTAAGCTCCGGAACCGCATCAAGAGAATTCACGGCCAGATTGAGTCCGTCGAGCGCACTCTCTCGACCGACGATCACGACTGCGCCCAGGTCCTGATGCTGCTTGCCGCCGTGCGCGGAGGCATCAACAGCCTGATGGCCGAGGTCCTTGAGGATCACATCCGCCTGCACCTGCTCCAGGACGGCCATGCTCCGCTCACGCCCGACCTGGGCGAAGAACTGATCGACCTTGTCCGGGCCTATTTGAAGTGACCTAGCTTCTGACGCCAACCACCACAAGGCCAATCCCGCCCAGCAATGAAATTGTGCTCAGGATTGGCGGAATCGGCACCGTCTGCGTTGACTCGTGGTTGATCTCAACCGGTCCGATCTTCGCGTCCTGCTTCTCATGCGTAAAACTCACACCACCCACGACGAATCCGATCACGCCGAGCACAATCAGAAGCAGTCCGACAATCGTTACCGTTTTCATTCATCCATCCTCCGGGTGTTGAGCGACACCGTCCCATAAGATGCTGAAAAATCTGAGCGTGTCTTCGGCGCGCTTGATTTTCTTGCGGCCTCGGCTATACATTCGAAATACACGGGAAAGGAGGATGGTCCAGCCTATGAAAATTGACAGTAATAGTTGCAAAACGGTACGTGAGGTGACTGAGGCTTAGAGCGTCCTGCTCTAGTCCTGGCGATTCCAGAAGTTCCGCGCCGAGGCCCGTCCGAGCATGGACGCCTCAGGTCAATCTCAACAGTTCACCGCCACAAAGCCCGCGCCTCCAAAGGTGCGGGCTTTGTGTTTTGCAATTGCCTTTCCTGACAACTGAGAACTCGCAACTGTAAACTGCCGTTATGGAACCTCTCGTCATCGCTGGCCGCGCCTTTCAGTCACGTCTCATTGTTGGAACAGGGAAGTACAAGGACGGGCCGCAGACGCAGGCTGCCATCGAGGCTTCCGGGGCGGAGATGGTGACCGTTGCCGTGCGCCGCGTGAACCTCGACCGCTCGCGCGAGTCGCTGCTCGACTTCCTCGATCCGCAGCGCTACTGGCTCCTGCCCAACACGGCAGGCTGTTTCACCGCAGACGAGGCGATCCGGACGGCGCGGTTGGGGCGCGAAGTCGGGCTTTCGGACTGGGTGAAGATCGAGGTCATCGGCGACAAAGCCACCCTCTATCCCGACATTCACGCGACGCTTGAAGCTACCCGTGTTCTCGTCAAAGAGGGCTTCACCGTACTGCCGTACACGTCCGACGACATCGTCTACGCCAAGCGGCTGATCGATGCGGGAGCGGCGGCGGTAATGCCGTTGGGTGCGCCGATCGGCAGCGGCCTTGGCCTCCGCAACATGGCCACCCTGCGCATTCTCCGCGAGCTCATCACCGAGGTTCCGCTGATCGTCGACGCGGGCGTAGGCACAGCTTCCGACGCAACCCTCGCCATGGAACTCGGCTTCGACGGAGTGTTGATGAACACCGCGATCGCCGAGGCGAGCGACCCGGTCTTGATGGCCGAGGCCATGCAGCACGGCGTGCTTGCCGGTCGCCAGGCGTACCTCGCGGGCCGTATGCCGCGACGGCTCTACGCAACTGCCAGTTCGCCGCTCGAAGGCATCTCCCTTTGAAGTTAAGGTCGCTGGCGCTGTGGCGGATCGCCGCGACCCTACTGTGGATAGCCTCGATTGTCTGTTTGATGAAGGCCGTAGGGGACGCAACCACCGCCGAGGAGGCTCTTTCCAATCCCCCACTCAACGATCTCGATCGGATCGCCATTCAGCACCTGGGGAGGGTCGCTGATATCTGGGCCGTCGTGGGCTGGGGTCTCCAGCTGGTGACTGCCGTCGTATTGTCTGCTGGCATCGATTCGCAGAGGGCGGTGCGCCGAGTCTTTGCATCTTTAGGGATTCTTATCGCGGCGGATGGCATACTATTGCTGCTCGTAGCGGTCCTTGTTCGCTAGGATAAAGACGCATCAAACAACCCTTAGATTGCGAGTAAACTTCCCCCATGCGAGTCTTCGGCATTGACTGCGGCACCGAGTTTACCGGCTACGGCGTGGTCGAGATGGACCATGCTGCGTGCATGCCGCGGCTCATCCATCGCGCTGCCGGGACCATCCGCCTCAACAAGAAAGAGAAGACACCGCAGCGGCTCGCGCAGGTCTACGCTGAGCTGACCGCGCTGATGACGCTGCATGAGCCGGACTGTGTCGCCATCGAGGAGGTCTTCTTCTCTGCGAATGCGAAGTCCGCGCTGAAGCTGGGCCAGGTACGCGGAGTTGCGATGCTTGCCGCCGCCACGTGCAACCTTCCAGTCGCGGAGTACGCGCCGCTCACCATCAAGTCGTCCGTCACCGGCTACGGCCTCGCCGCGAAAGAGCAGGTGCAGTTCATGGTGACCCGCCTGCTCGCTCTCGACTGCGCGCCCGAGTCGCCCGACGCCGCCGACGCGCTCGCCATTGCGATCTGCCACATCCACACCGCGCAGACGCTTCTGCTGCAAGGAGCGAACCGTTGAGGCGCGCGCGAATGGCCGTGACGGCCGCACTCCTTATATTCGCGGCACCATGGATGTCCGGAAGGGCACAGGATGCTCGACCGACAGCCACGCCGGCCAGCCTGCCCGTTTCCACGACTCGGCCCCAGGTCACCTTCGCGTTCGAGCGGAAAGGGCTTCCCGTCCCCAAATTCCGACTGACCATTCAGGACGATGGGTCGACTGTTTACGAAGGAGAAGAGGTACCGCAGATGAGCGGCCAAGGCTCTTCAGTGTCGCTATCGTCTCACGCATTCAGGAGCACGGTCGGTATCTCTCCGGCGACCGCGACGCGTATCTTCGCACTTGGCCAGAAGCTCAACCGCTTCAACATCACCTGTGCCTCGAAGGCGAAGAACATCGCCGATACCGGGACCAAAACCTTGAGCTACGTCGCCGCCGACGGCACCGGCTCCTGCACCTACAACTACACCGAGAACAAGGACGTTCAGGCGCTCACCGAGATCATCCAGGGCATCGCCGAGACCATGGACCAGGGCCGCGGGTTGGACCACCTGCATCGCTTCGACCGTCTGGGCCTGGACGCCGCTATCACCTTTCTGGCGCAGGAGGTATCCGAAGGCCACGCCCTCGAACTGGGAACCATCGCAGCGTCCCTGCGATCAATCGCGACGGATGCTGAAGTCATGGAGCGTGTTCGGATGCGGGCGAGTAAGCTGCTCGCTCTCATTCCGGCTGAAGTGCCACAAAACGGCCCCTAGCAAGGGTAGGGCAACTCGAGCCTGCTTCTCGTGTTTGAAAGAACCGCAGGAGCATTGGCTACGTCTAACCATTGCTTAGGCTTGAAACTTATTCGGTTGACGGAGGCCTTGAGATGGCAGACCGTATATCCATGCATCGAACTGGTGTTTCCTTCGCGCTTGCTTTCTGCCTCTCGATTTTCAGCCTCGGAGCATCGGCCCGTGCCGACGACTCGTCTTCCACGATGCGCGCCGCCCGACTGACTTACATGCAGGGTACGGTCATGGTCAACCAGGCCGAGAACACCGCAAGCGTGCCCGCGCAGCTCAACCTGCCTCTACTGGCCGGCGTTCAACTGGCCACTGGCAGTGACGGCCAGGCCGAAGTCGAGTTCGAGGACGGCAGCGTGGTCCGTCTGACGCCGAACAGCGCGTTGTCGCTCGACATCCTTACGGTTGACCCCAACGGCGTCTTCACGACCGGCCTCAGTTTGCTGCACGGGTTGGCGTACCTCGAGCTACGCGCGACGCCGCAGTATCGCTACACGCTCGACGCCGGTGGCGACATCCTCTCGCCGGCGGAGAACACCACGGTCCGCGTGAACTTCGATGAGCCGCCGGCCATCTTCGCTGTGTTGGACGGCACCGCGCAGGTCGAGCGGCAGAGCGCACCCAACACTGAAGCAGCCAGCGCTGGATATCAGACCGAGGTGCGTGCGGGCGAGAGCCTTCGCGCCGACGCCGCCGATGAGAACCGCTACTACCTCTCGCCGCAGATCGACGGGGACTCCTGGGACCAGTGGAACGAGGACCTCGACCAGGCAGCATCCGCTCAAGCCGCGGACAGCACGGCGGTCCGCAATGACTACGCCGGTGCGCAGGGCTATGGCTGGTCGGATCTGGACGCCAACGGAAGCTGGTACGACGTGCCCGGCACAGGGCCGGTGTGGCAGCCGCAGGTGGCGATGGACGACTCGGGATTCGATCCCTACGGGAACGGCGCATGGGTGGCGTATCCGGGGACGGGATATCTCTGGGCTTCTGCTTATCCGTGGGGCTGGACTCCTTATCGCTGTGGCAGCTGGTCGTACTTTGGCGGCTTCGGTTGGGGTTGGGCGCCGGGCGCGAGTTGCGGAGGCTTTGGCTGGGGCTTCGCGGGTGGCGGCTTCCTCGTCAATATCGGGCATGCTCCATCCGGCTATCGGCCGATTCGCGTTCCGGTTGCTCATCCCAGCGGCGGTGGCGGGGTGCGCCCCGTTCTGCCGGTTCACAACCCGAATGGCGTGCAGCGTTCGCCGGGCTCTGCGCCTGTCCGCTCGGGCCTGCGCATGATCGGCGGCGTGTCAGTTGCACCGATCAAACCGGTTGGCGGCCGCGCCATTCCGACAGACGGCGTCGCGGGTGCATCGCTGCGGCGCGACTTCCCGGTTGATTCACGGACTCGAACGCCTGTCATGGGACTTGCCAGCACGCGGCCGGCAATTGTCTATACGACGCCGGGATCACGTCCCGCAGGGCAGCGTCCGGCTCCGGTGGGTCAGCCACAGCGTCAGACGACGGTGTACCCAACCTACGGCGGGCAGCCGTACCCGGCTGGTGGACCATCGCGTCAGGGGCCTGGTAATCGTGCTGCTGAGGCACCCTCAAACCAGGGGCAAAGACCTGTTCCGCAGAATGGGCCGGTGCAGCGTTCTTCGCCTGCGCCGTCCGCACCAACCCCGCATCCGACCTATACACCTGCTCCCGCTCCTGCACCAGCGCATCCGACGTATTCTGCGCCTCCAGCAGCTCAGCCTGAGCACCGGTCGTATTCTCCGCCACCGGCTTCGGCACCGGCGCCGTCACACCCGTCGAGTTCGCCTCCTCCGTCTCCTCCACCGTCCTCTTCTGCTCCGTCGTCCGGATCAAATCGCACGCCCAGGTAGCGGGGCGGGTCCCTGCCCGGAGGCGAGGGTGAGCGCGCGGTAGAGGCTGGCCATGGGTTCGAGGGCCAGCGACTCGGCGCGCGCGAGGGGCGGGACGTCTGCGGGCCAGCATGAGTGCAAGTCCGTTGGGGAGTAGCCCGCTGCGCGCAGGTTGTTGGCGAGTGTCTTTCGCTTTTGCGCGAAGCAGGCTCTGAGGAATACTTCAAAGCGTGCGGCGTCGACTCCGAGTTCGCGAAAGCGCGGTGCGAACTCCAGCCTCAGCACCGTCGAGTAGACGTCTGGAGGCGGCGAGAACGCCGTCGGCGGGAGGGTGAAGAGCGTCTCGACGCGGGCGTTCATCTGCGCGGTGGCCGAGAGCAGGCCGTAGTCGCGCACGCCGGGAGCGGCGGCGAGACGGTCGGCGACCTCGCGCTGCATCATCACGACGGCTCTACCGAGTGCGCCGTGCGCGCCGGCGGCGAAGAGGCGCACCAGTATCTGGGAGGTGATGTAGTAGGGCAGGTTGCCGACCACATCGGCGGTCTCTCCTGGCGGGATTAGCGCCGCGAGATCTACTTCCAGGACGTCGGCCTCGAGGATCTCGACGTTCGGCTGGTCGCGAAAGCGAAAGCGCAGTTCGGCGGCGAGGGCGCGGTCGACCTCGATTGCGATGAGGTGGCGGCATTGACCGGCGAGGATCGACGTGATGGCGCCGTGGCCGGGACCGATCTCGATGACCGTGCGCTCGCTGATGGAGCCGAGCGAGTCGACGATGGCGTGCCGGGCGGAATCGTCGATGAGGAAGTTCTGGCCGAGTTTGGGCTTGCGCATCATGGGCGCTTGACCCGGATATTTTTTTCTTCGCGGGGGTATCTTGGACGTAAAATAGCCAGAATCAATGAGTTAGCGGGTACTTGCGTCGCCAAAATCATCATTCCATTGGGTTTACGTCTAAAATCTTCAAACATAAGGACTTCTGCTCCTGGCTTCAGCGTTAAATGCAAAACCCGGGCGTGGGCCCGGTTTTGTTTTTCCCCTACTTCTATTATACGGCAGCGGACTAGCTCCTACGCCAAGTCTATTTCCTTGCGCGTCATAGAGTTAGGTCGTTTGGGGGCTTGACATGCGATTTTGCTGAGTGTTTTCAGAACTTTTTCTTTGTGGTGGAGATAAAGACATAAAAATCAGCGGCATATGGCGATCTCCCTTTGAAGGGTCCTCGCGGGGCGGGAGTTTCGGCGGGGCGGCCAGAGCATACTCCAGGGGTTAAAACCCCTTTCATCTTTGGGGCACGAGGGCCAAGGCTGAAAGCCTTGGCTTACCTAGATGCAAGGGCAAAGATGCAATCCGCGCGAGATTCTGGGCTACGGCTTCGTTTGGTCTAAGGATACTGGTCGGGTTTGGTGGGGCCAGTCTGTTGGAAGGGTATTTGGCTGTCATGAGGTAGGAGGTGTGAGGTATGAGCTGTCAGCTTTCGGCTGTCAGCTAACCAGGTCTGTGGGTGGCTCACATAAGCGTATGCTTCTGGCATGGCTTCACCAGCACCCAGGCCGAACGACTTTACCGATGCGCAACTTCTCCTGCATGTGGGCCGATTCAAGAATGCTTTGTTGAAGGCCCTGGATGCTGAGGTCATTGCGAGGCTGCACTTGCGTCCGGTGACATTTGAATTGGAGCATGAGCTCGAATTCCCTGGGAACTCAATTGACAACCTCTTCTTTGTCGAAGAGGGAATGGCTTCCATGACGACTACGTTCAAGAATGGATCCCAGGTCGAGGTTGGGATGTTCGGCTATGAGTCGGTGATTGGCGTGTCCGCCCTGATGGGGACGAAGTGCAGTCTGAATCGGGTCTATACGCAGATTCCGGGTTGGGGCTATTCGTCTCCGGTGGAAGTGGCGAGGGCGGAGTTCCGGCTTTGCGGACCGTTTCAGAGGCTCGCACTTGCCTATGTTCAGGCGCAACTGGTGAATGCAATTCAACTGGCAGGCTGCAATGCGACGCATAACTTTGAACAGAGGCTTGCGCGCTGGCTGCTGATCTGTGCGGATCGGGCGCAGTGCGATACGTTCAGCATGTCGCACGAGTTTCTTTCCGACATGCTGGGAAGTACGCGGTCGACCATGTCCATCTCCGCGGCGCAACTGAAGAGCGAGCATCTGATCGAGTACACGCGGGGAGTGATCCGCATTCTCGATGCGAAGGGGCTGGAGAAGAAGGCGTGCGAGTGCTACCTCGTGATCAAGCATCACCTCGACAACTACACGCAGTTCGACAGCGGGATACCGGCTTAGGGGCCAGGCCGGGCTCGTGGGAATCAAGACGAAAGACAACTACGGAGATTCTGACTTCGTCAGAATGACGGCGCGGGGGGCGTGGATGACGGCGCGTCGGGGGGAACGTAAATGTTGGCGTGGGATATCGAGCCGTGGGATGGGTACACGTGATAGGCTTTCGTTTGCATGAACACAAATAATCCTGCGTTTGACCTTGGTGCCTCGGCTTATGCCGAGATGATTAAGAATGGGTTTCATCCGGATTTTCCGGCAGGCAGCGACGCCCAGGTTGCTGCGATTCGCGCTTGGGTGGATGCTCCGACCAACTCCCAGGCCGATGCGAAGGTTCGCGATCTGCGCGGGCCGTGGTGGTCTTCGATCGACAACGATACGTCGAAGGATCTCGACCAGGTCGAGATGGCGGAGCGCGTGGATGGCGGAATTCGCGTGCGGGTGGCGATTGCGGATGTTGCGGGAGCGATCGAGAAGGGTTCTCCGCTCGATCGCCATGCGGAGGACCAGGCGCAGACGGTGTATACAGCGGTGCGGAACTTTCCGATGCTGCCAAGTGAGCTGTCGACGGACCTGACTTCGCTGAATCAGGACGTGGACCGCGCGGCGCTGGTGACGGAGTACGTGGTGGATGCGCAGGGGAACCTGAGCGGGCAAGGCATCTACCGCGCGACGGTCCGGAACCTGGCGCAACTGGCGTACAGCAAGGTGGGGCCTTGGCTGGAGGGCACGGGGCCGGCGGATGCGAAGGTTGCGGCGTCGGCGGAGTTGCAGGCGCAGTTGCGCTTGCAGGATGAGGCGGCGCAGGCTATGCAGGCGCATCGGATTGCGGACGGCGCGCTGGAGTTTTTCAGGGTTGAGGCGGACCCGGTGGTGATCGATGGGAAGGTACGTGCGATCCATGAGGTTCCGCAGAACCGCGCAACGGAGCTGATTGAGGAGTTCATGATCGGCGCGAACAAGACGATGGCGGAGACGCTGCGGGCGGCGGGGCGCTCGTGCATTCGGCGGGTGGTGCGGGCGCCCGAGCGGTGGGACCGGATTGTGGAGTTGGCGGGGCAGCACGGGACGAAGCTTCCGGCTGCACCGGACTCGAAGGCGCTGAACGATTTTCTAAGCGCGCTGAGGAAGGCCGATTCTGTGCATTATCCTGACTTGGCGCTGGCAGTCATCAAGCTGATGGGGCCGGGGGAGTATGTGGTGATTACGGGGGATGATCCGGAGCCGCTGGGGCACTTTGGGCTGGCCGCGCGGGACTATGCTCACTCGACAGCGCCGAACCGGCGGTATGCGGATTTGGTGACGCAGCGGTTGATTGGGGCGATGATGGACGGCGTGGCCGCTCCGTATAGCGACGCGGAGCTGGGGGCGATTGCGCTACAGTGCAATGTGCAGGAGAAGGCCAGTCATAAGGTCGAGCGCACGATGCAGAAGCGGGAAGCGGCCGTTGCGCTGGCGGACAGCATCGGGAAGAGCTTCCACGGGGTGGTTACGGGAGCGAACGAGAAGGGGACGTATGTGCGGGTGTTCGATCCGCCGGTGGACGGACGGATCATCCGGGGGGAGCAGGGGCTGGATGTGGGGGATACGGTGGATGTGAAGCTGGTGGATACGAATCCGCAGATGGCGTTTATTGATTTTGCTCGGGCGTAGTACATCCCACTCATCGCGATGAGGCTGCGATGAATGGGGCACCCGAGCTCTTCGGTCCGAGAACCAAAATTATGGGGTTGGGGCAGGTAGGCCGGTTACGTTGGTGGAGTCGGTGACTTTGACGGTGCTGGCGTCGGTGGTGGTGAGCTTGATGTCGGAGAAGGTCCAGTCCTTTGCGTCGGCGATGGCGCCAGCGCTGGCGGCCTGGATGTCGAGGTGGTCGAACTTGAAGTTGATCAGCGGGGCGTCGGGGTAAGCTTCGACGGAGAACGCGCGGCGTGCGCCGGTGGCCTTGATGTTCCAGATGTGGACGTCGGAGAAGTGGGGACGGCCCTGAGCATCGGAGACGGGTGTGGTGAGCGGAACCCAGTAAGGCGGCGCGGTCTTGATATCCATGCCCGCGGGCAGGACGGCGTAGCTGTAGCTGGGATTCCAGTTCATGGTCATCGAGATCGGAGTGGCCACGCCATTGAGGGTGAGGTCGTGGATGTTGATGCCGGTGGCAGTGCCTCCACGGGTGTGGGCCGACTTGAAGAGGACACCGTTGGGGACGCCGGATTCGGCGGTGATGTTCCAGACTTCGATGTTGTGGAAGCCGCCTGAGGTCTCGCTGCCGATGGTGACGGTCGCTGCGCCGCGACGAATGATGGAGTCGTGGATCTTGATGTTGGTGGTGGGGCGGTTGACGCGGAGGCCGTCGGAGTCTCGGCCGGACTTGAGGCATAGCGCGTCGTCGTTCACGTCGATGTCGGCGTGGGAGACGTCGATGTCGTGGGAGGAGTCGATGTCGATGCCGTCGGTGGACGGGCCGCGGCCGCCTTCGTTATTGCGGATGGTGAGGCCGTCTACAGTCACGTCATGTGAATACAGAATTTGAACCGTCCAGAAGCCGGAGCGCTTGAGGGTGAGGCCGCCGCCGTAGTGGACGTTGTACGAGTTCTGGATGAGGGAGAGGCGAACGCGCTTGGCGTCGTAGTCGGAGGCCCAGCGGAGGCCTTTGGGCGTGTACGCGGCGCGGAGATCGTTGTAGACCTTCCACCAGACGGCTCCGTTTTCGTCGATGGTTCCCTTGCCGGTGAGGGTGACGTCGTGCGCGTCGCGGATGTTGATCATGGCGGCGGGCCATGTCATCTCGATGCCGGCGATGCGGGTGGGGAGTTCGGGGAAGTCTTTGAGGTCCTGTGAGCCGGTGAGGGTGACGCCTTCGGGGATGTTGAAGGTGACGCCGGACTTGAGGAAGAGGGCGCCGGTGAGGTAGGTGCCGGGTTTGAAGGTGACCGTGCCGCCTTTGGGTGCGACGGTGTCGATGGCCTTCTGGATGGCGGCGGTCATCAGCGTTGTGCCGTCGCACGCGGCGTTGCAGTCGACGGTGAGCGTGGTTTTGGGGGCGGCTTGGGATGTCGTGGAGACGATGGCAAAGGCCAGGGTAAGGAGGAGATTCCGCCTGCCTTTAGGGGTGGTGGAAACCCACATCTCAGAAGCGAGATGTGGGGCACCCAGTTTGGTGGTGATTCGTGCTGTGCCGATCATTTCGCCTCCGTTACGAGGTGCACAGCACCGAGGAGGCCGGAGGAGATGGGCATGACCTGGTTGAGGTCCTGCATCTGGAAACGGTCGCCGTACTTGTCGATGAGCGGCTTGTAGTCGTGGGGCGGAAGGGCCGACCAGGCGTTGAGCGCGGTGTTGTAGACGGTGATCTCGATGTGGTTCATGCCGGGCTTGAGCAGCTTGGTGACGTCGAGGCGATAGGGCGGGTGCCAGAGCGCGCCGGCGGACTTGCCGTTGATGGTGACCAGGGCTGCTTCGCGGATGGGCGGGTCGTAGTAGGCGTGCATGCCGGGGCCGGTGCGGGTGACGAGGGGATTGGGCAGGCCGTCGGGGCCTAGCACTGGATGCTCGGGTGGGGAGTTGGGCGCGCCGGGGAGTGGCTTGCCGCCGGCTACTTCGAGGTAGATGGGGGAGACAGGCGCCGCGACGAGTTTGACGTCGCGGGAGTAGACGGCCGCGCCGGAGTAGTGGAGGGTGGAGGGGTCGGCAATCCAGTCGGTGGGGATGGGCTGGTCTACGGTCTTGTTGAGGGCGGTGAAGTTGACCTTCCACGCGGTGCTAATGTCCAGGGTGGAGGCGATGACTGTCGGCGTTGCCGGTTTGGCTGCGGGCTGGGTGTCGCTGAAGACGAAGACGCGGGACTCGTAGGGGGCGAGATGGATGGGGAGGGCTTCCAGGGTGGCGGGGGTAGAGGTGGCGTTGTCGGGGTCCCAGACTTCGGCGAACTTGTGCGCGGTGACGAAGGATGCGGTGGTGTCGATGGGCTGGTTGCCGGTGTTGGCGACGAAGTAGATGTCGACGGCGGGGAGCTTGCGGCGGATGAATCCTAGCTGGCTGCGGGCGGTGGAGTCGTCGGTGGGGAGCTGGAAGTCAGGCTTGGCGGCCTTGTGCAGTGCGGCGCCGAGAGCGGCTTCGTCGGGGAGGAGGGTGGACTTGGCGGGGTCGAAGAGTTGCTTGGAGAGGGCGGTTAGCTCGGGGAGGGTCTCGCCTTCGGGGTCCATCTTCGGCGCGCGGCTGACGGAGATGACCTTGCCGCCGGCTGCGACGAAGGCTGCGAGCTTCTTGAGGGTTTCGACGGGGATGCGATCGGTGGCGGGAAGGACGACGATGGAGTGGGTGCCGAGGCCGACTTTGTTGATGGCGTCGGCGTCGATGAAGTCGACGTTATAGCCGGCGGAGAGGATGGCGGACATGAGCGCGGGGGTGACGAGGCGGGACATGGCGCCGGTGACGGTGGTCTGCGCGGGTCGGAAGCTGGCCCAGGCGTCGTCGGTGGGGAGGAGGATGGCGACCTGGTTGGCGGGCTGGCCCTGGCGCAGGAGGTAGCTCATGCGGCCGATGTAGGCGGTGACGGAGGGCATGATGGGATGCCAGGGGTTGTGGTTGTTGAAGGAGGCGGCGGCGTAGAGCGACCAGCCGGGCTCGGGGACTTCTCCGTCGGGCGCGGAGTAGGGCCAGCCGTGGCAGATGATCTGGTTCTCGCCCATGACGAAGTCGATGTCGGCCTCGGCCTTCATGTCCAGCGGAACCGCCCGGAAGGCTGGC
>OCZT010005327.1_pt1 | contig 12866 bp, 15 predicted proteins | sample 1539031 | NCBI WGS metagenome assembly OCZT01 (sample SAMEA3539308, study PRJEB22396) | soil metagenome | biome: tundra; feature: field; material: soil | place: USA | collected 2010-05 | depth 0.15 m | reverse complement strand
CGCGGCGACTGACGGGGACCGCTTGGGGCGCGTGATCTGTGACCGGGGGCCTGATCAGACGCAGGCGGAACCTAACCTCGCTTTGTAACGCGCCCATGACAGCCGGACTTATCCACAGGCCGGTCCGGCCGGAAGGCTGATCACGCCGGCGGACCTGAGCCTGGGAGGCACGGGTATTTCCGAAACGCGAAGGCTCGTCAGAGCAGCTTGCGATACACGACAAATCCGGACTTGTCCGCCACCTGGTCGTAGAGCTGCATCGCGGTGAGATTTGTTTCGTGCGTATGCCAATATACGCGGGGCGATCCGGCACGCTTCGCTTGTTCATAAACGCCCTTGATCAGCGCTCGGCCGACGCCTCTTCCACGCGCGGCCTCGCAGGTGAATAGATCCTGCAGATAGCAGGCCAGCTCAATGGCCGTGGTGCTCCGGTGAAACAGATAGTGCACCAGCCCGACCAGAACTCCGTCGCCATCTGCGACCAGCGCATGCACCGGCTCGCTGGGATCGAAGAAGCGCGCCCATGTCATCGCAGTGATTTCGGGAGCAAGCGCGGTCGCGCCCGACCGTTCGTAAAACGCGCTGTAGCCGTCCCACAAGGGAAGCCACCGGTCGTAGTCCTGTCGGGTCACAAAGCGGACAGACAGCTGGCTGGACATCGGTGATTCTGCATTCATGAAGGCAGCATCGCTCAGGGCGCGCAGGCCGGTGATGTGGTCCCTTCATTAAAGACACAGCCGGGGATGATCAATCTCATTCGGCGTTTGGTGCCATGCCGCGGCTATTCCGCGGCGCGCAACGGCCGGGCAAGGCCACGATCTCCGCCGCCGCGCAGCGACCGGTAGTAGTCGGCGCCGGAGGGGTCGTCGGTATGGCGGACGAGGTCGGTCACCGGCGTGTAGCTCAGCATTCGTCCGCCGTCGGGCAATGCCGTGCAACTGAAGCGCAGCACCTGACCGTCCGCGAGGTTGATATTGATCGGCGTGGTATCGCCTGATCGCATCATCTCCGTGCGCCGGGCGATGAAGGCGTTCAGCTCGTCCTCCGGCAGTTCAAAGGCGCCGGTATCGCGGCCGTGATACATCAGCGCGATGAACGGCGGCTTGCTGTCGGCCTTCTCGTCCGGAAGCGAAAAATAATCGCGGAAGGCGCGGTTGATGAATTCCGCGCGGGTGTCGGCATCGAGCAGTACGATGCCGATGTCGACCTGATCGAGCGCCGCCGACAGACGCTCCGCGGTGGCATGATGCCTGCGCTCCCATGCGAAGGCATCCATCAGCCTTTGCCGCAGCAGGCCGGTGATGGCAGCGGTGGCGGCCGCGGTCGTCGCCAGCATCAACAGGCGCACCAGATCCGCCACGTCGTAGCCGGGCGTCGCGCGGTGGTTGAGGAAAAACAGCGCGGAAGCAGCGACCGCAATGGCGGCGCTGATCATGCCCGAGGCGAGGCCGCTGAGCGACGCCGCGAATGCGACGATGCAAACGAACAGCGGCGCGGGATTGGGAACGGCAATAAAATGACGATCGACAAGGATGGCGATCAGCGCCGTCGCTGTCGTCAGAGCTGGACCGGAGATTGCGCGCCAGTCGAACTGCATGCCTGTTCTCGTTCCCTACGAGAGTTAGGACCGCAGCTTGACGGATAGTTTCGTCGGCGGCGGGCTTTCTTGCACCATCCTTAAAAAGCGGTTGACCTGATAGAAGCGGCTTTTCCGATTTCTTGGATCAAATGATATCGATTGCGGATGGAACCGGGTTCCACGCTCGTGTGTTAGCGCCGAGATTTCGAGAGGATATCCATGCCAACCATTTCGCCGTCGGTTTTGCCGGTCCTGATGCTGTTTGCCTCCAACGTCTTCATGACGTTCGCCTGGTATGGCCATCTGAAATTCAAGGAGAGCTGGCTGCCGCTCGCCATCATGGTGAGCTGGGGCATCGCATTTTTCGAATACTGGCTGGCGGTCCCCGCCAATCGCTGGGGCAGTGCGGTGTACACGGCGGCGCAGCTCAAGACCATGCAGGAGGTGATCACGCTGATCGTGTTCGCCGGATTTTCCGTTTTTTATCTGAAGGAGCCGTTGGGCTGGAATCACGGACTGGGCTTTGCGCTGATCGCCGCCGGTGCGTTTCTTATTTTTCACAAATGGTCGTAGGCGCCGCGATCCGCGCGGCTTTCTGAACGCAGATCAGCGCCTGGTGATTTTGCGGTAGTGATCGGCAAGGCTCGTGCCTGAATCGTAGGAAATGTCGGCGATGCGCCAGACTTCGCTTTCCATAACGACGCGTACCAGAACCATGTGGTGCTCGCCGCGATAGTCGACCCCGACGCTGACGGTGGCCGGACCGCCGGCGCTGCCGGAGACGAATGCGACTTTGCCGATCTTGACCTCTGCGCCTGGCAACACGCCCCAGCCGAAAAAGGCATGCAGCAGCGGACCGATCGGCTCATTCTTCGGATAGTGCCGTGGCGCAAGCATGATTTGACGCAGTTCGCGCGCGAACAGGGCGTAGAACTCGTTCTCGCCGAGGGGTGTATTGGCGGCGTGCAGGCGTGCCTGCTTGTTGTAAAGCTCTTCAACGAATTCGGCGCTTGTCTGTTCGCCGGACTCGGCGTGCCCGGTTTGCGCGGCGCCCAACAGCGCTGCGCCCGACATGACGAAAAGGAATTGGCGCCGATTCATGTTGCCTTGAGTGCCGATTCGCAGCCGCCGGAGCCGGCGGCCATGGAGCTTGGTCGCTGCTCGCAGGCCACGCGTTCACGCAGTGAGCCATCGCTTCACTTCGCAGTCGGCGACTTCAGCACAATCCGGCCGGCCGGATTGACGGAGAGCGGAACGTCTTCGCCGCGCGTTCCCGTGGCGATCAGGAACAACGCCGCCAGCAGGATCGCCGCCGCCAGCGCCGCGGTAACAAGTACGACAGGTGTTCTCATCGTTGCCCGATCGCGGTGCTGATCACCGCGCGTTGCCGCGCAAGAATTGCGAATGGCTGGGAAAAATGATTTCGGTTACGCCGGAATCGGCATCGCCATGGAGACCTTGATCGAAAGCGCCGTGAGGGTGACGATCACGCACAGCGACAGCGAGCCGATCGCGAGCGAGGCCGCGACGGCGTGGGCCAGTCGGGAGGAGGCAACGGGCGCGGTACGGCCGTCAAAGCCTGCTGCGCCGGGCGTCCGTATCATGGTCCGAAATCCTTCAATGCGCGGGCGAATCACCCCCCGCGACAGCCAGATTTCGCAGGAATCGCTGGCAATATTGGGGCGGGAGCTGCCTCGAAAATGGCAAAATGGCGGCGATTCCAGTTGCTTAGGCCTCGGCGGCGATGCCGGCCGGATCCTCGACTTCGGCATCGGGCCGCCAATCCATGGCGACGTAGCCGGGAATCTGCTCGACCCGCCGCAACCAGGCCCGGATCGCAGGGAAGGTCGCGAGATCGTAATCGCAGCGGTCGGCGACATGGGTGTAGCCGTAGAGAGCGATATCCGCGACCGTGAGCTGGCCGGTTGCGAAATACTCGTGGGTCTTGAGGTGATTTTCCATCACCTGCAACGCCGCATAGCCGCGCTCCATCCAGTCCTCCAGCGCGTGGGTCTGCAGGTCGCGGCCACCCTTGACCAGCGACAGCCAGAAATAGGCCGCGCCGATATTCGGCTCCAGCGCGTGCTGTTCGAAGAACATCCACTGCAGCGCCTCGGCACGCTCGATCCGCGATTCCGGCGCAAGCGAGGTGCCGCCGGCGACATACCAGAGAATGGCGTTGGATTCGGCGAGGTAGCGTCCTTCCTCGACTTCCAGCAGCGGCACCTGTCCGCTGGGATTCTTCGCGAGAAAGTCCGGCGTGCGGCTCTCGCCGCGCAGAATGTCGATCTCGATCGCGCGATAGGGCGCGTTGAGCAGCGCCAGCGCAAGGCGGACCTTGTAGCTGTTGCCGGAGCGCTGCATCGAATAGAGCTTGTACATACGGTCTAGTTCGATCGGTGGGACGCGCCGCGGGCGGCGAGCGACATCATCTTTTCGCCCCGCAACGCGGCTAAACAATGATGCCGATGCAGATGATGCGTCGCAAGGCCCGGAAGATGGAAAAAGCCGAAAACCTCTACCGCACTGCAACCGCGGAGAAGATCTTGCCGTCACGCTGGAACAAATCAGATCACGCTTGCGCGATTCCGGGGAGGCCGGCCGAGGCTGCACGATCCTGCGCCGCGCGCCGCAACGTGAAAACGTAGAGTGCCAGCAACACCATCAGGCCCAGCGGTATGCCGGTGACGCCGGCGATGCCGCGCGACAGCAGCGGCACGATCCATGCCGCGGCCAGCAGACTGATCTCGTAGTCGCGGAAGCCACGACGCAGTCCGTGGCGTGCGAAAAATGCGATGGCGACGGCGAGCACGACGAGATCGTAATCGAGAACGTAAGGCGTCGCGAGCAGGCTTGCGGTCGCCAGCGCCGAGGCCTTGAGTTCGAATGCGGCATCGCTCTGCCACAGCCACGCGAGACTTGCCGCAAGCATCAGCGCCAGCGCGATCTGTGCGGCATAGGCGGTGTGAACGCTCGCGCCCCACATCCGCACCGCTGAAAACACCGATTGGATCTTCTCCCAGCCGATGCCGCCCTGCTCGAGCACCACCGTCTGGGCGAACGTCATGGAGTCCGCGAAGGCGTGCCAGACGCCGCTGCCGAGCGTGACGAGACTGAGCGCGAGCAGCGCCGCAACGGTGGCTACGGCCGCGCCGATGGTGCTCCATCGTCCGCCCGCCAGCAGTGCCACTGGAATCAAAACGCCGAATTGCGGTTTGTAGGCGAGCAGGCCGATCAGCACGCCTGATAGCCAGGGCCGGCGATCGAGCAGATGCAGCGCGCCGCCGAGCAGCGCCGCGGTGAGAAATCCGTTCTGGCCGTGGCCGAGGTTGACGAACACGGCGGGGAAGGCAGCCGCGATCAGCAGCGTGTCCGGACGGGGCAGGATCGCGCGCATCGCCGCCAGATAGGCCGCAAGACTCGCCGCAAGCCAGATCGCAAGACCCCATGCATAGGGAACGGCGGCCACGAGAACGGCGACCGCGAAGAAAAACGGCGGATAAAGCCAGCCGTAGAACGGCACCTCGCGGCCGCCGAACACGGCTTTCTCGGCGGCATGCTGGAGCGCCGGCTCATAGGCCGCCGCCGGCCGGCCCTGCCAGGTCAGCGTGCCCGCGGCGTAGACGTTCGAAAAGTCGGTGCCGAGCGGCTTGCCGTTGCGGTCGATCAGGCCGTCCGACACGGCGATCCAGCCGGCCATCGCGATGGCGCAGATGCCGAGCAGGATCAGGCTGTAGCCGCGTGCACGCGAGGCGGTCAGCCATTGGCCGGATCGCAGCCCTTGCCAGATATGAGTCATTTCGCCGCAGAATTTTATGAATGTTGCGCGAACCTAGCGAGCGCCCTTTAACGTTCCCTAAAGTTTGGACGCATCGGCCCAAGCTTCTTGCGATGCAGCGTAACGCGCTTTAGGGTGCCTCGATCCCAACAAAAAGTGTCGTGGATCGGTGTGGCGACCGCCAGGTGTGTTCACGACGTTGGCAAGGAGATGATGATGCCGTTTCTGTCCGCTGCGCTCGACCGCGTGAAGCCGTCCGCGACCATCGCGGTAACGGATAAGGCACGCGAGCTCAAAGCGGCAGGCCGTAACGTCATCGGCCTCGGCGCCGGCGAGCCCGATTTCGACACCCCCGCCAACATCAAGCTGGCGGCGATCCACGCCATCGAGGCCGGCAAGACCAAGTACACCGCGGTGGACGGCATTCCCGAGCTGAAGCAGGCGATATCAGCCAAGTTTCAGCGCGAGAACGGTCTCACCTACAAGCCGAACCAGATCATCGTCGGGACCGGCGGCAAGCAGGTGCTCTACAACGCGCTGATGGCCACCATCAACCCGGGCGACGAGGTCATCATTCCCGCGCCCTATTGGGTGAGCTATCCGGAAATGGTGGCGCTCGCCGGCGGCGAACCGGTGCCGGTGGTGTGCACGGCGGCGCAGGGCTTCAAGCTGCAGCCCGGGGCGCTCGAGAAGGCGATCACGCCGAAGACCAAGTGGATCATCCTGTGCTCGCCGTCGAACCCGACCGGCGCCGCCTATTCGCGTGCCGAACTGAAGGCGATCACCGACGTGCTGGTGAAGCATCCGCAGGTCTGGGTCATGACCGACGATATGTACGAGCATCTGGTCTATGACGATTTCGTGTTCACGACGCCCGCGCAGGTCGAACCGAAACTCTACGACCGCACGCTGACGGTGAACGGCGTGTCGAAAGCCTATTGCATGACGGGCTGGCGCATCGGTTATGCGGGCGGCCCCGCCGAACTGATCAAGGCGATGGCGACGATCCAGTCGCAGTCGACCTCGAACCCGTGTTCCATTTCGCAATGGGCGTCGGTCGAAGCCCTCAACGGTCCGCAGGATTTCATCCCGGTGAACAACAAGGCGTTCAAGGAGCGCCGCGATCTCGTGGTGGCGATGCTCAATCAGGCCAAGGGCATCGATTGTCCGCGGCCGCAGGGCGCGTTCTATGTCTATCCGTCCTGCGCCGGCACCATCGGCAAGACTTCGCCGTCGGGCAAGGTGATCGCCAACGACGAGGACTTCGTCACCGAGCTGCTGGAAACCGAGGGCGTCGCAGTGGTGCAGGGTTCGGCGTTCGGGCTTGGCCCGGCGTTCCGCATTTCCTATGCGGCCAAGAACTCCGATCTCGAGGAAGCCTGCAAACGCATCCAGCGATTTTGTGGCAATTTGAGATAGTCAAATCACTTCGCCGTCGACCCCTTGATGTTTTGACGGCGGCTTTTGGAAGCGCCTTGTTTTGGACACGGCGCTTCCTTCCTGTCCCCCTCGCAAATTCAATTCATCACACAGGGATCAGACTCATGCGACTCTCGACACTCAGTATTGCCATCGCGGCGCTCGTTGCGTCATTCGCGAGCGCCAACGCGTTGCCGGCGGTTCGTGCGGGCGTCCTGCAATGCCAGGGCGGCCAGAATGTCGGCTTCGTGGTCGGCTCGGTGACCAGCCTCGAATGTGTGTTCCAGAGCGAAGGCCGCCGCCCCGAAGCCTATATCGCAACCGTCCGCCGGTACGGCGTCGATCTCGGCATCACCGAGCAGACAAGACTGACTTGGGCGGTGAACGCGCCGGCCGGCCGGGTCAGACACGGCGATCTCGCCGGCAATTACGGCGGCGTCGGCGCCAACGCATCGGTCGGGGTGGGTTTCGGCGGCAACTTCCTGGTCGGTGGGCCGGAGAATTCCTACGCGCTGCAGCCGATCAGCGTGCAAGGCCAGACCGGGTTGAACGTCGCGGCCGGAGTAGCCGATATCGAACTGGAGCCGGTCCAGTTCGCGCATGGCGGCTATCGCCGGCACACTCACCGGCATCGCCATCACGGCTGACAAACCGCAACGCCAAACAGATGGGGGCCCGCGAAAGCGGGCCTCTTTTTTTGACGAGACCGAGAGCCTTCCAAATCTGGCATGGCCGCCGATGTTGTGTCATAGAGAAGCGAGCGCCGGGACTGCGGCGTTCTTCTGATTCTCTGCTCGCATCACACTCACCAGCTGGAGATTTCTTCATGCGCCGCTCATTCATCCTTGCCGGGGTCGCCGTTACCGTGCTGGTTGCGTCCTTCGCCGGCGCCAATGCGCAGCAGCCGATGCAGCGCGTGCAGGTCGGCATCCTCGAATGCCGCGGCGGTTCGAGCGTCGGCTTCATCGTCGGCTCGGTGACCAATCTCGGCTGCGTGCTGCGCGTCGAGGGCATGCCGGAGGACCGCTATGTCGCGACCATCCGCAAGGTCGGCCTCGATCTCGGCATCACCCAGGAATCGGCGCTCGCCTGGGGCGTGTACGCGCCGGTCGCCCGGCTCGGGCCCGGCGATCTCTCCGGCAATTACGCCGGCGCGCAGGGCAGCGCGTCGGTCGGCGTCGGACTCGGCGGCAACGTTCTGGTGGGCGGCTCGGCGAATTCGATCGCGCTGCAGCCGCTCAGCGTGCAGGGCCAGGTGGGCCTGAATGTCGCGGCCGGGCTGGAAAGCCTGGAACTTCGGCCGGGAAGGTAAGGTTGCGTTCCCCGGATACTGCGCAGCGCGCTCGGGGTCCGCGCTCCGCGGCGCGCTGCTGATCCCGGGTCCATACCAGGCACTCTCTGTGCCTTCATAGATCCCGGCTCTGCGGCGGATCGTCACCGGAGAATGCCTCGCATCTGCAGCGCGTCCGGGACACGATAAATTATCTTCGTCTTGCAGCGACGTTTTTCCGGCTTGCCAAATCGGAATGGCGGGGGGACCATTGGTCTGCCGACCCAATCAAGGGCCGAGCTCCAGACAGGAGGCGGCGATGGGACAAGACGTCAGAAGTCCCCGCGGTCCACGGTGCATCGCACTGGTGGGCCCTTTCCAAAGCGGTAAAACCACACTTCTTGAAGCGATACTGGCGCGAACGGGCGCAATCCCCCGCGCCGGCAGCGTCGATGCCGGAACCTCGGTCGGCGACGCCAGCGCCGAGGCCCGGCGCCACAAGATGGGCGTCGGCCTCACCGCCGCCACGACAAGTTTCATGGGCGACAGTTACACCTTTATCGATTGTCCCGGCTCAATCGAATTCGCGCACGACATGCGCGCGGCGATCCCGGCGGTCGATGCCGCGGTGGTGGTATGCGAGGCCGACGAACGCAAGCTGCCGCAACTTCAGATTATCCTGCGCGAGCTCGAAGATCTGGGCATCCCGCGCTTTCTGTTTCTCAACAAGATCGACAGGGCCAACAAGCGCATCCGCGAGACGCTCGCGACATTGCAGCCGGCGTCGCGGATTCCGCTGGTGCTGCGGCAGATTCCGATCTGGAACGGCGAATTGATCGCGGGCTTCGTCGATCTGGCGCTGGAACGCGCCTTCGTCTATCGCGAACACAAGGCATCCGAAGTCGTGACGCTGGAAGGCGGCGACCTCGACCGCGAGAAGGAGGCCCGGTTCTCGATGCTGGAGAAGCTCGCCGATCACGACGACGCGCTGATGGAGCAATTGCTCGAGGATATTCCGCCGCCGCGCGACGCGGTGTTCGACGATCTCGCCCGCGAATTGCGCGAAGGCCTGATCTGTCCCGTGCTGCTCGGCTCCGCCACGCGCGAGAACGGCGTGCTGCGCCTGATGAAGGCGCTGCGCCACGAGGCGCCTGGCGTGACCGAGACCGCAAAGCGTCTCGGCGCGCCTTCGGGCAAGGATGCGCTGGCCTATGTGTTCAAGACCGTGCATTTGCAGCACGGCGGCAAGCTGTCGCTGACGCGCCTGCTCGCCGGCCATCTCGACGACGGCGCAACGCTGCAGTCCTCCTCGGGCGAGACCGGCCGGGTGTCCGGGATCCTCTCCGTGAACTGCGCCCATGACACCAAGCGCGCCTCCGCCGAGGCCGGCGAGACGGTCGCGCTCGGCAAGCTCGACACCATCAAGACCGGCGATACGCTGTCGAGCGGCAAGACCGCGCCACAGGCGCTGGTGAGCGTTGAGCCGTCGCCGCCGGTGCTGGCGATAGCGCTCGCGGCAACCGACCGCAAGGACGACGTCAAACTCGGCCAGGCCCTGCTGCGGCTGAACGAGGAAGATCCCTCGCTGACGATGATCCACAACTCGCAAACCCACGACATCGTGCTGTGGGGACAGGGCGAGATGCATTTGCGGGTCGCGCTGGAGCGCCTGCACGACCGCTTCGGCGTCAACGTCAAATCGCAGCCGCCGGCGATCGGATATCAGGAGACCATCCGCAAATCGATCACCCAGCGCGGCCGGCACAAGAAGCAGTCCGGCGGCCACGGCCAGTTCGGCGACGTGGTGCTGGAGATCACGCCGATGCCGCGCGGCGGCGGCTTCGAATTTCACGAAAAGGTGGTCGGCGGCGCGGTGCCGCGAAACTATATCGGCGCGGTGGAGGAGGGCGTGGTCGATGGGTTGCTGCGCGGCCCGCTCGGCTTTCCCGTCATCGATGTGCAGGTGACGCTGACCGACGGTTCTTATCACAGCGTGGATTCCTCGGATCTCGCATTCCGCACCGCGGCGCGGGTCGGCGTCAGCGAAGCGCTGCCGCAGTGCCAGCCGGTGCTGCTGGAGCCGATCCATGTGGTGGAGATCGTCTGTCCCACCGAGGCCACCGCCAAGATCAACGCCATCCTGTCGGGACGGCGCGGGCAGATTCTCGGCTTCGACACCCGCGAGGGTTGGCCCGGATGGGACCGCGTCCGCGCCATGATGCCCGAAGCGGAGATCGGCGAGTTGATCGTGGAGTTGCGGTCGGCGACGGCGGGCGCCGGCAGTTTCACTCGGCAATTCGACCGCATGGCCGAAGTCACCGGCCGTGCCGCCGATCAGATCATCGCCGCGCATCGCGTCGCGGCGTAAACATTGCCGCGATCATGACCTTTGGATCGAGGGTCGTGATCATTGGCAATAGCGGGTCGGGCAAGAGCACGCTTGCGCGCGCGATAGCGCGACGCATCGGCGCGCCGTCAATTGATCTCGATCACATCCATTGGCAGGGCAGCTATGGGATCAAACGTGACGAAGATCCCGCGAAGCGGATGGTCGCGGACGCTGCGGCCGAATCGAAGTGGATCATCGAGAGCGTCTATGGCTGGCTCGCCGAAGTTGCGCTGCCGCGCGCCACGTCGCTGATCTGGCTCGACATGTCCTGGAACATCTGCCGCGAGGGATTGTCTGCTCGCGGACTTCGCCGCGGTGCGACCGAGGGCGACCATGTCGCTCTGCTGGAATGGGCCCAAGCCTACTGGCAGCACCAGACGCCGACCTCGTTCGCCGGTCACCTGGCGCTGTTTGAAAATTTTGCCGAACCGAAACTGCGTCTGCAGTCGCGATCGGAAATTGATGTGCTGCTCGCAACTCCAATCGGCGCAGTGCCCGAGCGTTTTTGCCGCGACAATTGACCTCCAGCATTGACAGCGAGCGCGGCTTGCCCGATTTGAGCAGCGACGATGCCTGTTCACCGGGCGTCGCAACAGGATTAGCAATGACAGCCGAGACCAAAGCCCGCGCGGCGTGCCTGATCGGATGGCCGGCGGCGCATTCGCGCTCGCCGCTGATCCATCATTACTGGCTGCGGACGCTGGGCATCGAGGGCGGCTACAACATCGAGGCGGTGCCGCCCGAGGGCTTTGCCGAGTTCGTGCTGCACTTGTCGACCCACGGCTTTGTCGGCGCCAACGTCACCATTCCGCACAAGGAGCGCGCGCTGGCGCTGTCGAAGCCGGACGCCCGCGCCAGCGCGGTCGGCGCGGCCAATACGCTGTGGTACGAAGGCGGCGAGCTGCGTTCGACCAACACCGATATCGAAGGTTTTATCAACAATCTCGACGCCTGCGCGCCGGGATGGGACGCCGCCGCCGATGCGCTGGTGCTCGGCGCCGGCGGGTCGTCGCGCGCGGTGGTGTTCGGGTTGATCGAGCGCGGCGTCAAGCGCGTGCATCTGGCAAACCGGACCGTCGAACGGGCCCGCGCGCTCGCGGATCGATTCGGCGCCAGCGTTCAGCCCGTTTCATGGGATGCCATCGGCGATCTGCTGCCGCGCGCCGGCCTGCTGGTGAACACGACGTCGCTCGGCATGCATGGCCAGCCGCCGCTCGAGGTCGACGTCAGCCTGCTGCCGTCGCATGCCGTTGTCGCCGATCTGGTGTACGTGCCGCTGGAGACGCCGTTGCTGGCGGCGGCGCGGGCGCGCGGACTGAAGACCGCCGATGGACTGGGCATGCTGCTGCATCAGGCGGTGCGCGGGTTTGAACTCTGGTTCGGACAGCGCCCCGAGGTCACGCCAGAGCTTCGCGCTCTGGTCGAAGCCGACCTCACAAGGGTGTGAGCGGGAATATAGTTGAAACATCGGTGTCCATCGTTAGTTATCCAGCCGGAGAACATTTCATGCCCGTTCATCGTTCAACCCTGACTCGTCCGCTTGTCGCAGTTGCTTTTGTTGTCGCGTCGTCCCTCTACGCGATCGCCCAACAGCCGCCTACGCCGTCGCGGGTTCGCGGCACCATCGAAGCCGTTGACGGCGATGTGCTCTCCGTCAAGTCGCGCAGCGGCGAGGACGTCAAGCTGCACATGACCGCCGACATGCGGGTGGTCGGGCTCATCAAGATCTCGCTGTCCGACATCAAGGTCGGCTCCTTCATCGGCACCACCACGGTGCCCGGGCCCGACGGCGCAAACGCAATCGAGGTGCATGTGTTTCCGGAGAACATGCGCGGCACCGGGGAGGGATCGCGGCCGTTCGATCTGCGTCCCGATAGCACCATGACCAATGCGACGGTGGCCGAGACCGTCGTCAACAATGAGGGGCACATTCTCACCGTCAAATACAAGGACGGCGAGAAGAAGGTCGTGGTTACGCCCGATACGCCGGTTGTGACCTATGTCCCCGCCGACAAGTCCGACCTGAAGGCCGGCGCCAAGGTGATCGCCTTCATGAAGAAGCTGCCGGACGGCTCGTTCGAAACCAATCGCGTCAGCGTCGGCCGCGACGGGTTGACGCCGCCGATGTGAAGATAGCGCCCCGCGCGCCCGCGGCGCGTGGAATAGCTTCCGAGTTGCGGTGTTTTGCCGTTTGCCGGAACAGACCCTGGGAGGAGACCGCTATGCCGAAAATTTCTTCGTTGATGCCGCGCGTGCTGGTGGCTTCGCTGACCGCTCTATCCGTACTTGGGTCGGTGGCATGGGCCCAGCAGCCGCCGACGGTTCGTATTCGCGGCACCATCGAAGCCGTCGACGGTCCCCTGCTCACGGTGAAATCGCGCGAGGGCGCCGACATGAAAGTGCGCGTGACCGACAATGTGGCGGTGTTCGG
>OCZT010005326.1_pt1 | contig 12867 bp, 11 predicted proteins | sample 1539031 | NCBI WGS metagenome assembly OCZT01 (sample SAMEA3539308, study PRJEB22396) | soil metagenome | biome: tundra; feature: field; material: soil | place: USA | collected 2010-05 | depth 0.15 m | reverse complement strand
CGGCGTCCATCCCGCCGGACGGAAGCAGGTCTTGCCTGTGCGCGACGTGGATGACGCCGTCGGACGCCGCCGCCGCCGCCTTGAGCCCCTCGAGGTCGGAAATATCCCCGCGCCGCACCGTAGCGCCGAGTGCGGCCACCGCATCTGCGGCCTTGTCCGAGCGGGCCAGGCCCGTCACTTCGTGTCCGGCTGCGATGAGATCGGGGATGATGTACGAACCGATATGGCCGGTTCCGCCAGTAACTAAAACGCGCATAGTGTTGTTCCTTGTGAATGAAATGAGAGAGTGGTGCTACGGGTGGCCTCAGCCGGGAAGGCTGACGCCGATTGAGAAATTGGTGTGCTTGATGGCGTGGCCGAGGAGGCCCAGCGACAGCAGGCAGACGTGCTCCAGCGTCCGCGCCATGGGCAGCAACCCAGTATCCATCGGGCGCAGTCCGAGACTCTCGATGAACGCCGCGACGCGTGCCTTCGCCTGCGCGTCGTCCCCGGCGATGAACACGTCTAAGGGCTGGCCCTGGAATGAACCGGCAGCCAGGACGTGGGAGAACAGGGTGTTGAATGCCTTGACGACCACCGCATTGGCAGGGGCGGCGTTGGCTATCTCCTGCGCACCGAAACTGTCGCCAGGCGTCACAAAGCTCGTGAGGTCGGAGGCGACGGGGTTGGTGATGTCGACGAGGAGCTTGCCTGCCAGCTTTTCGCCGTATTGCTTCACCACGTCGAGAACGGCGGCGTAGGGAACAGCCAGGATGACAATCTCCCCGGCCGGGGCGGCGCCGAACATGCCTGTCGTCGCGCCTTCTCCGACCTGCTCGGCCAGCTCCCGCGCCTTCGCGGCGTCTCGACTCGTCACCTCGACGGTGTGTCCGGCCTTGGCGGCGAGGCCGCCGATCGCTGCGGCCATGCCACCGGACCCGATGATGCTGATAGTGCTCATGTGCAGTTTCCTCGTAAGTTGGGTGGTGCTCGTACTCTGGTACGGGGCGCCGTATAATATGGATCACCGATCCAGATTCTGATTAACCATATTTGGATCACTGATCCGAATATACGGTTCAGTGATCCATTTGTCAAGTCCCCCATGCGAGCCGACGCCAAAAAAAATTACAGCCATCTACTTGCGGTCGCGCGTGACGTCTTTACCGAGCATGGTGCCGATGCGTCCATGCGAGTTATCGCCCGTCGGGCTGACGTCGGGTTGGCAACACTGCTTCGTCATTTCCCGACGCGAGAAGCCTTGTTCGAAGCGTTGCTGCGTACGAATCTGGACGTACTGACACAGAGGGCAGGTGAACTCGAAGCGTCGACCCCACCTGCCGAAGCGCTCTTGTCCTGGTTTCGCGAATGGGTGGCATTCGCCCAAACATATAGAGGCGTTGTCGCCCTGATGGCGGCCGCCCACACGAACCCGGACTCCGCTCTTTATGTTTCATGCGCAGCGGTGCACTCAGCGAGCGCGCGACTACTGCTCCGTGCTCAGGCCGAAGGTACGGCGCGCACCGATATGAATGGGGACGACCTGTTCGGCCTGATGTCGGCGCTCGGTTGGCTCGTCGACCTACCCTCATTCGCGCCACGGGCCGATCATCTCGTTCACATCATCGCCAGCGCCATCCTGACAAATCGGTCGAGCGGCGATGTCGAGAAGCAACGTGCTGAATCAGATCGGTGAGGCATCAGCGAGCGCCAACCAAAAGCCTCAAACACTGTTCACTGTGCTCATCGGCTGGAACATAGACCAGCAAGCGATCTCCATTCTTTGGCGCTGACCACCAGTTGGTCTGGTGCAGATTGATCACACCGACCTGCGGGAGTCGAAACTGTTTGATCTGGTTTTCTATTCCGCGCACTTCGTAGCGCTGCCAGATTTGCCGGAATTCCTCCGAAATGTCCAAGTAGCGTTAAAGTTGCTGTTCCCATAGCTTTCATCGTGGGCCAAGTGCTCGGCGGCTATCTCGTGTCGGCCGACATTGCCGGACTAGGCTGGCGCAGTGTATTTCTGATCAACCTGCCCGTCTGTTTTGGGGTGCTTGCCAGCACTTATCGCTGGTTACCGGAAACCCGCGGAGAACATGCCGTGAGCCTCGACCTGCCTGGCACTCTACTTCTCACCGGCGTCATCGTTAGCTTGCTTTTGCCTCTTGTACTCGGACCGTCATTGCATTGGACATGGCTTTGCTTGGCTCCTCTGGTGGCGGTGCTCCCTTTGCTCGCCATACTTTGGCGCACGGAACTGTACCAAGAGCGCCGAGGTGTCGCACCTTTGTTGCCACCGGCTTTGTTGCGCCTGCCTAGCGTACGCTTCGGTCTGTTACTCGCGATCCTGTTTTTTGCTTGCTGGAGTGGCTTTATGTTTGTTTTGGCGCTCACCTTGCAAGCCGGGGCGTGGCTGTCACCCAGTCAATCGGGCGACGCGTTCATTGCCTTGGGCGGAGCTTACTTTGTTGCTTCGATGCTCAGTGCACGGGTGGTTGCGCATTTAGGCAAGGTGCCAGCGCTGTTACTTGGCTGCGCTGTCCAGATGACAGGACTGTTACGGCTGATGCTGACATTGAAATGGGTCTGGCCTCTGCCCACCATACTGAACTTGATGCCCTCAACCGTACTCATCGGAATCGGGCAAGCCTTTATCGTGAGCTGTTTCTTTCGCATCGGTCTTTCTGATGTATCCACTGATCAAGCTGGCGCGGGAAGTTCAATGTTAAGCACCGTGCAACAGGCTGCTTTCGGACTGGGTTCTGCGCTGCTCGGAGCGGTGTTTGCACAAACGTTGCAGCTTTATGGCAACTACCTCGACGCAGCGCTGGCGGCGCTGCTTGCGGAATTTTTCCTAATGCTCGTGCTGACGGGTTGCACCGTTGGCTATCGCCAGCGGCAACAACGCCGCATTCTCTCCGCAAGCCTATGCCCGGGATAAGACCAGTTTTTCCAACACTGAAATTAACACAATGAATCAGCTCAGATAGTTTCAGCAGCTTGCGCTTCCTCTAGCTGTGTTTTTTCTGGCGGTCCCGCCAATGGCTCGGCGGTCCAAGCTCTGCACATCTCGGCGGGCAAAGTGCTTTTGCGGTTGATCAAATCATTTTGTGCAAACAGCTCGGCGATCCAGTCCACAAAAACGCGCACCTTGTTGCTCAGGTGCCGATTCGGCGGATAGACCACATAGATCGGTTTTGCTTCGGTGCACCAACAGGTGAACAACGGCTCCAGAGCGCCGCTACCGATGTAGTTCTGCACCAGAAATGTCGAGGTAAACAAGACTCCCAGACCCGACAACCCAGCTACTACGGCAGCGCTGGAGTCATTGACCGCGAGTTGGTGATGCCCTTCGACTTCTACCATTTCCCCATCCTTGTGCATTTTGAGGGAGTGCAGCTTGCCATTGAGCGCAGACACATAGCGAATCGTGTGATGTGCGTGTTCAAGTTCGCCCGGATGTTGCGGCACGCCGTGGCGCTTGAGGTAGGCCGGCGACGCACAGGCCATGACGTAAAACTCACCAATTCGCCGCGCCACCAGCGACTGGTCCCTGATTTCGCCAGCACGGACAACGCAGTCCACATTTTCGCCCACGATATCGACCGGTCGGTCGCTGACGCCCAACTGCAGCTGGATGTCCGGGTAGCGGGCATAGAAGTCCGGTAGCGCCGGAATGATGACGGCCAACCCCAGCGACGAAGGAATATCCACCTTCAATTTGCCGCGCGGACTGGCCTTGGCGCGCGACATGCTGGCCTCAAGCTCATACACCTCGCCCAGTAGGCGGCTTGCTTGCTCGTGGTAGGCCGCGCCATCGACGGTAACGGTGACCTTGCGGGTCGTACGGTTGAGCAATTTGGTGTCCAGCTCTTTTTCCAGGTCCTGAATCAGACGGGTGACCGTGGCTTTGGGCAATTGCATTGAATCGGCGGCTTTGGTAAAGGTACCGGCTTCCACTACACGTACAAAGGCCTGCATTGCGGAAAATTTATCCATGGAAATCCTGTCGGGTTGATCGCTCGCCTCAAGGAAGCTTAACGGGTAGGAGGTGCCGATTACGGTAAATTGTTTCTCTGGTGAAACAAAGTATATACAAAATAGCTATTTATTGTTTTTTTGATCCACTCTACATTCTGCTGCATCGCAACAAATTGGCGCCGCCTGGCGGTTTGACAAGATGCACAGCCTTCACTCCTCCTCTTCCAACACGCCTGCGGCGCGGTCGCAAGAGGTAGACAAACAGATCAACATTTCGCCGAGTCGGACCTTGGGCGTGCGCCTTTACGGCCGCTGCAGTGCGCTGGCCGCATCAGATCCGGCTCCGCTGGTGGTTCATTTTCACGCGGGCGCATTTGTCGCCGGCTCGCTCGATACAGGCTCCTGCATCCCGCGCCTGCTGGCACAAGCCGGGGCGGTCGTCATGTCGCTCGACTATCCACTGGCACCGGCCCAGCCTTTTCCGCAAGCGGTCGAGGCCGGTTATGCAGCGCTGGTGTGGGCTTGGAAAACCCGCCACAAACTGGCCGGCAAGGGGGCCCCGATTTTTGTCGCGGGCGAAGAAGCTGGTGGCAACTTGGCCGCCGCCGTCGCCCTGATGGCGCGAGACCAGCAAGAGCCAGCGCTGGCCGGGCAAATTTTGCTGTCACCCATGCTGGACCCCAGCATGGCCACGGCGTCCTTGCGCTGTGCGGATGCTGGCTCGGTCGGGTGCCCTTGGGCCGATGGCTGGCACCACTACCTGTCGCGCCTGGAGCAGGCCAGCCATCCCTATGCTGCACCTGGCAACGCGCTACGCTTGTCCGCGCTGCCGCCGACCTTGCTGCTGACGGCGCGGGATGACCCCCTACGTGACGAATCGCTGGCCTATGCAGAGCGACTGCGCGGTGCCGGGCGCCTGGTGCATGCCACCGTGCTACCCGGCCCGACCGGTTGGCCCGGCAGCTACTTGCAGCCCGCCAGCCATGAAGCGGCTTGGGCGCCTGCCGTGCAGCAGCAATTCAGCGCTTTCTTCGTCGGCTTTTCGGGGCGTGCAGCGACGGAATTCACACGCAAGCTTTTTTCTTCACCCTCTGTTTCAGTTTCGTAGTTTCATTTTTTGAGGAAATTCACCATGCAAACGATTCAACTTTACACCCCAAAACGTCGCCTGCTGGTCGTTGCGCTGGCCGTGGTGGCCGTGGCCGGAATTTCCGCTGCCGTGCTGGGTGTTTCCAGTTCCCGGGCCCAGCCCGGCCCACCGACCGAAGCACCGGCAACACCGGTTTCCGTGGCCACCGTTGTGCAAAGCGATGTCGCCGCCTGGGACGAGTTTCCCGGCCGGCTCGAAGCCGTTGAGCGGGTCGATATCCGTTCGCGGGTGGCTGGCACGATCCAGTCCGTGCATTTTCATGAAGGCGCGCTGGTCAAAAAAGGTGAATTATTACTGACCATTGACCCGGCACCCTATGCGGCTGACGTGGAGCGTGCCGATGCCCAGGTGGCCGCTGCCCAGGCTCGGGTGGCGCAAGCCACGGGCGAGCAGGAACGTTCGCAGCGCCTCTGGATCGAACAAGCCATTTCCAAGCGTGAATTGGATGAGCGCGTGAACGGCCAGCGTGAAGCCGATGCCAATTTGCGCGCCGCCCAGGCGGCCCTGCAAACGGCGCAACTCAGCTTCGGCTACACCCAAGTTCGGGCGCCGGTGTCCGGTCGCGTCGGCAAGCTGGAGGTAACCGTGGGCAACCTGGTCGCGGCCGGCCCGAGTGCGCCGGTGTTGACCACGCTGGTGTCGGTCAGCCCGATCTACGCGAGCTTTGACGCCGACGAGCGCGTGGTTGCCAAGGCACTGAAAGACCTTGGCGTAACGGGCGGACGCAACCTGGACCGCATCCCGGTGCAAATGGGCACCGCCGCCAGCGCCGATACACCGTTTGAGGGTCGTCTGCAACTGGTCGACAACCAGGTCGACCCGAAGAGCGGCACCGTTCGCGCCCGCGCCGTTTTCGACAACAGGGACGGCCAGCTGATGCCCGGCCAGTTTGCGCGCATCCGCATGGGTCAGGCCACCAAGGGCTCGGTGCTGTTGATCAATGAACGCGCGGTCGGCACCGACCAGAACAAAAAATTCGTGCTGGTCGTGGGCGCCGACAACAAGGCGGTGTACCGCGAGGTCACGCTGGGCGCGTCTGTCAATGGCTTGCGCGTGGTGAAGGACGGACTGAAGGCCAATGAGCGCATCGTCGTCAACGGCCTGCAGCGCGTTCGCCCTGGCGCACTGGTGGCGCCGCAGCTGGTGGAGATGTCGGCCAAGGCCGAGCTAGGCAAGCCGGTCTTGGTGGTCGCGAAATCATGAGCATGCGCCTGAACCTGTGTCAGCCCAAGCACTGAATCAAAGGACTTGCCATGAATCTTTCCAAATTTTTTATCGACCGGCCCATCTTTGCCGGCGTGCTGTCCTTGCTGATTCTGATTGCAGGCCTGGTCGCGCTGCGCGGCCTGCCAATTTCGGAGTATCCGGAAGTGGCCCCGCCGACGGTGGTGGTGCGCGCCCAGTACCCGGGTGCCAATCCGAAAGTGATTGCCGAGACGGTGGCCACACCGCTAGAGGAATCCATCAACGGTGTTGAAGGCATGCTCTACATGAACAGCCAGGCCACCACCGACGGCGTGATGACGCTGGCAGTCACCTTCAAGCTGGGCACCGACCCCGATAAGGCGCAACAGATGGTGCAAAACCGCGTCTCGCAGGCCGAACCACGCCTGCCCGAAGAGGTGCGCCGACTGGGCGTAAGTACGGTCAAGAGCTCGCCCAACATCACGATGGTGGTGCACCTGGTGTCGCCCAATGATCGTTACGACATCAACTACCTGCGCAATTACGCGGTGCTGAATGTCAAGGACAGGCTCGCGCGCATCCAGGGGGTGGGACAGGTGCAGATTTTTGGCGGTGGCGAATATTCCATGCGCGTTTGGCTGGACCCGCAAAAAGTCGCACAGCGCGGTCTCTCGGCCAGCGACGTGGTCACCGCCATTCGTGGCCAAAACGTCCAGGCCGCGGCCGGTGTGGTTGGTGCCTCGCCCGGGCTGGAGGGAGTGGACATGCAACTGTCGATCAACGCACAGGGGCGCTTACAAAATGAAGAAGAGTTCGGCGACATCATCGTCAAGACCGGTGCTGACGGCGCGGTCACGCGGCTGCGCGACATTGCCCGGCTGGAGTTGGGTGCTGCCGACTACGCGCTGCGCTCGCTGCTGAACAACAAGCCGGCCGTGGGCATGGGTGTATTCCAGGCGCCAGGGTCCAACTCGCTAGAGATTTCAGCCGAGGTGCGAAAAACAATGGACGCGCTTGCCAAGAACATGCCTGAAGGCGTGGAGTACCGCATCGCCTACGACCCGACGCAGTTTGTGCGGGCGTCCATCACCTCGGTGATCCACACCTTGCTGGAAGCGATTGCGCTGGTGGTGCTGGTGGTGATCTTGTTTTTGCAAACCTGGCGTGCCTCCATCATTCCGCTGTTGGCAGTACCGGTGTCGGTGGTTGGCACCTTTGCCGTGCTGCATTTGTTGGGCTTTTCGATCAATGCGCTCAGCCTGTTCGGCCTGGTGCTGGCCATCGGCATCGTGGTGGACGACGCCATCGTGGTGGTCGAAAACGTAGAGCGCAACATCGAGAGCGGATTGACACCGCGTGAGGCGACCTACCGCGCCATGCGCGAAGTGTCGGGCCCCATCATTGCGATTGCCCTGGTGTTGGTGGCGGTGTTTGTACCGCTGGCGTTCATCAGCGGGTTGACCGGTCAGTTCTACCGCCAGTTTGCGGTGACGATTGCGATCTCGACCGTGATTTCGGCCATCAATTCGCTGACCTTGTCGCCCGCCCTCGCGGCCTTGCTGCTCAAAAGCCACGATGCTCCCAAAGATGCGCTGACGCGCGGCATGGACAAGGTCATGGGCCGCTTCTTCGCTGGCTTCAACCGCCTGTTTAGCCGGGGCGCAACGGGCTACAGCAGGGGTGTGACAAGCGCCATCTCGCGCAAGACACTGATGCTGGTCTTGTACCTGGTGCTGGTTGGCGCCACGGTCGGCATCTTCAAGCTGGTGCCCGGCGGCTTTGTGCCCACGCAGGACAAGCAGTATCTGATTGGCTTTGCGCAGTTGCCCGACGGTGCCACGTTGGATCGGACCGAAGACGTCATCAAACGCATGGGCGAGCTCATGAAGAAGAATCCGAACGTGGAAGATGCAATTGCCTTCCCGGGCCTGTCGATCAACGGCTTTACCAACAGCTCCAACTCGGGCATTGTGTTTGCAACGCTGAAGCCTTTTGCCGAACGCAGCCACAAGGACCAGAGCGGCGGCGCGGTGGCAGGGCAACTCAACCAGGCGTTTGGCAGCATCCAGGAGGCCTTCATCGTGATGTTCCCGCCACCGCCGGTAGAGGGCCTGGGCACCACGGGTGGTTTCAAGCTGCAACTGGAAGACCGCGCCTCGCTCGGTTATGAGGCCATGGACGCAGCAGTCAAGGCCTTCATGGCCAAGGTCTCGCAAGCGCCCGAGTTGGCCGGAATTTTCACCAGCTGGCAGGTCAACGTGCCGCAACTGTATGCCGACATCGACCGCACCAAGGCGCGCCAGCTCAACGTGCCGGTGACGGATATTTTCGACACCATGCAGATCTACCTCGGCAGCCTGTACGCCAACGACTTCAACAAGTTTGGCCGTACCTACAGCGTGCGCGTGCAAGCCGATGCCGCCTACCGTGCGCGGGCTGAAGACGTGGGCCTACTCAAGGTGCGATCCACCACCGGCGAGATGGTGCCGCTGTCGGCGCTGATGAAAGTGCAGTCCAGCTTTGGCCCCGAGCGCGCCATGCGCTACAACGGCTATCTCTCGGCCGACGTGAGCGGCGGCCCGGCACCGGGTTACTCGTCGGGCCAGGCGCAAGCCGCGGTTGAACGCATTGCGGCCGAAACCCTGCCCAAAGGCATCGGTTTTGAATGGACCGAGCTGACTTACCAGGAAATCCTGGCCGGCAACTCTGCCGTACTGGTGTTCCCGCTGGCGATTCTGCTGGTCTTCCTGGTGCTGGCGGCCCAGTATGAAAGTCTGACTTTGCCCATCGCAATTATCTTGATTGTGCCCATGGGGCTGCTGGCCGCGATGACAGGCGTGTGGCTGTCCGGCGGGGAGAACAATGTCTTCACCCAGATCGGGCTGATGGTGCTGGTGGGGCTCTCTGCCAAGAACGCCATTCTGATTGTGGAGTTTGCACGGGAACTTGAGTTTGCCGGGCGCACGCCGGGGCAGGCCGCCATAGAAGCCAGCCGTCTGCGTCTGCGCCCCATCCTGATGACCTCTCTGGCCTTCGTGATGGGTGTGTTGCCGCTCGTGCTCTCCATCGGCGCAGGTGCGGAGATGCGGTCGGCCATGGGCGTGGCGGTGTTCTCAGGGATGATTGGCGTGACGGTTTTTGGACTCTTCCTCACGCCGGTGTTTTACGTGGCCCTGCGCTGGCTGACGGGCAACCGTCCGCTCAAACTGCATGGTGAAGTGCCGCACCTTGAAGGCTTTGCCGGCAGCCACGCGGCTGGCGGTGCAGCTGGCCATGCCCAGCCCGCTGCGGCCATCGGGCACCACGAATGACAAACCATGGCACGAATTTCAAAATTGTCTGTGCAAAATATCCAGAAAGCTTATCTATGAATCGTCGTTTATTGGCGAGCGTGTTCGCCCTGTTGCTCGTCGGGACATCAAGTCTGCTGGCGCTTCCCGTCCACGCGGCGGATGAAGCTCCAGATACCTTGATTCTGCGCCTGACCACCGAGGTGCTCAACGGCATCAAGTCCGATCAATCGATCCAAGCTGGCGAAGTGCCCCGGATCGTTGCGTTGGTCGATGCCAAGCTCATGCCGAACGTGAATTTTAAGCGTATGACCGCCTCGGCTGTGGGTCCGGCTTGGAGACAAGCTACCCCTGAACAACAAAAGCGTTTGCAGGAAGAGTTCAAAACTTTGCTGGTACGCACCTATGCGGGCGCTCTGGCCCAAGTCAACAACGTCACCATCACGGTGAAACCTCTGCGCTCGTCTGCGCAGGAAAGCGACGTGCTGGTTCGTACCGAAATCCGAGGCCGAGATGATCCCATTCAGGTGGACTACAGACTAGAAAAAACACCCGGCGAGGGGGCCGGCTGGAAGATATACAACCTGAATGTGATGGGTGTTTGGCTGGTAGAAACCTATCGAAGCCAATTCGCGCAGGAGATCAATGGCAAGGGCATCGATGGCTTGATTGCTACCCTGACAGACCGCAACAAGCTCAATGCCAAAAAAGGATGACCGCAGGGTGTCACAAATTTAGTGAGATGTTCAACCCGATCCCCAGCGGCGATCAGCCGACCTGGGACTATTTTTCTGGAATTCATCATGAACAAAATTTCTTCAAGACGGCGCCTTGCGTTGCTGCCGCTGCTTGCTGCGCTGGTACTGGCCGGATGTGCGACCAGCGCGTCTATCGATCCGTCCAGCCTGCCGGCGGCCCCCACATCCTTTAAGGAAGACGCCAGCCCTGGCACATCGGTCAATGCGTCAGCAAGCGCGGCGAGCACGCCACCACAGGCGCAAGGCCTGTGGTGGAAAGTTTTCGCTGACCCGGTGCTGGACCAACTGATCGACCAGGCCAGCCGCAACAACAACAGCATTCAGATTGCCGCCGGACGCCTGGCACAGGCCCGCGCCATTGCCGGCCTGACCGACGCCAACCGTTCCCTGCAAGTGGGGCTGGGCGCGGGGGCGACGCGCCAGAACAATCCAACGACAGGCTATGTCGCACAAACCGTGGTGAGTGCTGGTGCCAACCTGTCGTATGAAGTGGACCTGTTCGGCAAACTTGCTGCTGCCACAAACGCAGCATCGCTGGACGCCGCATCACGCGAAGCCCTGCTGCGCAGCACACAGCTGCTGGTGCAGGCTGATGTCGCCCAGACCTACCTGAGCCTGCGCGCCATCGACAGCGAGCGCACCATGGTGCGCGAGACGTTGCAGGCCTACCGCAACACCCTGCACCTGACGGAAATGCGCTTTAAGGAAGGCGACGTGGCCGAGTTGGATGTGGTGCGTGTGCGCTCCGAAGTAGCGTCGACCGAATCCGAAGCCATCGCACTGGACCAGCGCCGCGCCCAGGTGGAGCACGCACTGGCCGTGCTCGTGGGCGACGTCGCTTCAAATTTCAGTGTCCCATCGGCCGAGTGGTCTACCACCTTACCCGCCATACCGGCCGGCGTCCCCAGCACTGTGCTGACGCGCAGACCCGATATAGCGGCGGCCCAAAGCAGTATGCGGGCTGCCCAGGCGCGCGTCGGTGTTGCCAAAGCGGCCTGGTTTCCAAGCTTTTCTTTGACGGCCAATGGCGGCTCTGCCACGCCCGAGATTAAGGATCTTTTCAGGATGTCCGCCCAGGCCTGGGGGGTGGGTGCGCTGCTCTCGCTGCCGCTATTTGACGGCGGCAGGCGCGAAGCAGGCGTGCAAAATGCCCATGCCGAACTCAACATTGCTTTGGCCAGCTACCGCGAGCAGGTGCTGGTCGCCTTCCGCGATGTGGAAGACCAGTTGTCTTCGCTACGTCTGCTGGCCGAGCAGTCTGAAGCGCAGTCGCGCTCGGTTGCCTCCAGTAGCCGAGCCACTGTGCTGTCAGACTCACGTTACCGCAATGGACTCGTTAGTCAACTCGAACTTCTGGATGCACAGCGCAGTGAGTTACGCAACCGCAGGGCGGCGCTGCAAGTGCGTGCCGCGCAGTACCTGGCCACCGTCGGGCTGATCCGTGCATTGGGCGGTGGCTGGGTTTGAAACGAGCGTCACTCACGCAAACTTGAAAGAATGCGGTAGGGCGGTCCCGTCCGCTTCTTGTCCATGGACTAAACCGCTCGCGCGGTAAGGCGCGAGCGGTTTAGTCCACGGGCGCGTTGCTCATCAAAGCCGAGGACCGCTGTCCGGCAATCCAATGTATGCGATTGGGCACCCAGGCACTGGCCTTTCATCCAAACCCGTTTCCCCTGGGCCACGCCCCCGCTCCCTGTCGTTTTTCAGCGCCTGTTTACGACTTTAATTGCGCGGAATATCTTGATTGGAACAAATATAGTCCGTCGGGTCTGAAACCAGGGGTCTTACGGTGCGTTTTGTGTAAGGTTCCCGGATGCGTCCAGCCCAGGACTGTCGGCGGCTCTCTAACTTTCGAAGCCGCGGTGCAGGCATTTTCACGGCCACCGGTGCGGCCGCGAGAAACCGACCCTCGCCAGCAATCGTATGGCACCTCATTACATACCGATAAAACATTGCAATATAATGCATTTTGCACTACAGTATCGGTATGTCAAAAACCACAAAAGCCATCCGACAACTGCCTCCGGCGACATTGGGCGCACTCCAGAAACTGGGTGCCGACCTGGCAGTGGCTCGCTTACGCCGCAAAGAATCGCTGCGCACCTGGGCAAAGCGCTTAGGAGTCACCCTCTCCACGCTCCAGCGTCTCGAAGCCGGCGACCCGGCAGTGAGCATCGGCATCATCGCAAGTGCCTTGTGGCTCATCAACCGAGATGGCGAGCTGGGAAACCTAGCGGCACCGGAGCATGACCACGGCGCGCTCGATCTGAACGTTCGTGAAGCGGTGGAGCTAGGCCTTGCCCGTGCGCAGGCCTCCGCAGATGCCCACATGCGCGCGGCAACCCCCAATAGCAGCAAAAAGGACTGAAATGCGCCTGGATGACTTGTATCTTTGGTACCTGGGAGACCCGGCGCCTCGCTACGTGGGTGCGTTGAGGCTGGTTGCCGCCGGCAAGGGCGTCTCGCTCCACTACGCCAGCGATTGGCTGGCCAATGGATTCGCACTCAGCGAGGACCTGCCCCT
>OCZT010005324.1_pt1 | contig 12868 bp, 8 predicted proteins | sample 1539031 | NCBI WGS metagenome assembly OCZT01 (sample SAMEA3539308, study PRJEB22396) | soil metagenome | biome: tundra; feature: field; material: soil | place: USA | collected 2010-05 | depth 0.15 m | reverse complement strand
CTGTATGAAACTTTCATTCACTACACCTCGCCGGTTTTTACCGGCGCACAAGGAGACAGGAATGAACGCATTACCATCGTTTGATCTTACCGGGCAGGTTGCACTGGTGACCGGCGCAGCTCGCGGTTTGGGCAGGGCCATTGCACTCGCACTTGCTGAAGCCGGAGCCGACGTTGCCCTGGGATTGAGAGAACTTGGATGTGACGCCGGACTGGAGGCGGAAATCGTTGCCCGTGGCCGCCGCACCCTGTCCTTGCAAATGGACATGAGCAACGTGGGCCAGATTCAAGAGGCTGTGGCAAAGGCGGCGCAGCAGTTCGGGCGCCTCGATATCCTGGTGAACAACGCCGGCATAGCCCGAGGAGACTTGGCCGAAAACGTTTGTGAAGAAGACTTCGACCGCATGATGGCGATCAATCTGAAGGGAACATTTTTCGCCAGCCAAGCTGCAGGCCGAATCATGATTGAGCAGCGCAGCGGGCGCATTATCAATATGAGTTCACAGGCGGGATTCGCCGCCTTGCCGTCGGAATCCATCTATTGCCTGACGAAGGCGGGAATCGCGCACCTGACCAAGTGTCTCGCCGTGGAATGGGGCAAATACAACATCAACGTCAATGCCGTAGCCCCGACCTTTATCCATACACCGGGTACCGAGCCCTACCTTGCGAATGCAGATTCCCGTGCCGACGTTATAGATCGCATCGCCGCATTGCATCGGATTGGCGAACCGATTGAAGTCGCCGGTGCGGTAGTCTTTCTGGCTTCACCTGCGGCGTCGCTGATCACAGGCCACACCTTGCTGATCGATGGTGGATGGACCGCACGATAACTACGCCGCAACTATATTTTTACGGCATACTGTAGCAGGGCAAGCCGCCTTGTCGATGCCCGGCGGTCCTCCTCCGGCCCATACGATGGCAGGGTGCATGCGTTGATCGCTTTCCTGTTACCAACTTGTCTGTTGAACCGCGCTTGAGAGGTCTTTTCTAAATGCCTTCCAGAAAGCCCATCGATGCACTGATCTTTGATTTCGACGGAGTCATCGCCGATACCGAGTCACTGTATTGGCGATCGTGGGCGGAAGGTTTGGAGACCCGGGGGATTACCTTCACATGGGAACAATATTGCGAAATCGGTCGCGGTGTTCATGACGCCCGCATGCTCGAAAGCCTGTGACAGCTTGTAGGAAATCCTGCGTTGCTTTCCGGACTGGAAGAAGACAATGCGGTTCGCAAGCAACGCATGCGGGATCTGTGTATCAGTCAACCTCCCATCCACGAGAAGACAATTGAGATGCTGCACTCTCTCAAGGGGTATCGGCTGGGCCTTGTCACCAGTTCCTCAAGGTCTGACGTCGAACCGGTTCTTCGCGCCGCAGGAATCTACCAGTGCTTTGACGCATTCGTGTTTGGCGAAGATGTGGAGCACCATAAGCCATCGCCTGACCCATATCTCTTGCTAGGCAGACGGATGGGCATCGCCACGGGGCTCGTCTTCGAGGATTCTGATGCTGGTATCACGAGCGCTCGGCTCGCTGGATTCACTGTCGTTCTCATCTCCGAGCCCGAAGAGTTATCACAGATCGTATGTCGAGAGTTATCGTCTTCCCCCGCGGAGATTTCCGGGGCATAGGCGATGAATACATCGGCGCCTTCTGCAGCCACCCTCTCGGCCTATTTCGGACTTGAATCCGCCTGTGCAGAGATGAGCCCTGCTTTGTCAACAGACTCTGCGAAGTCCTGGCGTGTCCCTCCACCGGTTCTCTCCCAGATGCGATAAGCAACGATTCCAGTCGCGACAATGACAAGCGCCATAAGCGAGGGCCGCGGTTGAGTGATGAATGCGTTCACTATGAACCACACTGACACCCCCACAAACAGCCAAAGTGTGTAAGGGTACATCCACATGCGGTAGGGGCGCACCGCATTCGGCATTTTCTTGCGAAGTATATAAACGGATGCAACGCCCATTGTGTAAAAGATCCAGGCGGCGAGAATTGCATAAGAATACAGCGTTTCGTAAGAACCGGTGAGGATCAGAATCGCGGTCCAGATCCCGCCGCAAAGAATGGCAAACGCCGGCGTCTGAAACCGAGGATGCACACGGCCGAATGGCGCAAAGAAGAGTCCATCCTGCGCTTGTGCGAATGGCAGCCGAGCCGCGGTCAGAATGCAGCCATTTACAGCACCCCCGATGGAGAGCAGAACCGTGACGGACACGAAGGTCGCGCCGATCGATCCCATGGTACGCGTGGCTAGCTCGGCTCCCACCCGTTCACTAGCTGCGATTTGCGAGAGGCTCATCACCTTCAAATAAGCGACATTGGCAGAAATATAGAGCACGGCTACCACCGCCATTCCGATGGCCAGAGACCGCACCAGGTTGCGTTGCGGGTCCCTTACTTCTCCCGCGACAAAGCTCACGTAGCTCCAGCCGTTATAGGCCATGAGACACGCGGCCATTGCCATTCCAAAATGTCCCAGCGAAAAGAGCGTCGGCGCGGTCGCCGTAGTCGGTGCCGGCGTCTTTGTGCTTGCGAATGCTGCTCCGATAAGAACCAACAAACCCACGATCTTCAGGAATGTAAAGATGCGCTGGACCCAGGCGCTCTCGCGCACCCCAACGTAGTTGACCGCCGAAAGGGTTGCCAGGAGCGCAAGCGACATGAGCTTGCTCATCATCGGAGTCAGATGCACAAACTGGCCCAAATAAATTGAAAACGTGACCGTTAACCATGCGGTACCTCCGGCCAAAACCGCCAGCATGAAGGTCCACCCGCACACGAAAGCCCACAGCGGACCGTATGCTTCTCGTATGTACACATACTGGCCACCGGTAGCGGGTATCATTGCGCCCAGTTCCGCATAGGCCAGTGCCCCAAAGAACGACAGCACACCAGAGACCATCCATACGGAGACAATCGCAATACCGGACGGCAACTCCTTCGCGATCAGGTTCGGCAGAACAAATATTCCTGACCCGATTACGATCCCGATCACAATGGTGGATGCATCCACCATTCCAAGGCTCCGGAGCAACTCCGGCTGTCCTGGCATGGATGAACTACGCGCGTTGCTCATGTCGAGACCCCTCAAGCACGATAACAATCCTGGTGCACTCGCAAACAAGAATTGTCATTTTACAGATCTCTCTTACTCGGGATGCGCGCATTCTGTTTCACGGATTGCGCGCAGACATCAGCATCGAAAAATGGCTTTTTGCAGATGAAGAGGTAAGACTTCGCACCGGGAGCTTGCTCACATTCGGTCCTGACAAGCTAATAGGTCCCTTTATCAGCCGCAATTTCTTTTTGCTGCTCCTGCAGGATGCGCCACATAGTGCCTGAAAATATCATGGCCTGCACATTCGCTGGCACTTGGCATGCATCCAGCATAGCGTGATAGCGCGCTTGACTCTCATCGAACTCACCCAATTCTCCGTTAAACACATCTGAGCCATAGACGAGCTTTTCAAATGCATCCGGACCGCCGGCTGGAGTGTGCGGGCTAACGACCCCAGACCACCAGAAAATCGAGCGGAAGAAGCCATAATCGTTTCTTTTCTTGATCAGACTGGACCCGGATAGATCGAAATACAGATTGGGGTTCCAGCGTGCAATCTCACCGGCTTCTGCGTAGTCGGGGTTGCCGAGATGTGCACCGATAATGATCAACTTTGGCCAGTGCCGCGCAATGAGGTCAAGACGAGTAGCGCGCATCCGGTCAAAGCTGATATTCGCTGGTACCTCGGGCTTGTCTCTGAGCACAATGCCGGTATGAAAAAGCAGGATCATGTGGTACTTTGCTGCGAGATCATAAATCGGCCAGTATGCGGGGTCGTCATAGTTCTTCAGTGCCGAACTGATCTCCCCCAATCCACGAAACCCTCCCTGATGAAAGCGGTCAATCTTATTGAGAACGTCCGGATCGTCCAACTTGATATCCCCAAAGCCTATGAAGCGATCTGGGTGTTCGTGAATGAACCTGCTCGCTTGGGGAAATCCTCTATCGGTCGTGAGCAGAAAGCCCAACCCGTCTGCGGCATTCAATTTAACAAGCAGTTGTTCAAGCACACCGGGTTCCCCATTGTAATGCTCATGCACGTCGATGAGCTTTGGCGGAGGCGTCTGGGTTGAGGCGGTTAACGCTGCAGCAAATAAAATGACGAGAGCTGCCCCTCGAGAAAGTTGCATCATCTGTACCCTTTCTGAATTCTTCCGCCGCACTCTTAACGTGCTCGAGCAGATCATCGATACAACGTCCTAGACGTTTTCCAGTACCACAAATGGTGGACGATACCCGCGGTCTCCGTCGCGCAACAAGTAATTGGCCTCATCGTCACCCTTTACCAATTCCGTGTCAGGATCAAAATCCAACGTTCGTCCGAGCCGGTAAGAGACGTTGGCTAAGTGCGCCAGTCCGGAAGAGATGTGACCTTCTTCAATAGGTGCTCGGAGATCCTCTTTTTTTCGACTAATCACACAGGCAATAAAGTTTGCAAAGTGGTCTTCCGATCCCTGAGGAGCGGACGGGCCCGGCTGCCGGTCTTCGCCCATCCAACTGCGGTAGCCGCCGGCAAAGTCATCCAGGGCCAGCAACCCCTTCGATCCATAAAAGATATTCCCAATCGTGTTATACCCTCCTTCCACCGGACCCACGCCCCCCTTAACGGTTTCATCCAGTCGTATCGAGGTATCAAAACGAGTGCCAATTCCCGCTTCATGGTTCGATATCCAGTGACGAACCTCGAATTCGAGCATCTTGCGTTTACCGTTGGGCAGCTCATACTGGAAGGCGCAATTCAACGTGTTCGGAGTCTGCTGCTCATCGTCGAACATCAAGTGTCCGCCCATGGCGGAGATTTTATTGGGAAAGCCTACACCCAACCCCCAGCGCGCGATATCGAGTTCGTGGACGCCTTCATTTCCAAGATCGCCGTTGCCATAGTTCCAAAACCAGTGCCAGTTATAGTGAAAGTGATTCCGGGTGAAGGGCAGATAGGGAGCTGGCCCGGTCCAGAGGTCGTAATCGACGCCGGCGGGAACCGCCGATATGGGCGCACGGCTGATCGTGTCTCTCCATTTCAAACAGAGGCCGCGGGAGAGATAGAGATCGCCCATGAGCCCTTCCTGCATGTCTTTCACGGCCTGCCTTGTAGTTAGATTGGAGCGATACTGCGTCCCATGTTGAACAATCCGGTTATATTTCACCGCAGCCCGTACCAGCTGACGCCCTTCCCATAAGTTATGAGAACAAGGCTTCTCTACATACACATCTTTGCCTGCCTGGCACGCCCAGATGGCCATGAGCGCATGCCAGTGGTTCGGCGTGTTGATCGACACTGCATCAATTGACTTGTCTTCAAGCAGCTTGCGAATATCGGTATAGGTCCTCGGTTGAAAACCCATCTTCTGCACCACTTGAAGCTGTTCCCGCATCACGCTGTCGTCTATATCGCAGAGCGCGGCGATTTCAACATTCGGCAGCGCGCCATATCGGCGAATGTGTTCTTCCCCTGAACCTCGCAGCCCGACGATGGCCACTCTTACCCGGTCGTTAGCGCCCAGAACAGGCCGCGGCGTGCGCCACGCTTCCAGGCGCTCGGCAGCCACAATCACCGCGAGCGCTGCGGCTCGCTCGTTCAGCAACTCTCTCCTGCTCTCATCCACCTTTGAATCTCCATCCGTTCTTTTGGGAATATCTGCATATGTTTACATTTGCAGGGTCGTTGAAGAATTGTTCCAATCCACTATTGACATTCGTGAAACCGGCCTTACAAGCATCCAATGCAAGGCCGGTTGCCATCGGTGAAGTTGCACATCTCGGATTGACTAGAGTTAAGCCGGTGAAGGGCCTAACTCCAGTCGACTTCCAAATACATCCTTCATTCGAAACGGCGATACGACAATCTACACCTCTTCTGGCACCACAAAGGGCGCACGGTATCCGCGATCTCCATCGCGCAGCAGGTAGTTCGCCTCTTCATCGTTCTTTACAAGTTGAGTTTCGGGATCGAAATTTAGCGTGCGCCCCAGCCGGTATGAGACATTGGCCAAGTGAACCAATCCGGTAGAGATGTAACCTTCCACTATTGGCGCATGAAGATCTTCCTTCTTCCGGCTAATTACACACTCAATAAAGTTAGCAAAGTGGTATCTCTCTTCATCCGGCGTGTGAGGCGCAGAGGAACCGGGTTCCTGGTCTCTTCCCATCCAGGTCTTATAGCCCCCCAGACGGCTGTCGATCGCCAGGTACCCCTTCGGCCCATAAAACAGGTCACCGACAGAGTTTCCGTGTCCGCTTCCGCCAAAACTCGGATATAGATCCTTTGCCCCACAACCTCCGTGCGGACAGGCCGGAGACGCGCTCGCTTCGGTCGTTTTAGCGGGGCGCCTTGCGGACGCTTCCCGTGCGCCAATTCCAGCTTCGGGGTTCGTTATCCAATGCCGAACCTCGAATTCGAGCATCTTGCGTTTTCCGTCGGGGAGATCGAATTCGAAGACGGAGTTCAGCGTGTTTGGAGTCTGCTGGTCATCGTCAAACATGAAGTGACCACCCATGGCAGAGATCTTATTGGGAAACCCCAGACCTAATCCCCAGCGAGCGATGTCCATCTCGTGGATACCCTGGTTGCCAATGTCTCCGTTACCATAGTTCCAAGCCCAATGCCAGTTGTAATGAAAGCGATTCCTGGTGAATGGCAGGTAAGGCGCCGGGCCCGTCCAGAGATCGTAGTCCACACCGGCGGGTATTGCCGAAACAGGCGTGTGGCCAATCGTGTCTCGCCAATTAAAACAGAGCCCACGAGATAGATACACGTCGCCCAGCAGGCCCTCATGAATCTGTTTCACTGCCTCTTTCACCGCTGGGATGGAGCGGCTTTGCGTCCCATGCTGCACGATCCGGTTATATTTCTCCGCGGCACGAACAAGCTGCTTCCCTTCCCACAAGTTATGAGAGCAGGGCTTCTCCACATAGACGTCCTTGCCCGCCTGGCAAGCCCATATCGACATAAGAGTATGCCAGTGGTTGGGTGTGGCGATGGAGACGGCATCGATCGACTTATCTTCAAGCAGCTTGCGAATATCGGTATAGGTCTTCGGTTGAAAGCCCATCCCTCGCACCGCTGCAAGTCGCTCCTGCATTACGCTATCGTCGATATCGCATAGCGCCGCAATTTCCACATTCGGCAGCGATGCAAATCGCTGAATGTGCTCCCAACCTCGTCCGCGCAGTCCGATGACTGCCAACCTGACTCGATCGTTTGCGCCAAGAACAGTTCCCGGCCTGCCCCATGCCTGGAAGCGCTCGCCTGCGGTAATTGCCGCGAGCACTTTGCCTCCTGTCTTCAGAAACTCTCTTCTTGTGTCGTTCATCTCTGCATCGCCATCCATTCTTTGCTTTGCCAGCTGTCGGCTGGGTATTACTATCTTAAAGACCGGTTAAGCGCCCACCTTCATTGAAGAAGCGTAATGCCGCATGCGCTCGGAACACGTAACCCACTCCAAACTGTTCCCACATTCTTTTTGGATACGCTCTAACAATGCTTTGAGTCCCTCCAATCCAAGCTCAGTACCTTGCGTGTAGAGCGACTGCCAATGAGTCAGCAAGGTCACTGGGTAACCAGATTCAATCAATTGACGAAGTCGTCCGGTGCGGCCATCGGGAGAAATGACTCGATCGATGTTGTCCCTGATGAATTTTTGCCGTTGATCCCCTGGCAGGTCCATGCTCCAGAACACATCAGGGAAATTGGCCGGTACACTCACCACGACTCGGTCGCGATCTGGAGACTCGTAGGCCAACGAGCACTGCTGCGGCGTTCCCCAATCTGATCCGTGCAAAAAATACCAGGTAGAACGCCGTCCGAACGTCTTCCATTGCGCCGTGGACACGGCTTCGGCATACTTTTTCTCCACGTCGATGCCTGCCATCCACGGACTCGTCATTCCCGTGGGATTGATACCCACGTTCTTAAGAATTGTGAAAGCCAAACAGAAATATTCGACCGCCTCCTCTATCGAAGCCCCTGAGAGCCACACGTCCTCAAATACATGCTGATAACCGCCGCCGGCGATTAATTGTGAGTCTCCGGCCTTAAGATCATATGCATTCTGATGAGTAAGGAATTCCGGAGTGATATCAAATCGTGGAGCGATGCGCTCCCGTACTATTTTTAAAAATGCTTCTAGGTTTTGCTGGGGGACGCGCTTCACAGTTTGATCGATACGGCCAAGGCAACTTGGCATAGGAAGAACCGTCATCTTGCCCTGCAACTCGAATCGATCCAATACGTCAGCAACGCGCTGATAGAACCCGACAGGGGGCAGAAACGGAGTCTCGTAACCGGGATGCATATAGAACATCGGGTCTACCGGAGATCCATCGTCGATTATTAGCGAGATCGACGTCTTGCCGGAGTGCGGTTCGGGAACCGGACCACTACGCGCGTCGTGGCTCTCTGTCCATAATTCTGCGACAGCACCTCTCCCGAGGGTGGCTGAGAAGAGTCCCGCTGCAATCCCTTGGCCGGCATGTTTAAAGACCTTCCGGCGAGTTATAGTTTTCTCCTCGCCATCTCTCCGGGGTTCATTTTGCGCAGCTTCCCCATTATCCACTGGCTCAGCCACATTATCCTCTTCGATGGTTCGGCATATTCGTTTCCCTATCCTCCGGCGCGGACTAATCTAGATATTGGACTTGCCTAAAGCGTGCTTCAAAAACAGATTTGGTCTCAAATCAGGCACCTGCTCTTGAGAGCCGGCGAAATCTTGACGAGTCATGTTTCTGCAGCGCGAAGAAGAGCAGTTCGTCTTCGCGAGGATTGTGGCTGGACCGCTTATCGGCGAAGACATGCTTGCCGGAATTCAGGCCTAGCCTCGTCGCATTTCAGCGAAAGGCCGGGGCGGAGGTTAACAACTCTCCCTGCGCCCCGGGCAATCATCCGCTCACTCAAACGACTCCACCCATGAATTCAACCTGCCTCAGAACACAAACTTGCCGGCAAACTGCAGGATGCGCGGATTGTGCGCGGAGGTTGCCGTCAGGAATCCGCTGTTCGAGCAGTTAGCCGCACCGTAGCAGGCATTGTTATTGATACCGCTCCATTGCGTATGGTTGAAGATGTTAAATGCCTCCGAGCGAAATTCAAAGTGCATGGTTTCACGCACAGTGAAGTTCTTGAACAGACCCATATCGTACTCCGTACGAGTAGGCATCCTGAGAATGTTTCGACCGGCATTGCCATACGTCAGGCCCTGTGGGTCGGCATACGCATCGCTATTGTAAAGCCGCGGCCCAGGCTGTCCGGTTGGATGCGAAATCGCAACCGGGCCATGGATCTTCCCCACGATATCCGGAAACGAGACTACCGTACCGACGGTATTGCCGGTGCCGGCGTTATCTCCGTAAGTGGTGTTGACGACGCTGAAGGGCATTCCCGTTTGAAAAGCCGTCAGGTCGGATACCTGCCATCCGCCGAGCACCGAATGCAGCACGCGCTGCTGGTTGAATTTCGGAAGGTCATAGACCATGCTCGCTTCCAACACGTGCTTCTCATCGAAGTCGGAACTCGCCATGGCGCCTTTTGGGTTGTAGCTATTGACGATAGCCGTGCCACCTCCCCCACTTGAACCATCGTCGATCGAGTGGCCGTAGGTGTAAGCAATACTGCCATTTAGTTTTCCGAAGTAGCGGGTCACGCCGACCTGAAGAGCATTGTAATTCGACTGCCCGATGTTATGGATAAAGTCAATGCCAGACAGGCCTACGAAGGGACGATAGGGCGACGCCGAGTTACCGCAGGCGATGACCAGGTGGTTCAACACATTCCCTGTTACTGGATGGTTGTTTACAGTCCCGCTGTAGTTTCCGCTCGGATCCTCTGAGAGACTATTGCAATCGTTGGCGGAAATCGGCTGGCCAGATCCATAGGGATTCTCGGATGCCGTGAGCGGGCTAAGCTGATTTAACTCAGTCCGAATCGGCAGGTGCATGCCAACGCTACCGACATAAGACGCTTGCATCACAACATGGCTCGGCAGTTCTGCCTGCACGGACAGGTTATATTGCTGGACATATGGCCAGACAGCCTTGGTCGGAATAGCCATCACGGAAAGCGGAAATTCAAGCCCTGCTCCGCCCACGTTGTTAAACCCCGTAAAATTGAATTCCTGGGGATCCATCACGACCGGCGGCGTACCCTCCAAACTTTCCGTGTTGCTTTCGTTGCCGTTCGTGTGCTCCATGAAGATGCCGTACCCTCCGCGAACAGACATCTTTCCATTCCCGAATACGTCATAGGCAAAACCAACGCGGGGCACGGGATTGAAAAGATGCCCTGTCATGCAACTGTTAGGCGTGCCATTCAGACCGCAACTGACAATCCCGTTAAAGAGATCGCCGCTGCCCGGAACAAGCGCCCCCGCCTGACCTGTGATGTTCCCGGAAACGTCGATCGTGGGCGCCTTTGCCGCGCTCCACGCTCCCGGCTCAAAGTTGCCGGACTGCTTGCTTTTGTCTCCATAGGTCCCGAAGAGACTGAGGCGAACACCGACATTCAATGTGAGCTTCTGGTTCACGCGCCAGTTGTCCTGAATGTACGGCTCCACAATCTTGTACCGTTGGTAGTACACCGGCGTAGATGAATACTGGGAGAACTTGGCAATTTGTCCGGTTAGAAAATCGGCGAATCCATTATGTGTCCTTAACTCGGGACTGCCAACGAAGTTGACCGTGCCCTGCGTGTTTCCTGGGTTTTGCGCTTCGTTCTTCTGGGCGGCAATGAAGCTTGCCCCGAAGATCAGGGTGTGGCTCTTCAGCGTCTTCGTGAGGCTATCGCTATAACTGTACGTCGGATTTGTATTCCCCCACGGAAAGAACCCGGTATTGACATCGAATCCGCCGCCATAGGCCGGGTCGGTGACATACAAGCTGGGCAGCGTGCCCCCGTCATACCCATTGTTGAAGAAGCCGTTGCCCGTGAAATTTTGCCGGCCGATGTCTGTGGTGATGTTTTTCATGTTGTTGTGGTCGGTTGTGTAGTCGGCGAGGAACTCGTTGACCAGCGATGAGGAGGCTGCATAGGTAAGATTAACTACCATGTCAATGCCCGGCACTTGATAAGAGTTCTGCACCGTGGGAAATGAGTTGTTTTGCCATGTCGGAGAGCTTTCAACCGTGTTCCAGGACTCATAAATAAACCGGTAGAATGCCCGAAGCTTGTTGCTGAGGACCTGATCGATTCGAAAGAGTTCCGTTGCGCTTGTTGTCAACTGTGCCGGAGACGCCTCGTAAAAGGATGAGGTCCCCGAGCCAGCATTTGCCGCAGGAATTAGGGCAGTCATCATCGCCTGTGCATTTGGATCGATGGGGACTTGGTTGTTCGCGTAATACGTTCCAGTCGCAGAATTCACAGGACAACTGGGAAAGTTGACTGCATCGACGGCGCTGCCGGCAGCAGGGCAAAGGTCCGAAAAGTCTCCCGTGCGTTCTGCGTTCGAGGGCAGCTGCTGGTTATAAACGGTCCCCGGCACTACTTGATGCCGTAACTCCTCTGAATAAAAGAAGAAGGTCTTTCTCTGTGCGGGGTTGTAAAGCTTAGGGATAGAGAGTGGTCCGCCCAGCGTAAATCCATAATCGTGCTTCTTGTACGTCGGCACCGACTGCTGAAAGTAGTTTCGCGCATTGAAGGCGTCGTTGCGCAGAAACCAGAAGACATCACCATGATAATGCTCAGTGCCGGACTTTGTCTGAGCTTGTACTGTACCGGAAGCATTGCGGCCATATTGCGCACCGTAGTTCGAGGTCAGCACTTCCGTTTCGGCAATCGCGTCTACACCCGGATAGACGTTGAGGTCGTTGTTGCTGCCATTATCCATGACGGTCGCGCCGTCAACTTCCCAGTTGTTGTACTCTGTTCGGCCGCCATTGATGCTGTAACTCACGTTGCCAACATGGCCGCCCACGCCCTCATCTTTGCCGGTATTATTGATCACGCCCGCAGTAAGAGTGACCAATTGTGAGAAGTCGCGGCCATTCAATACCAATTGTGAGATCTGCGTTCCGGTAATCGTGCCAGAAAGCTCGGGCGACTCGGTCTGTATGGAGCCCATTCCAGAGCCCTCTACCTCGACGGATGAGGTCACAGCACCGACCGTCATCTTCGCGTCGATCCTCTCAGTGCGCGACACGCGAAGAATGATGCCTTTGGCCTCAAATTTCTGGAATCCTGTGGCCGTCACCTGTAGGCTATAGGTTCCCGCCTGCAAGGCAGGAAAGGCATAGTCGCCTGCTGAATTGGTAACGGCATTGATTACTGTTCCCTGGCTTGTTTCCGTCAGCGTTACGTTGGCATTTGCAATGGCCGCACCGCTCGTATCCGTAACGCTCCCATTGATCGCGCCGGATTGCTGGGCGCATAGGTGCATCGGAACCAGAAAAAAGAGGACAAGCAAGAGCATACTAAAAGCAAGTTTTTGAGTTGAATGCATGATTTTTCGACGCACGCCCGACCGCCTCGAAGAATAACCGGAAGAAGGGGGAGCTTTGGGGTGAAAAATATCCTGGGTCAACATTGGTTTGATCGCCTCCTGACAAGTTGTATTGGTGGTTCAGTTTGTTACATGAACGGCATGTTCAACGAATATTCATGCAACGAGAAGCAGTTGTCAAGAAATATTTGCATCTTTGATGAGATATTTTTCTCACGCTGGCCGAATTCCCTTCGTCGAATGTACATTTCTTCGCTGCAACTTATTAAATTACAAATACTTATGCCCTCTGTGCCAACATGAGTGAGACAAGTAGACCCTCAACAATTACTGTAGGGCGGGGAAAGAAATCTCACTTTGATGAGCACAAGCAAG
>OCZT010005323.1_pt1 | contig 12868 bp, 8 predicted proteins | sample 1539031 | NCBI WGS metagenome assembly OCZT01 (sample SAMEA3539308, study PRJEB22396) | soil metagenome | biome: tundra; feature: field; material: soil | place: USA | collected 2010-05 | depth 0.15 m | reverse complement strand
CCGGCCCCGGTCGCCGTCATGATGCCGGCCGGCTCGCGCGCTTTGATGATCACCAATCGCCACCCACGCCAACCGCAACTTAGCTATGGGCACGCCCATGGTCCGCACCGCGGGCGCCGGCGGCGATGCGCGCCGCAAATCCGCCCGTCAAGAGGACGCCAAGAAACGCGTGGAACAGCGAGCGCTACGCGAATATGACGCGGTCGATTCCAGCACGGAGAATGTGGACGTGCCGGACACCGAACCGAAGCGCAACCCCACCGCAGAGAGCGACGGCAAGCGCAAGCCGACGAACAAAAAGTAGGATCAGCAAACAGCCACGCAGCGAGCCTTCCTCTTTTTCTATTTATTGATCAACTTCTCATGCAGACTTTGGAGTGTGTAGTGGGTAAGAAACTGCAACTGGTTTCAAAAGCAAATCAGGTTGGGTGGTCCCCTGATTCACACCCCGTTCACACAGGGCGCGGGGGCGCAAAACGAAACTGGCTAGGGAAAGGAATCAATCAAGAAGATCGGCGGACGGTAACGGCGAGGTCGCCTCCAGCGCCGCCTTGGATACCGCGTTCGCTGTGTACGCCGACGGTCAACTTCTCCACCAGGCGACTTCCGGCCCGTGTGGGCCAGTTTCCGGAAAGCCGGTTTCACGGCCCGATCTGGTAGGCACGCGCTGCGCACCCCTGTAGTTCAAAGCTGCGCGACTGCTCGGGAGCAATCCCAGAAGCCGCGGCCCAACTCCCGGATTGACCATTCGACCGAAAGCGACGGATTCGCAAGAATGTTGACAGCGCATGTTCCCGGCGGGCACGGGCACGTGCGGTGGTTCTTCAGAAACTGCCGGCGAATCCGTAGTGCGGCCCACTGCGGTCCGGAGATGTAATGCTTGCGGCGGACCTCAGGGCTGTAGGCGCCTCCGCAACCTTGCATGAGTCGGACTACGAGCGATTACTGATCTCTTTCGGGAATGGGCGGCATGCGGGCTCCGAAGGATCATGATACGCCCAAACCGGGGGCGGGGGCCGTCCGGGCAAAACCTCATGAGTCCGCCTCGCTGCGTGCCGCCGTGGCCGCGGGGACCACATACAGGATCATCAGACCTCCAGCCGCTGCCGACAGTGCCATCAGGAATAGCCCAATCGAGAAAGATCCCGTTTGTGTGTTCAGGTAACCGAACAGGTACGGGCCGACGAAGCCCGCAACGCTGCCGACGCCATTGATCATCCCCACGGCCCTGGCTGCGGCCGTTTGGCCCAGGAGTTCGGCCGGGACCGCCCAGAACACGGGCAGATAGGCGGAGCACAAACATCCAAACGTGAAGAACGCCAGCAACACCGGAAGCGAGCGGGGTTGGATCATCAGGGCGAGCAATCCGGCCGCCGACACCAGCAGCGGGATCGCGGAGTGCCAGCGCCTGTCGCGGGTCCTGTCGGAGTGCCAGCCGTTGACCTGCATGGCGACAAAGGTCGCCGCATAGGGCAGGGCGCCCAGCAATCCGACCCGTGCGTCAGAAAACCCCGACAGGCGTTTCAGCATGGTCGGAAACCAGAAGAGAAAGCTGTAGCTCGCGAAATAGTTGAGAAACGTCAGCCCGGCCAGCAGCAGAACGGTACGCGAGCCCAGGACCTGCCAACTGGTCGCCGATGGCGCGCCGGCAGGCGCTTCCTGTCGCAGTTTCCGCTCGATCCAATTGCGCCGCTCGGGCTGCAGCCAGGAGGCTTCGCGAGGCCGGTCCGTCAGAAAGAAGTAGGCAACAACGCCCAGCAGAATCGCCGGCAGGCCTTCCAGAAGAAACAGCCAGCGCCAACCTGCCACGTCGAGCCACCGATGGCCGAGAATCCAGCCGGCGAAGGGCGATCCGAGCACGGACGAAAGCGGAATGGCGCCCATGAAATTGCTGGTCGCTTTGCCGCGGTCCTCGCGGCTGAACCAGTGGCTCAGATAGACAATGACGCCGGGGAAAAAGCCCCCCTCTGCCGCACCCAACAGGAAGCGCGCCAGACAAAGTTGGCCCGGGGTCCGGACCAGCGCGGTCAGCACGGTCAGGGACCCCCACGCGATCATGGACGCGGAGATCATCCGGCGAGCGCTCCAAAACTCCACTAGCAGAGCGCCGGGGACCTGCATCGCCGTGTAGGTTACGAAGAAGATACCCGCGCCAAGGCCGAAAACCTCGTCGCTGAATCCTAGGTCCCGGGACATACCGAGGGCGGCGTATGCGAGGTTGGTGCGGTCCACATAATTCACGATATAGAGGAGGAAGAGAAACGGAAGCAGTCGCAGGGCGATGTGATGGCGCGTTCGGTCCACAACCTCGACCGCAGGCGGCGTCATCGCGCGTGAGGGATCTGCACTCACTCAGCTTATCTTTGTTCATTCTACACCGCGACGGTAGCCGGAGACTGGCCTCTTCGGTTTTCACGCAGCCTGCTGCCGACGAATCTGACGCTGTTTTCGCGCCGCCTCCAACTTCCGATTCCTCTCGGCATGGATCTCCTGCTGACGCCCGGCGAGCATGTCCTTTAGCGTGATGTAGCCGATGGCGCTGTTCAGGCGGACATTGTTGTAATGCTCGACGTAGCCCTGCACCAGACGCCGCGCATCTTCCAACGAAAGGGATGTTTTCGGCCGGATGCACTCCCCTTTGAGCGATTTGTGCCAACGTTCGATTTTTCCGTTCGATTGAGGCTAAAACGGCGAAGTCCTGCCCGTGACCACGCAAACCGACGGGACGTAAGCCGCGCCGTTGGCGAGCGTTGGTTCGGTGAACGCGGTGGCACTCCAGCCCTCCGCCTTGGAGTTCAGCGAGCAGTTATTCAGCCCAGTGCCGCTGTCCCACAAATACGTAAGGCTCTGCTGGCCAACCGTCGATTCGATTGCGTAGGCGTACAGCCAGCCCCAGTTGCCCATCATGCGCAAGGCTCTGTTGGCAGTCGAGGCGCTGCCGCTTACAGCGAACACTCCTATTAGCATTCCTGGATATGGCACTGGCGAAGTTATGTATCATGTCGGCTTGCTCTATGACCACGGATTCGTCAAGGGGCTGAAGATTCCCCTGCGAGGCCATACCGTCTACCATCCCGATGGTCTGACGGCCAGTGGACACGAGTGTTTGGACAGCATTCGAGATGAGGGCGTTTGGGAAAAGGCTAAGGCCATCAGCCTACAGCGAACTGGCAGTGTCACGTTTGAGAGTATTCGCCTTGCGCTGGCCGATTTGTGGCTCTCACTCGGCGAAGAGAAGGTCCTGTCCACAGCGGCTTCATCAGCCAATCTCGACAACCGCCCTTTCACCACCCCGGAACAGATGCTCATCGCCACGAAGTTGGACGAGATCAAGAAGGCCCTGCTCGAAGGGCAGCAGTTCGCCGCAGAACAAGCTGACATTGTTGACCGGGAATTTGCATATTTGAAGGAGTCGTCCAGGCGGTTAGGCAGGAAGGACTGGTTGAACGTCCTGTACGGCGGCTTGATTACCGTAATAGTCGGCGTTGCCACGTTCTGCCGCGAGCGCTTTCCCCCGATGATGATCAGCGGCTCCAAGAAGAATTCCAGCGCAGCGATGACCTGTGCGCCCAAGCGCTGCTGCTCACGCGGGCCACCGGGCTGCGCATCGGCGAATGTGTCGATCTCTCGGTGGATTGCCTGCGCGCGGTAGGCGACCAGCAATGGGCTCTGTATGTCCCCCTCGGCAAGCTGTATACCGAACGCCTGGTCCCGGCCGACGAAAACATTCGAATGATCGTAGCTCGGCTTCTGCGACTGCGCGCTCTAGCGCCTCCAGCGTGGCGGGAAGACTCGCCTGGCCTGCTGCTGCCGCGCCCGCGCAGCCGGGATGCCTTATATAGATCTCTCCGCCGAACCTTATCCGCCACAGCCCGCCGCGCCGGTTGCCCGCAACACGTTGTCTGTCATCAGCTCCGACACACCTTCGCTTCGGAAATGGTCCGCCTGGGCATCTCGCTTCCGGCGCTCATGCGCTTGCTCGGTCATAAGGATATCCGTATGACCCTGCGCTATGTCACGGTTACCCAGGATGCTGTCTGGGCGATTAGCCAGCGCCGAGACGGTAGTACCTCTCAAATCATTTGATGAAAGGAGCAAGAATGCGAAGAACGTTGCCGAAGGCAACGTAACGCGGGCGGCGATAGCCGCGGGCAAGGACCGCAGAACCTTTCAGTTGCTGCTCCGCCGGCACGGTATCGCGCTGCCGGCAATCGCGGCGACATCGCGAAGCTCCAGTTTGCCGCTCGTCCCCTGTTAACCAAATGCCGGTGCGGAAGAGACGCCCGGAAGGACGGCTGGACCATCGCGACCGGCAACGGGAGTATCGGCATCGCCAGGCGCGGTCACGCGTGACGGATCAAGGTTCCCTTTCGATCCTTTCTCCGGCATCATGCGGATGTGGGACTTCAGGATCCATGCGGATAGCCGGCGCGGCCACCACGGGTGCCCACAGCTGGCCGGAAAAGCGGCCTGCCTCGTGGTTGCGCTGCATCCTCTGCGGCCGGAGCGGCTATTGCGTCGATCCCTTCCCACGAATTCCACGATCTGGAGGACCTACATGATGAGTCCCGAAAAGGAATTCGACGCCATAGATGTGGATCTGGCACAACTCAAACAACGCATTCCTCTGCTGGAGTACTTGCAGCGGCGCGACTTTGTTTCGCGGGCGTGGGGAACCATCAAGGGCGCAGCCGTTTGGGAGCGGCTGGGCGCCCTACCAGGGTCCAAATCCCGGGCCTGGTGGCGGCGCGTCGAACGTGCGTGCCGCGCTCCAGCACGCACAATCCACGCTGTTAACCAAGTGCCTGTGCGGAAGAGACAAACGGAGAACCAGAGCCGTCCGGCTCCACGTTTGCGCCCCAAAGGCAACAGCCCGGCCGCCGTTGCTCGGGTCTCGCCATGCGCAAAAAGCCTCTATTGTGGCCATTTTCCGCGCTTTTCGGGGGCCTGTTAACCGGGTTAACAGCTTTCCGTAACGATTATTTGCCTCGTCAGGAACTGCGCACCTCGGAAAACGTCTCTGGAGGGCGTCTCAGACGGCGGCCAGGCCCCCAAAGCCCCATTGCCGCGTCCTCCTCATTGCGTTAAGCTCTTCCAAGAGTGAAGGCCTGCCCCACTTGCGCCGCCACCTACGCCAACGACGTGGCCTTCTGCCCGCCCGTATTTTGGAGGAGGCAGAGCTGACCTCTTCCTGGGCTGCCGGAGTCGGTCGACATGAAAATGTAATGAAAATGTTTGCAAAAAATCCTCCCACTGAGGCGGTTGGATGTATAATCGCGATGTCGGCCGGGAGGGCAAAACGGAAATTCTGGAAGCCCGGCTTGCAACAATTTACTGGCCTGGAGGTTGTTCATGAAGACATCTTGCGCTACCCGGCTCAGTCGGAGAACCACCGGAACGCTTCGTATTTCTGCGTTGCTTACCCGAGCCGTTTTGGTGCTGTTGGGAAGCCTTTTCGGACTGGCCGTTTCGTTCGCCCAGGTGGATGCCGGTGCAATTCTTGGCACCGTCAGGGACACCTCGAACGCGGTGATTCCGGGCGTCAAAGTGACGCTCACCAACGAAGATACGGGAATCAGCCAGTCGACGACCAGCAGTTCCACGGGCGAATACATTTTCGCTCCGGTCAGAATTGGTACCTACTCCCTGGTGGCAGAATTCCAGGGCTTTCAACGGGTGGACCATCCTCACGTGACCGTCAACGTGCAGCAGCGCGTGGCAGTGGACGTTGTGCTCACCCCTGGCGAGATGACGCAAACCGTCTCGGTCACTGGCGAAGCGCCGCTGCTGCAAAGCGAAGACGCTGCGGTGGGACAGGTGATCGGGGCACGCGCTATAAACGACCTGCCGTTAAACGGGCGGAATTTCACTTTTCTGGCGCAATTGGCGGCCGGCGTAACCTTTGACCAGCAGGATACGCGCGGCCTTGGCGCAAGCGGCAGTTTTGCGGCCAACGGATTGCGGCCGGCGCAGAACAACTATTTGCTCGACGGAATCGACGATAACGCCAACCTCGTCGATTTCCTCAATGGTGCGGCCTACGTGGTGAAGCCGCCTGTTGACGCCATTGCGGAATTCAAGATGCAAACGGACAACTACAGTGCGGAGGCCGGCCGATCCGCTGGCGCCATCTTGAATGCGACCATTAAATCCGGGACCAACGAATTCCATGGCAACGTCTGGGAGTTCCTGCGCAACGACGCCTTGGATGCCGCAAACTTCTTCGAGAACTCGGGCGGCGTTCCCAAGGGAGAGTACCGCCAAAATCAGTTCGGCTTCACGATCGGCGGACCCATCCGCAAGAACAAGACTTTTTTCTTCGGGGACTACGAAGGCACGCGCATTCGCCAGGCGGTACCTTTTATCGACACGGTCCCAACAATGCTTGAGCGAGACAGCGGCTACACCAATCTCTCCGAGCTGCTCACGCAAGGCGGCACGCGTACCGACTTGCTCGGACGCACGACTGCCCTTGGCCAGGTTTTTGATCCTTCCACCACGCGTGCCGTCACATGCGGCGTAGCGGACCCGGTTACTGGCATCGTGGCGCCATGCCCGAGTGGCGTTTCTACGGGCAGCCAAATCGGATTCGTTCGTGAGCCTTTCCCGGGAAACATCCTTCCCGCCGGCAGGCTCGATCCGAATGCGATCAAGCTGCTCAACCTTTATCCTCTTCCAACGAACTCCGGGCTCTTCAATAACTATGCGGCTGACCGTGTTTTGAGCGACACTGCCAATCAGTTCGACATTCGAGTGGACCAGAATTTCAGCGAGAAGGACAGCCTATTTGCCCGCGCGAGCTATGTCGATAACCCTGAATTCCTTCCGGGCCCATTCCCCGGAATTGCGGACGGGGGCGCTTTCGCGCAAGGCAACCAGACCGCGCTTTCGCACAACGATGTATTGAGTGAAACTCACAGTTTCTCGCCAAGCCTGGTCAATGAAGCCCGCCTGGGCTTCAACCGTATCGCCACAACGCGGGAAGCGCCCGACGCCAACCAGCTCGGTATTCCCCAAGAGTTCGGCATCCAAGGCGTTCCCCAGGTCCCTAACAACGGCGGACTCGGCCGTATTTCCCTTGAGGGCCTCACGGGTATTGGTAGCAACAATTATCTGCCTTCCGTCGAATTCAGCAACACTCTGCAATTCACGGACAATCTGACTAAGAACCTTGGAAGGCAGTCGATAAAAGTCGGATTCGAGCTTCAGCATCTCAGGTTTTCGATCCTGCAACCACCCCAGGGCCGCGGGGCATGGGATTATGGCGGCGTCTATACCGAAGTGCCCACCACGAGTGGCGGCAACACGGGACTGGCCCAGATGCTGCTGACCCCCATTCAGGGCACGGTTGCGGGCGCGTCCGACTATGTGGGTGGGGCCGACAACGTTTCGGCCTCCAACATTGCTAACACCGACATGGGGCGCAACTACTACGGCGCCTATTTCCAGGATGACTTCAAAATCACTCCCAAGTTCACGCTGAACCTGGGTTTGCGTTGGGAATACTTCGGGCAGATCGTCGAACGTTACGGCGCGCAATCCAATTTTCTCCCCTCCGGGACCAGCGCTCCGTCGCAATTTCTGCTGACCCAAAAACGGTGCAGCACGCCGCTTTCGCCGGATTTCCTGGCTGCCGCCGCGAAGGATAATATAGACATCGTCTGCTCCAGTCTGCCGGGTTTGGGGCACTCGCAACTGACCAATTTTTCGCCCCGCGTCGGCTTCGCGTACCGAATCTTGCCGAAACTGGTGGTGCGGGGCGGATACGGCATCTTCTATGGCGGTTTTGAGAACTCCGTAGTCGAAACTTATGTCGACTTTCCGTTCCAGTTCGGACTGGGGTATCCGAATCTGGTGCCCAATGCGCCCATCATATTTCCGAACGGCAGCATTGCAACGCTGGAGACTGGATTGACCGGTATCCCCTTGACACCGGCCTCCGTGGAGCCCGCCGGCGTCTCATTTACGGGCGAGGACTATCACACTAAGACGCCTTACACTCAAGGCTACAACTTTACCCTCCAGTACCAGATCACCCCCAACCAGACCGTGCAGATGGGCTACGTGGGGAACACCGTGCGCCACCTCGGAATCTACATAAATCCGAATGAACCGCATGAAATCCTCCCTCCCGGACTCAACGTATACAATTACTCGCCATATCCGGATTTCCAAAACGGCATTACGTATTCCAGCTATGCCGGAGACAGTTATTACAACTCGCTGCAGGCCAATTACGAACGCCGGTTCAGCGCCGGCCTCAGCGTGCTCGCGAATTTCACTTGGTCTAAATGCCGAACCGATGCAGTCGACGTGCTCAACAGCACGGCGATCAGTGGGCGGAACGCGGCTTTACTACCCGGTTTCGGGGTACAGGGCGACTACGGACTCTGTGATTTCGACATCCCGAAAGTGGTACATGTGAGTGGAAACTACGATCTGCCCTTCGGCCAGGGCAGGCAGTTCCTCAACGGCGCTAAAGGAGCCGTTGAGGCCGTGCTCGGCGGATGGAGCACCAACTGGATTCTGACCCTGCAGGATGGCCAGCCGTATACCGTGTCCTGCGTGATCAGCACTACGTCCGACTATGGCTGCAATGCCCTGCTGGTTCCCGGCGAGAGCATCACCGCGGGTCCGCACAATGTGAATCAATGGATCAATCCCGCGGCCTTCGCGAGCCCACCGGTGGCAACTACCATCGGGCAGTCCAACTATGCTCCAGTGGGCGGCGCCCCGTCGCAATTCCTTGGTCCCGGTTATCATCGCATGGACGGCTCGTTTTTCAAGAACTTCCGCACGACCGAGCGCACACACCTGGAGTTCCGCGCAGAAATTTTTAACCTGACGAACCATCCTAACTTTTCCCCGCCCGGCTTCAGCGGTAATGGAGTCACGGCCGCGCCCGGCTCGCTCGACTACACCTCGCCCTCGACTTTCGGCAGGATCACGTCCACTCGTGATGGCCAGAACGATCAGCGCGAGATTCAGTTTGCGCTGAAGTTCTACTTCTAGCGCTCGGATGCGGCCAGCCCAGCGCGCGATATTCTGTCTCGGCCAGTTGCCAGCGCGCGTTGGCACGCTCGTAGTGCAAGCCGGCGAAGCGGCGCTTGAGAGGCACCGTAAGGCGAGCGACCACGGCATAGTGCGCCCGGCGATCCTCCAACTCGTGCAACACCGGTTGGTAGCCGAACCCGGCATCCCCGCGAATGCCGGCTTGCGTCGGGGCTGGTGGAACCGGCACAAATCCCTCCCTTGCCCAGCAGTCTGTGGTGCCGGCTGTTCACCGTACCCCATCCACGCTGTTAACCACTCCGCTGGTCCTCCGCTGCTCCAGCGGTCGTCGAAGGCGCAGCCGCGGCTTAGGATCGCATACGGCGTGGCCATTGCAAGTCGCTGAAAAGCAATCGGACGGTATATTTGCGCACCTCAGGTGGAGGGAACTTCGTGCCCCAGGAGAAAGTGTCCGTGCGAAAAGTCAAAGTGGGATGGCCGCAAGTCTGCAAGATTGCTGTCCTCCGAACACCCGGAATTGCGCTTAAATTGATATATGCCCAGACACGATGAGGAAGGACACGGAAAGCTTCGCACAGCTTTCCTCAAGAACCGCAGCGACTCCGCCGGACAGCCGCGGCCCGACCTCTGGAGGCAGGGCCTCCTCGATTACAACGAGTTGGATGTCGACGCCAGCATCCTGTGGAAGTCGATCGGACCTGCGCCCTTGTATATCGATTCCCAAGTCAAGTGGACCAATCCCGACGGCTCCACGACTCCCGACAGCGTGTATCAGGGAGAAGGTCCCGATTCCGGCGAAGTGACCGATATCGCCATCGATCCCAGCGGCACGGCCGACACCAACCTGTACATCGCCACGAACGATGGCGGGATCTGGAAAACCACTGATGGCGGCTCGAACTGGATTCCTACCATGGATTCGATGCCTTCGCTTTCGATGGGCGCTGTGGCGGTGGATCCCGCCAACCCGAAGATTGTGTACGCAGGCAGCGGAAACCCGTACGATGGCGGCCGGGCGTTCAACAAAGGCGTCGGGGTGTTCCGCTCGACCGACGGCGGGCAGAGCTGGGCAATCGTGGATGGCGGAATGCTCGACACCGTCTTCGCCGGGCAGATGATCAATCGAATTGTGGCTCCGGCTCCCGGCATTTTGCTGGTAGCGGCCGGCGCTGGCCTGTTTCGCTCCGCCGACGGAGGCCAGAACTTCGGCTCGAACAAGCCCGACTTCAACGACCGCCGGCCGGTTTTAGAGGGGTTCATCACCTGCCTCCTGGCCGATGTGCGCGATCCGGCGAACACGTTTTATGCGGGAGTGCAAAGCGGCGGCGTCTTCAAATCGACGGACGGCGGAGTCACGTTCAAGAATCTGTTCCTGAATTTCGGGGCTCCGCCGCAGCCCTTCGGAAATCTGGAGATCGCGCAATCGGAAATGTCGCCGTGGAGGTTTTTGGTGAGCGTGCAGTATACCGTGGACGGACAGGGGCCGATTTATCGCGGCCTGTTCGAAACCGCGGACGATGGGGCCAACTGGAGGTTGTGCTCCTATGTCGATGCAGCCTCAGGCGATGGGTTTGGACAGACCGACTACGACCTGACGCTGGCGATCGACCCGCAGAACGACCAGCTTGTGTATGCAGGCTTCCAGGAGTTATGGCGATCGACCGACGGCGGGCAGCAGTTCGAGTATCCGGCGTGCACCTGGAAACATCTTCACTGGGATCACCATGCGCTGGTGCCGAGCCCGCCCGGTCATCGCACGGGCGCGCCGACGCCCGTGTATGTGGGCACGGACGGCGGGATAACGAAGAGCACGGACGGAGGCTTCAACTGGACCTCGATCAACGGGGCAATCTCCGCGAATCTGTTCTTCGGCATCGGGATCGGGCAAGGCGCGGGCAATGCGTACACCTATGGCGGCTGTCAGGACACCGGGACGAGCGCGCATCGGGCCTCCGATGCCGGTACGACCATCTGGCACCAAGGCATCGATGGAGACGGTTATCAAGTTGCCGTGGATCCCATCGATCCAAAGGTTGTTTACGGATTCGACAACAGCATGTTCATCAAGTCCATTGACGAGGGCCAGACGTTTCGGAACAGCGGCGGCGGCCAGCCTGACTCTGCGCCAATCGGGAACGGACTACCGTACTCCTTCGACGGGACCCCAGCGCGTTCGATCGCGTTGGAACAGAACGGAAAGAATACTGGCGAGCGGGTCGTGTACGTGGGCCTGAATCAGGTGCTCTATAAGAGCCAGGATGCGGGAGAGAATTTCACCCAGCTCAATACTCCGGCCAGTGACAATATTACGGCGCTCGCCACGACCACGGCGAACTCCGATCACGTCTGGATGGGATGCCGGGACGGCAGAGTGTATTTCTCCGGGGATGGCGGCACGAACTGGAACCAGCCTCGAGGCTTCAACTCAACCCCGCTTTCCGGGGCCACCGTTCCCCCCGTGACCGCCATCGCGGTGGATCCCGCGAACGCGGCGCGCGTCGCGGTTACTTACGCGGGCCAGTCGACCATCGACGCGACATACCGCACCCACCACGTGTACCTGACCGCGGACGGCGGCGTTACCTGGGACGATGTCAGCGGCACGGATGGCGCCGGCCCAGTGGGCAATCTCCCGGATCTTCCACTGCACTCGGTCGTCTTCGATCAAAGCGCGACTCCGTCGGCGATCATTGTCGCGGGCGACTCGGGCGTGATGCGTTGCAGCGACGCGAGCGTGACGGGGCCGAACGTCAAGTCGACCTGGAAGATTTACGGCGCGGGACTTCCCAATGTCTCGTGCATGTCGCTGGCGATCGATAATACCGTGAAGCCGCCGGTGCTGCGCGTGGGAACCTACGGGCGCGGCTGCTTCGAAGCCACGCGGCCACACGGTCCGGCCATGAGCGTGGAGTCGAGCCTGGGCTTCGGTTTCGCGCGGCAGGGGACCGGCAACAAGCAGCCGCTTTATATTTACAACTCGGGCGATGCGGCGCTCACCATTTCGGCAATCACCAGAACGTTCGGATCGGCCGATTTTGCGATCGGCGCTGTAACGCTGCCCGCCACGGTGGCGCCGGGCGCGACTCTGACGGTTCCGGTGGTGTTCACGCCGTCCAGCGTGGGCGACCTGCAGGCGGTGTTCCAGATCGCCAGCAACGATCCGCACTCTCCGTACGCGCTGGTGGTTTCGGGCACGGGGTGCCCGGATGGTCCGGCGCGTCTGGCGACCAACCCGAGCCGCGAGACGGGCTTCGGCGATACACGCTTGGGGACGCAGCGCAAGATTCAACTGCAGATGATGAATGCGGGGATGTCCGATCTGCACATCACGTCGGTTCAGGTTGACGGGAGTTCGGATTTCAGCGTGGGTCCGGCGCGGCCAGTCACGGTCATTCGAGGAGGCGAGGCGGACGTGACGATCTTCTACCAGCCGAGTTCGGCCGGGGATACGAACGCGACGATTCAGATCTCGAGCGACGATCCGCGAAAGCTGTGCGAGGTGCAGGTCAGCGGCCGGGGCGTCTAAACGGGGCGCGATCGCCCTCATCGCATATTCCGCGGAGCAATTTGCGCGAGCCACCGCTGGAGCAGCGGAGGACCAGCGGAGGAAAGGACGATGGCCGCGTTCTGGTACAGAGGGCACCACCGTTGCCGCGGGATCGGCGCCCGACACTTAGAAAACTACCAAAGCCGAGCTCTCTTGCCCACGTGCCGTCTGTTTTGATTGTGCAGCCGCGGGCCTGATTCGGTCGGTCGTCGCTAGACGCACAAGTTTCCCAAAATCAAGGATTTGAGGTGCTCTCACGACGCTAGATCGGAAGAGCGTCGTGTAGGGAAAGAGTGTAGATCTCGGTGG
>OCZT010005322.1_pt1 | contig 12873 bp, 8 predicted proteins | sample 1539031 | NCBI WGS metagenome assembly OCZT01 (sample SAMEA3539308, study PRJEB22396) | soil metagenome | biome: tundra; feature: field; material: soil | place: USA | collected 2010-05 | depth 0.15 m | reverse complement strand
CTCGACGGCGAGCTGAGGGCGGAGATCTTCCTGCATGTGAGGGTGGGAGCGCCGGTCGCGCCGATGAGCGGGCTCGTGAGCTGACTCACCTCCCTTCGGTCGTGAGATGGGAGGGGCGAGACCAGATGGGAGGGGCGAGTTAGAGGGGGAGCGGCAAGAAACGAGATGGGAGAGGCGAGTTTGAGAGGCGAGTTTGAGAGGCGAGTTTGAGAGGCGAGTTTGAGAGGCGAGGCAAGGGGCGAGGCAAGGGGCGAGGCAAGGGGCGAGGCAAGGGGCGAGGCAAGAGTTAAGAAGTGAGTGGCGAGGCGCATGAGAGGCTCCTCGCCACTTCTGAGCAGGTCTCATCCCTCCCCTCTGAGTCTCGCCACTCGCCTCTCGTTTCTTGCCGCTCCCCCCTCAAACTCGCCCCTCCCGTCTGGACTCGCCCCTCGCCCCTCTCCTCGCCACTCATCACTCGCCTCTTCGTTTCAGCCATCACCCAGCCCGGGGATGCCGTCCCTTCCCCGTGCCTGCTTCACCGCCCTCACGATCGCTTCCTCGAGCGCCGCCACCGCCGCGACTTCCGCCTGCAGGAGCGGCGCGTGCCGCCCATCCATCGGCGACACCGCGAAGATCAGGTCGCCGTCGAAACTCGTTCCCGCGGGTCCGATGCGCCGGTAGTACGCGGCGCCCGCCGCGCGCGCGACCTGCTGCAACTCGAGCTTGCTCAGCGCGACGTTGAGTGCGACCACGGCAAGCGTGGTGTTCGCGCCAGCCCCGAATCCTCCGCTCGCCGCGCCGCTGTTGATCGTGCGCTCGACGTTCGAGGGCACGCCGTTCGCATCGCGCGGCCCGGCGATGATCGTGCCGTCCATGTCACGCACGTGCCCGAACGCGTTCACGGCAACCAGCGCCGCGGCCATCACACCGTTCGGCCCGCCGTCGCCGGAAATTCCGACCCCGAATCCCCCCTTCATCGCGCGCGCGGCTCCTGCGGCCTTTCCGACGGTGCACCCCGTGCCGGCGCCGACACTCCCTTCTTCGATCCCATCCGACTTCGCGTCTTCGCATGCTCGATAGGCCATCTCCGGCGTGGGCCGCGCGCCGAAGCGGCCAAGCGGCGCGAGATCGAAGAGCACCGCGGCGGGCACGACGGGCACCACTCCGCCCGGAACCGCGAAGCCGCGCCCGCGCTCCTCCATCCAGCGCATCACACCCGCGGCGGCGTCGAGTCCGTACGCAGAGCCGCCCGTGAGCATGATGGCGTCGACGCGATCGACGAGCGCCGACGGATCCAGCAAGGCGAGTTCGCGTGAGCCGGTGGCGCGTCCGAGCACGTGCGCCGACGCCCGCAGCGGTGCATCCACACCGCGAACAACCGTGAGTCCCGTTCCGCCGGCCGCGTCGGTCGCGTGCCCAACCGCAAGGCCGAAGCCACGACCGGCGAGCTGCGCGCGTGGATTCACGCCGTGGGCGGCTTCGCCGCGAGCCCCTTCGCCGTGCACTCCTTGCAGAGCTCCACGCCGCGCAGGTTGCACATGAGGCAGATGAACGTGCCGCACCCGAGGCAGGGATAGCCCTCCGACGCCCGCTCGGTGTGGCCGCAGGCCCTGCAGACCATCGCTTCCTTGTCAGTCACTGGCGCCTCCGGGGTGACGCATCACGAGCGTGGCTTGTCGGGCAGCTCGTACTCCTTGATCTTCTTGATGAGTGTCGCGCGCGAAATGCCGAGTTCCCGTGCCGCGTGCGTCCGATTGTGGGAGTTGACCTTCAGCGTGCGATCGATGTGCGCCTTCTCCACGTCCGCGAGCGAGCGCGGCACATGGTGCGCGACGTCCGCGCCGCTCGCGCCCTGCACCTCGCGCGGGAGGTGGCCCAGCTCGATCCTGGGCTGGCCGCGCGCCACCAGCATCGCCCGCTCGAGCACGTTGCGCAGTTCGCGGATGTTGCCCGGCCAGGAGTAGCGCAGGATCGCCTCGAGCGCGTCGTCGGCGAGCGTCGGCGGCGCGCCGGACATGGTGGGTGCGAGCTCGTCGAGCAAGTGGGCGGCGAGGTCTACGAGATCTTCCCGCGCCCGCGCGCGGAGCGGCGGCAGGTTGATCGGCATCACCGACAGCCGGTAGTACAAGTCCTCGCGGAACCGCCCTGCGGTGACCTCGTTGACGAGATCCCTGCTGGTGGCCGCGATCACGCGCACGTTCGGCGCGATTTCCGTCGAGCCGTTGTGGCGCCGGAATCCCGTTCGTTCCAGCACGCGCAGCAGTTTGGACTGCAGGTGCGGCGGGAGGTCGCCGATTTCGTCGAGGAACAGCGTGCCGCCGTCGGCGATCTCGACGAGACCGCGCCGGGTCGGCCCTCCCGTTCCGTCGGTCGACGACTCGACGCCGAACAGATCCGAATCGAGCGACTCTGCGGTGGGCGCGGAGCAGCTCGCCTGCACGAACGGCTTCGCCGAGCGCGGGCTGTGCGCGTGCACGAGCTCCGCCACGCGCCCCTTCCCGGATCCGTTCTCGCCTACGATGAGCGCCGTCGTGCGGTCACTCTCGGCCAGCAGCGCGATCTGGGCGGCAAGTTCGCGCATCGGCGCCGACGACCCGAGAAGCAGGTCCGGTCCGCTGCCACGCCGATCCGAGAGATACCGGTTCATGCGGCGGAGCGATGCCTTCTCGAGCGCGCGCTCGGCGGCCGCGGCCAGGTGGCTCAGGTCCACCGGCTTCGTGAGAAAGTTTTCGGCGCCGCGGTGCATCGCGTCGACCGCCATCTGCACGTGTCCATATGCCGTGACCATGATGACGACGGGGTTGTCGTCGCGAATTCGCGACAGCACGTCGAAGCCGGTCATGTCGGGCAGGCGCACGTCGAGCAGCACGAGGTCGGGCCGCACCCGCTGGTACGCCTCGATCCCTTCGGCTCCGGTGTGCGCCACGGTCACCACGTGAGCGCCGTCGTGCCGGAAAAACGTCGCAAACGCGGACGCGATCGCGATCTCGTCGTCGATGATGAGAATGCTCGCCATCTGCTACTCGCCGCTTTGTGAGGAAGGCGCAACGACCGGCAACGAGACCTCGAATATGGCGCCCCGGCCGGGATCCGAAACCAGCTGCAGCGTGCCGCCGTGCTCGCGCACGATGCCGAAGCTGATCGAGAGGCCGAGCCCGGTGCCGGCGCCGCGGGGTTTCGTCGTATAGAACGGATTGAAAATGTGCGGCAGATGCTCGGGCGCAATGCCAGGACCGTTGTCGGCGACGCTCGCCACCAGCGACCGGCCGCGCAGCGCCGTGCGAACCGTGATGCGCCGCTCACCCGGAACGGCGGCCAGCGCCTGCTCGGCGTTGGACAACAGGTTGATGAAGACCTGCTGGAGCTGGAACGGGTCCGCCCACGTGATAGGAAGGTCCGGGGCGAAGATCACCTCGAGCCCGATCTGCTGCATCTTCATCGGATAGCGACGAAGTTCGATGGTATCCTGCAACACCTGGTTCAGCTCGGTGCGCATCCGTTCCGAGGGAGTGTTCCGGGCGAACGTCAGCAGCTTTCCGACGATCCGCGCCGCCCGTTTGGCCTCGCGCACGATGGTGTCCACCGCCGTCTGCGATTCCAAGGTGGCCTGGGATTGTATCTGCAGGATCTGACCGTACGCGAGTATCCCGGTCAGCGGCGAGTTCAACTCATGCGCGACGCCTCCGACGAGCTCGCCGAGAGCCGCGAGCTTCTCGCGCCGGACGGCCTGTTCGAGCAGCATGCGCTCCTCGGTGACGTCGCGAATGATCGCCAACACACCCTTCACCTGGCCGACGTCGAAGAGCGGCGCGGTGATGACGGTCGCGACCCGCTCGACGCCGTCCGCCCGGGTGAAGTTCATCTCGCGTCGCTGACGATGCTCGTCGAGCGTGGCGGCAAACATCCGCCGGAGCTCGGCGCGCTCGCCGGCCTGGACGAGTGCCGTGAAGTGCGTGCCGAGCAGCGCCTCGCGACTGCGGCCCATGACGCGCTCGAGCGCGCGATTGACCGAGGTGAAATTCCCCGTTTCATCGAGCGTGCAGATCGCGTCCTCCGCGGACTCGACGATGACGCGATATCGCTCGGCGAGCGCCGGGAACTCCGGCCCGTCGTCGGCCGTCATCGGGGTGGCGCCGGATGGCGTGCGAGGGGCGGCGCGGACTCGCTCAGGTTCAGAATCGCCAGAGCCGGAAGAGGTCGACGCCGTATTGCCGGGGTGTCGGCGCAAAGCCGCGCGCGCTCGCGTCACGGGTGCACAGCACCGCGCTCGTGGGCGGTTCGATGCCGGCGGAGAGCGTCCACGCCGCGGAGAGCTGGTAGTCCACCCTGACGCCGATCGCGTCGGCGAACGTGAGCGGATCGCTGGAACCGGTGCCGCCGCCGACGAGCTGGCCCACCTGGCACAGACCGTAGTCGAGGCGGATGAATGTCTTCTCGCCGAGCTGCCGCGAACAGTTGAAACGCGCGCCCGAGAGGATGCCGCCGCTTCGGTCGCCGATGCGCCCCTGCGATGCGTCGTACTGGCCCGCACTGAACTGCGACTCGTCGCACAGGCCGGTGTCGATCCGATATCCGCTATTCAGGAACACGTTCGCCGCGGTGGATGTGTAGTCGCCCGCCGGCCCGCCGATCTGGCTGCTCGGCTGGCCCGTCGCGAGATAGCTCACCAGGTCCGCGCTCGAGACGCGCTGTGAATCCGGACTCGACAGGTCCACGGTCGGCGCGAGCAGCGTGCCGCCGAGATGGACGCGCACCCGCACGTCCGGACGCGCCCCAAATTGGCTCGACTGCCGGACCGTATAGACCGCGTTGATGTTGAGTGCGCCGTTGAGATCCTGGTCGCCGAAAAAGCGCACGTCCCCGTTTTCCACGGTGAACGTACGTGACACGAGCGGAGCGATGTTCAGGCGATAGGTGCCGCGCACGGTTTGCAGCGTTCCGTCGAGGGCGAGCTGCACGCGTCCGGCGGTGCGGCCGCGCTGCGAGCGCCCGCTCGCGATCGTCACCTGGCCGCCGAGATTGATGTTCGCCTCCGACGACTTGAGCCAGACTTCCCTCCCCATCTGGACCGTCAGGTTGTCCACCGTCAGGTTGCTGATGATGGACAGCGGTGGCGCCGGGAGCAGGCGGCGATCCTCGAACGCGGACGTGTCCACGACCCTGTAGAACTCCGGGTCGTCGAGAGAAATCAGGTGTTTCTGCATCAGCTCCGGAATGGAGATGGTGCCGCGATCCACGATCAGCGCGCCGGTTAGCGTGGCGTCGTCGCTGCTCCCCTTGAGGCCGAGGTCGCCGGTGAGATCGAGCGTGGCGAATCGGGCCTTGTCTATCACGTTGAAGTTCTGGGCCGAGAGCTTGAGGTCGTAGGTCGGCTTCTGGATATCGCGGAACCCCACCGTACCGGAGAACTCGCCCGTCGCCGGTTTCGTCTTCCCGCTGTGCGCGCTGACGCGCCCGGCAATGCTGTCTCCGTGGAATCCCACGTTGGCTTCGAGTGCCGTAAGGCGGACCGCGCCAAGCGGCTCCAGCGACAGCTCGCCGTCGTGCACGACGAGCGCCCCGTTGATGAGCGGATGCTTCCACGTGCCGCCGATATCCACGTCGAGCGCGAGCGATCCGGCGGCCTTCGTCACCGATTTCGAGAGCGCCGCGAGGACCGCCATGCCGCCGCTGTCAGTGTGGATGCTGGCGACCATCGGCTCTTCAATCAGGCGGGACCCGGTGGCGCTGAGCCCGAGATCCACCGGGAGCTTGGCGACGCCGTGCAGCGCAGGAAGCCCTAGGCGCGAGTACATGAGCGATGCCGAGAGGCGACGATCGGCATAGTCACCGTTCGCGCGGAGCTCGTCGAGGCGCAGGCCGAGCAGGACGCCGTGTCGCAGTGTCCCGTCGAACTTCAGCAGTGGACGCTCGAGCGTTCCCGCAAGGTCGGCGCGTAATGTCACGGTTCCTTCGAACGGCGACTGTACCTGCATCAGCTCGCCGATGTCGGCGAGCGGGATGGAGTCGGTTCGGATCGCGAGCGAGATTGCCGAGTCCGTGGTTGTCGCGCCGCTCATCGCGAATGAACCGCCGGTCCGCCCGCTGAGCGCGATCGAGTCGATGGCGATCGACCCCTTCACGACGCTCACCTGCGCCGTGCGCCGCAGGAACCACGAATCGGTGGAGGTTTGAATCGAGAGGCTGTCGACGCGCACTTCGGTGGTATCACCGTGGAATCGAATGTCCGCGGTCCCGCGCGCCGAGTCGAGCGCCGATCGCGCCACCAGCGTCACCCGCTGACGGTCGCGCGCGAACAAGGTGTCCCGACCGGAGACGCGCGAGTAGGCGAGCGCTCCGGCCCGCAGCGTGTCGATGGTGAACGCGAGCATTCCCGCCGTCGAATCTGGAAGGGCGCCGAGATTCGCGGTCACGGTCGCCTGCCGCGCCGTCACGGAGCCATAGCGCAGCTGCGACGCGCTAGCGGTCGCCCGCAAGGCAAGCCTCGAGAGGTTGCCGGAGAGCGTGCCGCTCGCGCTGAACGATCCGCCGAGCGAATCCGCGAGGGCGGTGACGCCGGTGTCGGAACGCGTCGTGGAGTCGGCCGCCGAACGCGCCTTCACGAGAAACCGGCGCAACCCGCCGAGCGAATCGACTTCGAGGCGAAAGACCAGCGAGTCGTTTCGCGCCGCGGTGAGCCCGAGGCCACCGTGGGCGGTCAGTGTACCGCTGGCGGTCTCAGCCCGGAGCGTGTCCACCTGCACGGCGCCGGCGGCAAATCGCAGCGTGGCCTGGCCGTCGTAGACGCGAATGCCATCCACCATCGAACGATCCAGGAAGACTTGTGCCTCGCCAAGCGTGTTGGGCAGTGAATCGAATTGCAGCGACGTCACGAAGCGGCCGTTGACGTTCGTCGATGGCGCGCCGGTCGTGGCGACTGCCTGCCGGAAGTCGAGTCCCGCGACGGATCCGCGCATCTCCACGCGATATCCGGGCGGCGCCAGATCGAACTGGCCGTCGAGCTGCACGCGACCCGCGTCGCCGACCAGATCCGCCGTCGCGCTGAAGTCGGTGATGTCGCCGCGCAGGCGGAGCGGCCCGGTGTACTCGCCGCGAAGCGGCAGGCCCGGCCACGAACGGGCGAGCGTGTTCAGCGAGAGCGGCAGCGCCGCGACCGAGAGGTCGAAGCCGACGTTGTCGCCGCCGAGGGTCACGCGCCCGTCGCCCTTGAAGCGCGACGGCGGCGTGCTGTCTCCGTCGCGATGCGTGATGTCGGCGTCGCGGAAGCGCACGTCGGTCCAGATCGAATCGAGCGTCGCCTCGCCTGAGAGGACACCGTTGAGGCGGGGAAACGAGGCGTTCAGGAATTGCGCCGTGCGCAGGTCGAATCGCGTGAGGGCGAGTTCGAATCCGTGGAACGTCGCGTTCGCCGGACTGAGAATGTCCAGCTCGCCGTGGCCAGCGAACTCCGAGGTCGCGCCGGGCACATTGCGGTCGGCGTAAGTGAGTCGCATGTCGTCCACGACGAAACGGTTCAGCGGGCCGCCGGCCGCGCGAACCGTTCCGGTGAACGACCCCTTCCACGGCTGCGGGAACGGGCCGCCGCTCATCGTCTCGATGAGGGCGAAGTCGAAGGGCGCCGCTTCGATGTCCATGTCCTTGAGGATCAACACCGGCCCCCCTACGGCGAACGTCATCGCGCCGCGCAGGTGTGAGGCGTTCGTGCGCAGATCCAGCTTGGTGAGGACATAGTCGAGCAGTCGCGGGTCCCGATCCGTCTTGATGCGCAAGTCCACGGATCCTCCGCCGGTCTTCGGGATCGACGGCGCGATCCACGCCACGTCCTTGAGCGACACCGAATCGCTCAGGATGTGCAGGTCGAAGCGCACCGGGAGGTTGGGACCCCAGTCGAGCCTTCCCGTCGCGTGCGCGACCGAACCGGGAAGCTCGAGGTGACGGATGTCCATCCAGAGCGAGTCGCCGCGCCAGAGCACGAGGCCGCGCATGTTGCGCACCGCGAACGGCGGCGAGTGCTCGTCGACGTCGAAACGCGCGATGTCGAACTGCAGTCCCGGCGCGCCCGGTTCGCGCAGCCGGATGCGATTGAACGTGAAGTTGCCTTCAGTCCAGCGCAGGGTCCGCTGGTAGGCGCGCTTCCCCTTGACGACGACCACGCGAGTCTCCTGGTCCGTCGCCGCAAGGTTGCGGACGATCGCACTGTCGCGCCGGGCGCCCTTGAGCGAGTCATCCGGCGCCCACGGCAGGGTGAGCTGAAAGTGCAGACCGCGCATGCGTACGTTGCGCAGCTGAACGATGGCGCCGAACGCGCTGCGGGAGGGCGGCGGGCTGTTCGGCTTCGAGCCCGATGGCGGAAAGACCTTGTCGTAATTCCAGCTTCCATCGGTCTCTTTCCGGATGACGAAGAATGGATGCTGAAGCTCCACGGACCGCACGATGATCCTCCCGTCGAGCAGGTCGCGCGGATCGTACGTGACGTGCGCCGGCCCCGTCGCGATGAACACCGAGTCGTCCGGACCGACGATCGCGATGGAGTCGACGCCGACGTCGGTGAGGAACGATCCCGACAGCTTCCCGACGTGCAGCCTTCCCTTCACGCTGCGTGCGACCTGCCGGACAAGCTGCGCCCGGATCCACTCGCGGCCGCCGTCGCTCTGCGTGGCGGCGACGAGCGCGCCGACGATCCCCGCGCCGATCAGTATCATCGTGACCGCGCTCAGCAGGACCACGAGGCGTCGGCGGCCCATGTGCTAGAACGCCTCGCCAAGGGTGAGGACGAACGCGAGGCGCCGGTACCACGCGGTCTGGATGGGCGGCCGGAAGTTCGCTGGGCACGTGCCGCCGGCCTGTGACGCGACGCCGCCCTTCACCGTCACCGGCAGCGTGTTCTCCGGGCTCACGCAGAATAGCGCGCCTCCGGCCGCCACCGGCGTGTCGTAGAAGGCAGCGCCGGCTGGCGGCTGGTACGGATTGTACGCGAGGTCCACGCGCAGCATGCCGATCGCCGTGCGGAAGCGCGCACCGACGCCCGGCGTCCAGCGCAGCGTGTTGAAGCCGATGCTCTCGCCCGCCGTTCCGACATTCCAGACGGCACCGGCATCGAGGAAGACGGCCCACTGGAGGATGTCGGGAAGGATCGGGCTGCGAATGCGTGCTTCGAGCATGCCGACGGCGAGCGCGTTGCCGCCGGTCGGAATCGTCCGCAGGCTCGCGGCGTTGGCCTTCGCCCTGTAGTACAAGGTGTCCCCCGGGCCATGCACCGTGTCGAACGCGGCGGGAATGTAGACCGCCGGCCCGAGCTCGTTCTGCTGGAATCCGCGCACGGTCGTCTGGCCGCCGGCGAACAGCCGCTCCTGCGGCGGAATGAACACTGCCGAGTTCGAGAACCCGAAATTCGACCCGAGCACGGCGCCGAATCGCAGGCGCGCGGCGAGCACGACGTCGCGGCCCGCGGGGACGTAGACCGCGCCGTCGGCAAGCACCTTGTTGAAGTGCAGCGACGGATCCGACCCCGTATACGCGCCGGCCGTGCGGTATTCCAGGCGGAGGACGGTGCCGTGCGTGGGATTCACGGGGTTGTTGCTGCCGTCACGAGTGACCGAGAGGCTCGCGACCGCCAGGCGCTGCAGGCGCTGCACCGACGCCATGTCTCCCGGTTGGCACGCGTTGAACACGGCGCAGAGCAGCGCCGGCTGCGCCTCGGTGCGTCCGTATTCCACCGAGTACGAGAACGCTTCCGTCACGCGCCCGAGCGGCCGCGACAGCGTCACGTTGCCTCCCACAGGCGTCGTGCGCAGGAACGCGTCGAACTCCGAGCGGCGCTCGCTGTAGAGTGAGAACGACGGAACCACTCCGCTGAAGATCGCCGGGCGCGAAAGTGTCGCGCCACTGAAGTAATTGAGGTTCTTGCTGTAGAGATCGCTTCGTGCGATCGGGCAGAGCGGCCCGAGTCCGGTGAGCGGCGCGCCGACCCCGATCTTCGAGAGCCGCGCATGCAGGTCGAGCCGCGTGACGCCGCCCATCAGGCTGTACTGCGTGTAGTCGCCCGTCGTTCGAAAACAGTCGAGCGTCCCGTAGCCCACGCCCAGGTGCGCCTCGCGGAGGTAGCCCTCGGTCAGCGCGAGCGCCACCGGCACGGTCGAATCTCCCGGCGTGCGCGCCGAATCGGGAGTGACCGACACCCGCGCGAACGCCTCGGTCTGGTAGAGCGCGCGCTTCGCGCGCTCGAGCTCCTGCTGAGAGTAGAGTGTCCCCTCGCGCAACGATGCGACGCGCCGTACGGCCGCATCGCTGACCCCGCGCGGCGCGCCCTTGCGCGGATCCACCTTGACGGATATCGCGCCAAGGTGCATCCGCGCGCCGGTCGTCACCGTGAACGACACGCTCGCGCGCCGCTCGGCGGCGCGCGTGTCGTACCCGATGAACACCTCGGCGTCCGGATATCCGCCGTTGTGCAGCCGCGACGTCAGAAGTTCTCGCGTCGTGTCGTTCGCGTACTTGTCGAACGGATGGCCCACCCTCGCCGGCAGCGCCTTCACCAGCGCTGCGTGTTCCGGCACAGAGTCGAGTCCGACGATCGTGAGCGTGTCGACGATCGTCGGCTCGCCCTCGCTGATCGAGAAGCGGACGCCGATCCTCCCGGGCGCGAGCTTCGTGACGATCGTGTCCACGGTGACCGAGGCGTACCCGTGATTCCGGTAAAAAATGATCAGGCGCAGCCGGTCGAGCGGAAACTCCTGCCGGTCGAGGCAGCGGTGCGCGCCAAACACGCGAATCGTGCGGCGCAGGTATGAGGAGGGCGCCGTCACGATCCCGTCCTCGAGCACTCCGCTCGAGAACGACCGGTTCCCATCAAACGAGAGTCTCATCACTTCCACGTCGCCGGCGCCGCACGTCAGATCCTGGGCGCGAGACTGGCGCGCGGTGACCGCGAGGAGGAAGACCAACAGGGCCCAGTCACCTCGACGGACGCGCAGGCTCATCACTCTTCCTTCTGGCCGAAGATCGCGAGGTTCGATGAGTGCCCCGGGTTCACTTTCTTCTCCGGGTAAACGTAGTGAACTGCCTGGTTGACGGCGGTCGCGGCCTCGCCGAATCCCGTCGCGATCAGCTTCAGTTTTCCCGGAAACGTGGTGATGTCACCGGCGGCGTACACGCCCGGACGTCCCGTTTCCATCTGCGACGTGACGAGGATCTCGTCCTGTTCCACGCGCAACCCCCACGCGGCCAGCGGCCCGATGTCGCTCACGAACCCGAGCATCGGCAGCACCGCGTCGGCCGGAATCCGCCGGATCGATTTCCCTTTGATGTCCTTCAGGTCGACCGCGACGAGCCGGCCGTCCTCGGCAATCACATCGTGCAGTTCGTGGAACGGATGGAGCGCGGTCTCACCTGCGGCCGCCGCCGCCTGCACGTCCGCCACGGTCGACGCATGCGCGCGGTATCGGTCGCTGCGGTGCACCAGGGCGACGCTCGCGGCACGGCCGCGCAGCTGGTGCGCCCAGTCGAACGCCGAGTCACCGCCGCCGATGATCACCACACGCCGGCCGGCAAACGCGGACGGATCGGAGACACGGTCGTAGATGCCGCGTCCGTACCATGGGTCCGCGCACGGCTGGGGAAGACGGCGCGGCTCGAACGCGCCGATGCCGGCGGCGACCACGATGGAGCGCGTGGGGAAACGATCGGTCGCGGTCACCAGCGTGAAGTGGCCGCCGTCCTCCTCGAGCGCGACCACGCGCTGGTTGCAGTGCAGCGGCGAACCGAACTGCCCCGCCTGCTCCACGAGCGAGCGCACGAGATCCTTCGCGAGCACCTTCGGGAGTCCGCCGACATCGAAGATGTATTTCTCGGGATACAACGCGGTGAGCTGCCCGCCGGGCTCCGGCAGCGCGTCGACGATCTGGGCGGAAGCGCCGCGCATGCCCGCGTAAAACAAGGCGAAGAGGCCTGCAGGCCCACCCCCGATGATCGTGATGTCCCGGATCTCGTGGATCATCGTTGAAAGTTCACCGACGTTCGAGGCCGAATCAACCTGTCGGAGCAACGAGAGTCTCGGGCTCCGGTCGACCGGCACTCCCAATCCGCGTTAGCTTTCGCCCATGGCGAACAAGATCTACACCAGGACCGGCGACGGCGGCGACACCGGACTGTTCGGTGGCGGCCGTGTCGAGAAGGACCACGTGCGCGTCGAGGCGTATGGCGACGTCGACGAACTCAATGCCGTCATCGGCGCGGCGCGCGCGGTCGAGATGATGCCGCGCGTCGACGAGGTCCTCGCGCCGATCCAGCGCGACCTGTTCGCGATCGGGGCGCTGCTGGCCACGCCGCACCCCGCCAAGCACCGCGAGCAGCTCGAGAAGGCGCGGCTCTCCGACGCGCGCGTCGCCCAGCTCGAGCAGGCGATCGACGACGGCGAGGAGGAACTCCAGCCGCTGACGGCATTCATCCTCCCCGGGGGAACGCCGAAGGCCGCGGCGCTGCACGTCGCGCGCACGGTCTGCCGCCGCGCCGAGCGATCGATCATTCGGCTTCGGCGCACCGAGGACGTGCCGCCCATCGTCATCGTCTATCTCAACCGCCTCTCCGACCTGCTGTTCGTCCTCGCCCGCGTCGCCAACCGGCGCGCCGGCGCCGGCGAAGTGACCTGGTGACCGCCGCGTTCACGCTGCACGGCTCGCGCATCGTCATCGGCGACGGACTGCTCGACCGGTGCGGCGCGGAATTGCGCGAGGCGCTCCCCGGCCGCCGCCTCGCGATCATCAGCGACGAGACCGTCGAGGCGCTTTACGCGGCGCGCGTCGCCGCCGCGTGCGCTCCAGCACCCGTGACCATCCTCACGATCCCGGCGGGCGAAGCGAGCAAGACGCGCAAGAGCTGGTCGCGCCTCACCGACGA
>OCZT010005321.1_pt1 | contig 12879 bp, 9 predicted proteins | sample 1539031 | NCBI WGS metagenome assembly OCZT01 (sample SAMEA3539308, study PRJEB22396) | soil metagenome | biome: tundra; feature: field; material: soil | place: USA | collected 2010-05 | depth 0.15 m | reverse complement strand
CATGCAGTTAGGTGGATTGGCTGGAATGACAGCATTGACAATGGGACTGACACCAGGAGGGGAGAAGAAGGTACAGGAACCTCCGGAGACGAAATAAGTCTTACACTATTGGAGTCTTCTTGTCTTGATTTTTTTTAAAAACTTACATAGCGTTGCACAGAGTAGTTTTAACTTTTGATTTCTCTCTGCGATTCTCTGTGTCACTCTGTGACAGTTTTTTTGTCATACGACACTGAAGTTTTGGTCAGAGTCTTCGTTTCGACTTTTGTCTTAATTTAAAGCCTCTAAAGCCTCTGGAGTTAATATTTCGTTGCATCATATCTCCTTTGTTTATTGGAAGTGAACTTTCCTGTTAACTCTATGTTATAATGATGTAATAATATACACCTTTTAACATAATGAAATGCAAACTATCTTAGGAGCAAATGGTACAATCGGTTCCGTTTTGACAAAGGAATTGGTGAATTACACCGATAAAATAAGACTGGTAAGCCGGAACCCCAGAAAAGTAAATGAGTCGGATGAACTTTTCCCGGCTGATTTATCTAATCCGGCATTTGTTGACCAGGCTGTGGAAGGCTCTGATATTGTTTATCTTGTGTTAGGGTTTGATTATAACCTGAAGGTATGGGAAGAGAAATGGCCCACCTTGATGAGCGCCACTATCAATGCATGTATAAAACATAATGCACGACTGGTATTTTTCGATAATGTATATATGTACGATATCAATGCCATTTCTCACATGACAGAGGAGTCCGCATATAACCCTCCCAGCAGGAAAGGTGCTGTCAGGAAACAGATTTCTCAGATGCTGATGGATGAAGTAAAAGCAGGGAAACTGATGGCACTCATTGCCCGTTCAGCGGATTTCTATGGACCTGGTAATGATAAGAGTTTTGCGAATGAAATGGTATATAAAAACTTTTTAAAAGGCAGACGTGCCAACTGGTTTATTGATGCTGATAAGAAACACTCATTTACTTATACCCCTGATGCCGCCAAAGCTACGGCTCTCTTAGGTAATACAGATGATGCATACAATACAATCTGGCATCTTCCTACTGATAAAAATACAATAACCGGCAGGGAATTCATCGAGCTTTTTTCAAAGGAGATGAAAGTTTCAAATAAACTTGTTGTTATGCCTATGTGGATGGTAAAGCTTGCCGGAATTTTTGTTCCGGTACTGAAGGAAATGAGGGAAATGATGTACCAATATGACAGGGACTATTTTTTCGATTCATCAAAATTTGATAAGAGGTTTAATTTCAAAACGACTACATACCAGGAGGGGGTGAGGATGACGGTAGAATCAATTAAGTAATTACTTTGTGCTGGTTACTGGTTACTGGTTGTTTGTTCCCTGTAACATAACTCAATACTCAGCACCCAGCATCCAGCACCCAGCATCCAGCACCCAGCACCCAGCACCCAGCACCCAGCACCCAGCACCCATTATCTTCTGTATCAGTATGTTATTCATAAAGACTGAACTCCCGATAATAAAAACTACCTTTGCCGCCATTCAAACCGGAGGATAAAACTATTTATCCGGAATTTTTAATTTAAATATTTATTTATGCATTTTGAATCGTTGAACATTATTGAACCAATTCTTAAATCATTAAAAGAGGAAGGCTACACAATACCAACACCAATTCAGGTACAGGCTATACCGATTGTGTTGCAGGGAACAGATTTGATAGGATGTGCGCAGACAGGTACAGGCAAAACAGCTGCTTTCGCAGTACCTATTCTGCAGTTATTAAGCAAAAACAAATCATTTGACAGAAAGAAAAAAATAAGGAGTCTGATAGTCACGCCTACAAGGGAACTGGCAATTCAGATTGAAGAAAGTTTTAAAGCATACGGTCGTTATACAGGATTGACATGCACTGTCGTATTTGGAGGAGTGAAACAGAATCCACAAACCAATGCATTGCATAATGGAGTGGATATTCTTATTGCAACGCCAGGCAGGTTGCTTGATCTCATGAACCAGGGATTTATCTCATTAAGAAATATTGAAATATTTGTACTCGATGAAGCCGACAGGATGCTCGACATGGGTTTTATACATGATGTCAGAAGGATTATTGCTGCATTACCTCAAAAGAGACAATCATTGTTTTTCTCCGCCACCATGCCTCCCGAGATAGTAAGATTGGCCGGTTCGATAGTTTATAAACCTGTGAAGGTGGAAGTTACACCCTCAGCATCAACAGTTGATATTGTGGACCAGTTTGTGTATTTCATCGACAGGGGAAATAAGAACTCATTGTTGCTTGAATTACTAAAGGATGAAAAGATAAAAACGGCATTGGTATTTACCAGGACAAAGTACGGTGCCGATAAGGTGGTGAGAGTTTTGAAAAAGAAGAATATCAGTGCTGAAGCAATTCATGGAAATAAAGCACAAAACGCCCGGCAAAAGGCGCTTTCAAGTTTCAAAGCACAGACTACCAGAGTTCTGGTAGCAACAGATATTGCTGCCCGCGGTATTGACGTGGATGATCTGGAGTATGTTATAAATTTTGAAATTCCAAATATCTCTGAAACGTACGTCCACCGTATTGGAAGGACCGGGAGGGCCGGCGCTAAAGGTACGGCTATTTCATTCTGTGATGCTGAAGAGAAAGAATATCTGAAGGACATCGAAAAGCTGATTACTAAAAAGATACAGGTTATTGATGATCATCCTTTTCCACTTATTGATAATTATCCGGTTAAAACAACTAAACAACAATTTAATAACCGTATTCCGAACAGGTTTGGCTCATCAAAGAAACTGATTCCGGACCGTAGAAACCACAGACGATAGGATTGGGTTAAGAGAATTTCAAGAAATTAAGTACATGATTTTTGAGTTGGAATTCTTTTAATTGATTCAATTTTGCAACCTTTATAGACGATGGTTTTATCTCTTAATTTCTATTTATCTTCATCGCGTATCTGAACTCTCCGGATCTTTCCACTGATCGTTTTCGGAAGTTCAGTTACGAATTCGACTACCCGTGGATATTTATAAGGTGCAGTTACTTTCTTTACATGTTCCTGAAGTTCTTTAGCCAGTTCTTCACTCGGGTGATAATTTTTTGAAGGAACAATTGTTGCCTTGACAATCTGGCCCCTGTCGGGATCAGGTACTGCAGTAATGGCACACTCAAGTACAGCAGGATGTTCCATCAATGCACTCTCGACTTCAAACGGACCAATACGGTATCCTGAGCTTTTTATTACATCGTCGGCCCTTCCTACAAACCAGAAGTATCCGTCTTCATCACGCCAGGCCATATCACCTGTTTTATAAACGCCATCTTTCCAGACACTGGCGGTTAACTTATCATCGCGGTAATAACCATTGAACATACCGACGGGTCTGCTGCTGACAGTATGAATAACAATCTCTCCCTCGTTACCTGCTTCACATGTATTACCATCTTCATCAACAATCTCAATGTCATAACCCGGAGTCGGCATTCCCATTGAACCAGGTTTTGGCTTCATCCACGGGTAAGTTGCCACAGCAACTGTGCATTCAGTCTGTCCATATCCTTCCATAAGTTTGATCCCGGTATGATCATAGAATTGTTTATAAACCTCGGGATTTAATGGTTCTCCGGCTACTACGCAATATTTAAGATGGCTAAGATCAAATTTTGTAAGATCTTCCTTGATGAGGAACCTGTAAATGGTAGGAGGAGCGCAAAAGGTTGTAACTTTATATTTTTCAATTACTTCCATAAGATTCTTGGGAACAAACTTATCGTAATCATAAGTCATAACGGCACTACCTGATAACCATTGACCGTACAATTTACCCCACGCTGATTTTGCCCATCCGGTGTCGGCAACCGTGAAATGAAGTCCATTATCCTGAACATTTTGCCAGTATTTTGCAGTAAGTATATGACCCAGGGGGTAGACAAAATCATGGTTCACCATTTTTGGCATTCCTGTTGTTCCTGAGGTAAAGTATAGGAGCATAATATCGGTATTGACTGTTGCCTGATCTGAAACAGGCCTTATAAAGTTTTCAGATGAGTCTTCAATACCCTTGGTAAAATTCAGCCAGCCCTTTTGTTCCTCCCCGATAACTACTTTAAGTTTCAGAGTCGGGGATTTGATCTCTGATTCCTCAATATGCCTGATAACTTCATTATCGGGTACACATACAATCATCTTTATATCAGCTGCATTGTTTCTGTAGATTAAATCTTTTGTGGAAAGGAGATGGGTCGCTGGTATAGTAATAGCTCCGATCTTATTTAATGCAAGGGTGCAGAACCAGAATTCATAACGTCTTTTCAGAATAAGCATTACCGGATCACCCTTGCGAATCCCATGCGATTGGAAGAAATTGGCTGTCTTATCGCTGTAGTTCTTCATTTGTCCGAACGTAAAGACTGCTTCATTGCCTTTATCATCACACCAGACCATTGCTATTTTGTTGGGGTCGCTGGCAGCAATTTCATCAACAACATCATAAGCAAAGTTGAAATTCTCAGGGATTTTGATTTTAAAATTATCCATAAATTCCTGATAAGAGCTAAACTCAATTTTATTAAGATATTTTTTAAGTATCATTGCTTTCTTTTCTTGTGGTTTTTATAAAACTATTGCCAGAAACTTTACCTGTTCATTATTCAGCGCTCTCATAGCATGTTTGTATCCTGAATCAAAATAGACTGAATCACCTTCATTCAGGATGATCTCATGCCCGTCAATTATAGTCATCATTGTTCCTTTGATAACATAATTAAATTCCTGTCCGGGATGGGAATTAAATTCAAGTAATTTATTTTCGGAATCAGGATCAATTGTAACCATGAATGGTTCGGCTTCCTTATGAATGAAATTATAAGCAAGACTTTCGTATTTATACTGCTTTCTTCGTTCAAGTTTTAACCCTTTTCCATTCCTTACGACTCCGTAAACACGAAGCTTAGGGTTATCTCCCCCCAGCATTACTGAAAGTTCCACATTGAATAATTCCGATATTTTAAAGACGATGCCAACGGGGATATCAGTGTTCCCGCTTTCATATTTCAGGTAAAGATCTGTCGGAATTCCCAGCTTGCCTGCGAGGGTTTCGGCAGAAATCCCGGAGATCTCCCGGATCTCTTTAATTCTTTCAGCAATCTGCTTTATCTGTTCAGTCATATTGATCAGTTTTTTTCATTTCAATATTACATAAATTATTTAAACTATAGAAAGTTGGTTAATAAAATTGTCTGGAAGTAAATTTATACTTTCAGATATACATTTTAAATCCTCTGTTGCTTAATTGTTACATTTTTGTTAAATTTTAAAAAACTTCGGAAACATTTTATATAATAATTGTTTCCTTAGTTTATTTACATTATTTTTGCCGCATGAATGAAGAGTTAAAAAATATACTTATTAAAGTTCGTGAGTTATACATGAAATATGGAATTAAGAGTATAACCATGGACGATGTAGCCAGGGAAATGAGTATTTCTAAAAAAACTCTTTATCAGTACATCACAGATAAAGATGACCTCGTCGGAAAATTTGTCGACAATGAGATTGCATTACGGCGGGAAGAAATATGTAAATGTTTTGGCATTGGTTTAAATGCCATTGAAGAGTTGTTTGAGATATCTTTTTTCATGAATAAGTTATTGCACGATCAGAACGCCGCAACTGAATACGACCTCAAAAAATATTATCCCCAACACTATCAGAAAACTCTTAAAGCAAGCAGGGAAGGAATTTACAGCTATATATTGGTAAACCTTAAGAAAGGAATAAAAGAAGGTCTTTACCGCAAGGATTTGAATATAGAAATAATAGCTAAGTTGTACCTCTGGAGGTCGGAGGATTTGCGTATTAGTGATCTGTGGAATGTTGAGGAGTTCACTTCAATCAAATTTTTTATGGAACTCCTGAATTATCATGTTCGTGGTATTGCAACTGAAAAAGGAATAATTGCTTTGGAAAAGAAAGTAAAAGAATTGGGAAATGCTTATAAAAAATAATTTTTAATATGAATTTTATGCGTAAATACCTTTTAATGTTTATTATCCTGGGAACAATTACCGAAGGATTCGGCCAGGATAAAAAAGAAATACTCAAACTTTCAATCTCTGATGCTCAGACGTTCGCACTTCAGAATAACCGGACAATAAAATCAGCAAGAATAGATATCAGCAGCATGGATAAGCAGATTTGGGCAAATATTGCTACCGGACTTCCGCAATTCAATTTTGATGCAAATTATCAGCATCAGTTTGTGGTCCCCGAGTTAAATTTAGGTCCTTATCTGGACGTAAACTCATTACCCGATGGTATTGTAAATAAGAGTGATCTCCTGAATGCATATAAGAATTCCCCATCGTTCGCACTGGGAGTCAAAAACAATACAGTATTTAATTTTACAGTATCTCAGCTTATATTTAGCGGCGAATATATTGTTGGTCTTCAGGCATCAAGAGTAGTAAAACAGGTTACCGAGAAAGCGTTGGTAAAGATTGAGAACCAGACAGCGGAAACTGTCGCTACCACATATTATCTTGTTCTGGTTCTTGATGAAAATGCGAGAGTATTGAGAGAGAGTCTTAAGTCGACAGATCAGACGTACAGTGATCTTGTCAAGATGAATCAGGAAGGTTTTAATGAGGAGACTGATGTTGATCAGATGAAAATAGGAAGATCTAATATTTTGACACTTATCACCTCAATAGATGCACAGAAAGAACTATCCATGAAACTTCTGAAGTACCAGTTAGGCATAGGGTTTGATCAACCTGTGTTGCTTACTGACAGTCTCCCGGGAATTATTGAGCAGGGAAACATCAAATACCTTTCTTCTCCAGAGTTTGATGTTAAAAACAGTATAGACTATAAGATGATAAGCGATCAGGAAAAAGTATCATCACTTTTGCTGAAACGTCAACAGTCAAAGCAATTACCCACTATCTCCGGTTTCTACCGTCATCAGGAACAAAGTAATATGCCTGCATTCAACTTTGCAGTCAAAGACATTATCGGAGTTACCTTAAGTCTGCCGGTTATAACAAGCGGCCTTCGTAACGCCAACATAGGAATGGCAAAATATGACCTTATGAAGACTCGGCTGAATAAAGAAAATATTGAACAGGGTTTAATATTAGAATTTGAAACTGCCAGGAGCAGTTACCAGACCGCTTTCAGTAATTTCACAACCAATAAAGAGAGTATGCTTCTTAGCAAAAAAGTTTATGATAAAACCGTCATTAAGTACAAGGAGGGGGTGTCTACAAGTTTTGAACTGACACAAAATCAAGCTCAGTACTTGACAGCTGAATCGAACTACTACAACTCAGTTCTTTCACTGTTGAACGATCAGGCTAAACTCGATCGTATACTGAGTACCAGTAAATAAACTATATTTTAAAAATAAGAATAATAAAACAAATCAGATCAGATATGAAAACCATTAAATTAAGCATAACGGGAATAGTAGTTTTATTTCTTTTGTTTTCGTGCAGCAGTAATAAGCAGGCACAACTCTCAAAATTAAAACAACAACAGACTGCTATAAATGATAAAATAAGGAGTCTCGAAGGTGAAATCAGCACTGGAAAGAAGGATTCTCTTAATCCTGGGAAATTTAAATTTGTTGGCCTGAAAGATGTTAACAGTAACACGTTTGACCATTTTATCAGGGTACAGGGAAAAGTGGATGGCGATCAGAATGCGGCTGTTTTTGCTGATGCCCCAGGAACTGTAACATCAAAATTTGCCGATGTGGGACAGAAAGTGGTTAAGGGCCAGGTTTTAGCTCAGATTGATGATCAGATGTACCGGAGTCAGATGCAGGGCCTTGAAACACAGTACAAATTTGCTTCTGATATGTTCGATAAGCAGAAACGTCTCTGGGATCAGAAGATAGGAAGTGAAGTTCAGTATCTGCAGTCAAAGACTACTAAAGAGTCGCTTGAAAAACAGATATCATCTTTAAAACAGCAAATTGATAAGTATAAAATCAAATCGCCTATTGATGGCACAATTGAAGAATGTAATATAAAAGTAGGAGGAGTGGTTTCTCCTGATCCGCGTTTAGCAGCTTACAGGGTCGTTGCTTTTAAAAACCTGAAAGTTAGTGCGGAAGTATCAGAAGCCTATTCAGCCAAAGTTAAAGTTGGTGACAAGCTGATCGTCCTTTTCCCGGATATTAATAAACAATTTGAAACAAAAGTCGATTTTGTGAGTAAGTACATCAATCCTGTTAACCGGACTTTCATAATTGAGACAAAACTATTAAATGATTTTAATGATCTTAAAGCTAATATGATAGCAATTATTCAGATTAATGACTATCATTCTGACAATGCAATCCAGGTTCCAATGAATGTAATTCAGTCTGATCAGACCGGTAGTTATGTTTATGTTGTGCGGTCAAAAGATAAATACAATGCTGCCTTTAAGCAGCCTGTGACACTCGGAATCAGTTATAACGGTGTAGCCGAAGTTCTTAAGGGTTTGGCAGTAGGTGACAAAGTTATTTCAGTTGGTTATCAGGAACTGGTTGATGGCGAGTATATAAGATTTTAAATGCTATTCTGATTATTAACTTATAAGAGAATAAAAAGATATTTTCATGGAAAAAAAGAATAAAGAATTCTTCGCTACCAGCTGGGCAATTGATAATAAGATCAGTGTTTATGTCCTGGTATTTATAATAGCTGTTTTTGGTCTGATTAACTATTATACCATCCCTAAGGAACAGATCCCGGAGATTGTGATTCCAATGATAAATATCAACACAATATATCCCGGCACATCTCCCTCCGATATGGAGAACCTGGTAACTAGACCATTGGAAAAGAATTTAAAATCGATGAGCGGTGTTAAAAAGATTACATCCCGTTCTGTGCAGGATTTTTCTGCAATTATCGTTGAGTTTAACACCGGAATTGAGATAAAAGACGCAAAACAAAAAGTCAAAGATGCAGTTGATAAGACTAAAAAAGATTTACCCACTGATCCGTCTTTTATTGATCCGTCCGTAATGGAAATTGATCTTTCTGAGATTCCTATTCAATATATCAATCTTTCCGGCGATATACCATTGGATCGTCTTAAGAAATACGCTGATGATATGCAGGACAGGATTGAAAGCCTTAAGGAAATTACCCGTGTTGAAATAGGAGGTGCTCTCACTCGCGAAATCCAGGTTGACCTTGATATGTATAAGATGAAGGCTGCCAGTCTTACATTCAGGGATGTAGAACAGGCAGTGAGCCTTAATAATATGACTGTTTCAGGTGGAAATATTGATCTTCAGCAAATGAGCCGCTCCATCAGGGTAGTTGGCGAGGTGACAAATACTGATCAGATAAAAAACATAATATTAAGTACGGGTAGCGGAGCTATTATTAAACTCGGAGATATTGCCACAGTACGTGATGGTTTTCATCAACCTGAAAATTTTGCACGGTATAACGGGAAAAATGTGGTAACACTTAATGTAATAAAGAAAAGCGGACAGAATCTTCTGGATGCCTCAGACAAGATAAAAGCCATCATTGCCGACATGCAGAAAGCAAAGCTTCCGTCAAATCTAATTATTCAGGTTACCGGCGACCAATCGCGTAACACAAGGAATACTGTGAATGAGCTTAATAATACAATAATACTTGGATTCATCTTTGTGACAATCGTTCTGATGTTCTTTATGGGACTTGTAAATGCCCTTTTTGTGGCTCTGTCAGTTCCATTATCAATGGCTATAGCATTCATTTTTCTCCCTTTCATCGGATTCACAATGAATATGCTTGTGATGTTTGCCTTTATTTTTGCACTTGGAATAGTTGTTGATGATGCCATTGTAGTTATTGAGAATACCCATCGTATTCACAAGAAGACCAAGATGGATATTACCTCCTCGGCCAAGTTTGCGGCGGGAGAAGTTTTTCTTCCAATACTTTCGGGTACCCTGACAACGCTGGCGCCATTCTTCCCTTTGGCTTTCTGGCCGGGAGTGGTTGGAAGTTTTATGGTTTTTATCCCGGTAACACTCATAATTACTCTTTTTGCCTCATTAATTGTAGCATATATTTTTAATCCGGTATTTGCAGTCGATTTCATGAAGCTTGATGATGAGGACGCGCCTGTTAATAAGCGCAATGTTTACCGAACTACTGCTGTGATAGCATTAATATCAATACCATTTTATCTGTTGGGGGCAAGAGGAGTTGGTAATTTGACATTGTTCATCGCAATTTCCTTCCTTGGTCATGAATTATTCGGCTATAAGGTATTGAGAAGATTTCAGTCCCATTTCATACCGGCTTTAATGACGAAATATGAAAACACCCTGAAATGGATATTGAAAGGGAAAAGGCCGGCTTATGCACTCGGTGGTATGATTGCTCTTTTTGTGTTTACTATGGTTTTAAATGGTATTCTAAAACCAAAAGTGGTTTTTTTCCCCGATAATGAACCAAATACCATTAATACATTTATAAAGATGCCTATTGGCACCCAGATAGAAGTGACTGATTCTGTCTCCCGTATTGCTGAAAATCGTATTATGAGTGTTCTTGGTGAAAAAAATCCTATTGTGGAATCTGTTGTTACAAATGTTGCATTTCTTGCTTCAGATAATACATTCGATAATTCCAGCAAATCATCCAATCTGGCTAAAATCGCAGTAAATTTTGTAGAGTATAAGTATAGACACGGACAGAGTACAAAAGTCTATATGAATAAAATGCGCGAGGCCCTGAAGGATATACCGGGTGCTGAAATAGTTGTTGATAAAACTAAAATGGGACCTCCAACGGGGAAACCAATTAATATTGAGATTTCCGGGGAAGATTTGGCAAAACTCGATGCAACAGCTAATAACTTCAAACGATTTGTTGATTCATTGCAGATAGGTGGTATAGAGGAGCTAAAATCTGACTTTGCCACATCTAAACCAGAGATACTGATACTTCTAGATCGAGAAAGAGCAAATTCTGAAGGCATTACTGCTGCAGTAGTCGGAGATGCAATCCGGACAGGTCAGCTGGGGAAAGAGGTATCCAAGTACAGGGAAGGGGAGGATCAATACTCGATAATGCTGCGCTTTGAAGAGAATCAACGCAAAGATCTCGAGCAACTGCTCAATCTTACAATTACCTACAGGGATATGACCTCAGGACTCATACGTCAGATTCCTTTGTCGGTAGTTGCGCATGTTGAATATGTGAACAGCTATGGACAGATTAACCGTCTTAATCTGAAAAGGGTAATCACTGTCTCCTCCAACGTTCTGGATGGATTCAATGCAAACGTGATAAATGCCCAGCTACGTAAAGTGCTCCCTCAGTTTACAAAACCATCGGATGTTGATATCCGACTTACAGGTGAACAGGAGGATCAGGCAGAATCTATGGTATTCCTGTCTAAAGCAATGATTCTCTGCTTATTCCTTATAATGTTTATACTGATTACACAATTTAACTCAATGTCAAAAGCGCTGATTATAGTTTCGGAAGTGGTATTCAGCCTTATTGGAGTGCTATTGGGTTATATGATCTTCCACATGACTATTTCAATTATTATGACAGGGATGGGAATAGTGGCACTGGCAGGTATTGTTGTAAGGAACGGAATACTGCTCGTTGAGTTTACCGATAGATTAAAGAATCAGGGTGTTAAAACACGGAAGGCGATAATCCAGGGAGGATTGACCCGTATCACACCTGTTGTACTGACTGCAACAGCTACAATACTGGGACTTATTCCATTAGCTATAGGAATGAATATCAATTTTGCCACATTACTGACAGATTTAAATCCTCATCTGCATTTTGGTGGTGATAATGTAATGTTTTTCGGACCTCTGTCGTGGACAATAATTTTCGGATTAAGCTTTGCAACATTTCTTACCCTCGTCTTGATACCGGTAATGTATATCGTGATCTATGAAAGAAACATAAGGAGACAACGTCGTAAGACAAATAAACTGTTTCGAAAAAGTAAATTGCAATAGATTCTATTAATAGGAAATAAAAATGGGGTCGTCTCAAAAGGACGACGCTTTGTTCAGAATTGAATTTCTCTATTCTTAAATGAGATTCCTCGCTTCACTCGGAATGACATTATTTATGTGGAGCAAAAGGGAAGAAGTGGCGATTCGCAACACAAAAAGCATTTTAGAGGTATTTCTCAGCGAATTGCCACTTCTTCCTCTGTTAACCATCTAAACGCCATGTCATTCCGAGCGCGAGCGAGGAATCTCCTTATCCCAAAAACTGAATTATTCCTAAAAATCTGTATGTCAGCGATGACCATGATAGAAAGTCCTTTTTTATTTCTCCGCACTTTCTTTCTCCATCATCTCTCTCATACTTAACCCTGCATAGTTCTTAATATAATATCCTTCGGTGCTTTTACTGAAACCGGTTTTTTCTATGCTGACTACCTTCATTGCGGTTCCGCTTTTCCCCCCCCTTTCTGAGAAATCCATCTCTATCAAGAGGTAATTTTTCTGAGTCAGTCCCAGACCAAGCATATTATTGGGGTGAGTTTGGTTTATTCTCGATTGTGATCCACCCCCGGCCATGCCTCCCATTCCCAGAGAGAACATCATTTCAGGATCGAAATCTACTTTTGCATACCATGCGCTCATTGTACCGGAATGCATTTGACCATTTTCTTCTTTAGTGAATTCCTTCGAATATTCTTCAGCAGTATATCCAAAAACCTGTTTGGTCTTCCCAGTCTTAACAAAATTATCCAGATTGTTAGGTTTCTTCTTTTCAGCTTCGGTATTCTCTTTCTTTGGCATACTTTTAGCAAGTGCAGCAATTGCTTCTCCACTGCCTTTCATCATGCTGTGCATATCCATAACTTTCAAAACCTTGCGATGCTGGTTGG
>OCZT010005320.1_pt1 | contig 12879 bp, 13 predicted proteins | sample 1539031 | NCBI WGS metagenome assembly OCZT01 (sample SAMEA3539308, study PRJEB22396) | soil metagenome | biome: tundra; feature: field; material: soil | place: USA | collected 2010-05 | depth 0.15 m | reverse complement strand
TCCGCCACTGCCACAGCCGCCGGGGCGGGGTCGGCCAGCTCGGTAACCGTGCAGGCGGCGGGCGCACAGGCGGCGGGCGGCGGGGCCGGGCTAGCGCGGGCGGTGCAGGTCACCGTCGCCCTGGCCGCAGGGTCCGGCGCGGTCCTCGCCGTCACCTACATCGTGCCCGTCGGTGATACCGGCACGGTCACCTGGACCGCCCGCCCCGCCCCGCCGCGGTGGACGGCCAGGCCGGCGCAGCAACGATGGAGGATCATCATGACCGCATTCCAGCCGGTATCGGCCGCTGGCCTGGCGTATATCAACATCTTCTGGACCAGTAATCTGCTCGGCACTGCGATCGACCCGACCGGAGTGTCCGCCGGGTCGACGCTGCTGCCGGTGCTGATGGCGTTCCCGTCCAGCTCCGGCAACCCGCTCGAGCCAGCCCAGGCGGTCACCTGGTACGCCGCGTACTGGCTGCTGGGGTCCAACGCCGCCGGGTACACCTCCCAGTGCCTCGCGGGGCCTTCCGGCGGGGGCGGGCTGGTGCAGCTCACGGCCGGGATGTCATTCGATGTCTGGGGGCAAGTGCAAGGCGCGCCCGAGATACCGAAGATCTACGCCGGAACACTTCCGGTGTACTAGTCAGCTATCCGCCTTCCCGAAAGGAATGCAATGAGCGAAACCTCGCAGCAGCCAGCCACCGGCGCGCCTGCTGCACCCGCCGTACCCGCCGGGCACGAAGGCCCCGTCCAGCGCGCCGAGCACACCGCACTCGGCTGGTTCGGCCGCCATGCATCCGGAGCGGAGCACGTCGCTTCCGCCGCCCAGACTGCGCTCGAGCATGCCGCCTCCGTCCTCCCGGTCGCCGCCAAGGTGATCGCCGCCGCCAAGCTCGTGGACCCGGCCGACGCTGAGCTGCTGACGGCATTCGGGGAGCTGCTGCCCGAAGCACTGACCATGGTCGGCAAGGCGGTTGATGACGCTCTTGCGGAGATAAAGGCCGCCTGACGCTGCAGTAACGCAGAGACAGGCGGGCTCACTGGCGCCGAGGACGGAGCACTAGAAGTCGGCGAGACAGGCGGGCTTACTGGCGGCGGCGGCGGCGGGCTCGGGCTCGAGGTGGTCGGGCTGCTGGCAGGGCTCGCGTTCAGGCTCGGCGGCGGGCTGGCCGGCGTGGTTGTGGTGGGCGGCGGTGAGGTCGGGGGAGGCGGCGGCACGCTCGGGCGCACTGCGGGCCGGCTCGCTGACGGAGCGGGGCCCACGATCGTCCTCGGCGACGGTCTCGGCGTGGCGGCGTGACTCGCGGCCGGCCTAGCGCGACTCACAGGACCCGCCGGGCTGGCCTTCGGCTGGACCACGGTCACGGCAGCAGCGAACGGCACCCGGAGCGCCGGGGTCACAGTCGACGCCGCCACCTTGCTGGCAGCACTCTTGAGGCGGTCAGTCCCCGCCAGGCTGACCACGGCATGCCGCGGGCCGGGCAGCGCAAGCGCAACCAGGGCTCCGGCCGAGAAAGCCGCCAGCACCACGACGGATGCCAGGCCCAGCCCCCGCCGCCAGCTCCTGCGCTGCTGCTTCCCGGCCGGCGGCGGCGCGGCCCCGTCATCAGCGCGGACCACAGGGATGTTGTCCTGCGTGTCGTCGAAGGGGTTCACGGGACCTCTGCATTAACGCCAGCGTGATCCTGGATGGCTTCGAGTACCCTCCGGTGATCAGCGCCCAGGGAATCACCATGACGCTGCGCCATCGCGGCAGCGCGCATCAGTGCCCTGCGCGGGGCCGCGCGAAGCGTCGCGTCGAGCACTGCCCATGAAAGCTCGCTGAGCGTGCCGCGCACCACGTCCGGGTCCCGGGTCCGGTCGCAGGCCTCAGCGAGCGCGGACAGCAGCTTGACGGCCCGCGGTTCGGGTGCCATATCCATCCGGAACACATCGACCCTGGGGCACGGTGAGCCGGTGATCGCACTGGCCTCGAAAGCGTTCAGGAGCGGGCTCACGTCACCTGCGGTCAGCGGGTCGTACAGGCCGGGGAACGGGATCTCCTCGTACCCGCGGTCGTACCCGCTGAAGTAGACCGGCACCAGCGAGCCCGACTCCGCCAGGACCGCAAGCGCGAGATCCAGCAGGCGGGCCGGCCAGCCGAGATCGGAGATGGCGCTGATCCGGTACTCGCCCTGCCTGGCGCCGAGGCAGGCCAGCATGAGCAGCTGCGCGGACTCACGCGCCGACTGGACGTAGAACTCGATGTCCGGGCTGTGCAGCCGGATGGCAGGGCCGCTCCGGGCCCACTCGCGCAGCCGCCGGCAGATGATCGAGTTGTCCGCCACGTGGGTGAACCGGCTGGCGCTGACCAGCATGCCGCTGCTGGCGGCGACTCCCGCCGAGACCCACTCGGCCGCGCGCTTGGAGGCGGTGTACACATCCGGGGACCAGGGCCGCAGCGCTTTGCCGGTTGAGGCGCACACCACCTGCGACACCCCCGCTTGCACCGCAGCGGCCAGCACGTTGCGGGTGCCGAGCACGTTGGTCGACACCGTACGGTGCACCTCAACCTCGGCCAGGCCGGGGTCGCGCTGCGCAGCGACATGGAAGATCAGGCTAGGCAGGACGTCGCCGATCATCACGTCCAGCTTCGAGCGGTCCCTGACATCGCAGGAGTAGTACTCGGCCATCAGGGGGCGCGGGTCGTCAGAAGGCCGGGGGCCGGTTCCGTTCAGGCCGCGGCTGAGGCTCACCAGGCGGGCCGGAGCCCGCGCCGCCAGCTGGGTCATCAGTGCCGCGCCGATGCAGCCTGTCCCGCCGGTCACCAGCACGGTGGCATCGCGCAGCCGGTCAGCGAGCTGCGCTTCCGGCAGGCACAGTTCGCGCTTGGCGATGGAAAGGAAACGCTCGTGCTCGGCGATGGCATCCTCGCGCCGGGCCGCGGTCAGCTGCGCGGTCAGCGCCTGGAGCCGCCTGATCGTCGCGCTGTCGAGCTGCTGCTGCCCCGGCGGCGCCGCGGCCTGCATCTGGCTGATCAAGTTCCTGAACCTGCCTAGGCCGCTGTGAAGCGGACGTAATCGATGAGCATCCTGACAGGAAGCTCATCTGCCAGCGGGACTGCCCCGCCGGGGCCTTCCCCGCCAGCCGCGACGTTGAGGATGCAGTACATCCCGCCGCTGCCGTTGAAGGGGTATTCCCCGGCCGGGAACTGCGACTCGGTGACGGTGAGGTACTGGGTGCCGTCAAGGGAGAATACGAAGCCGGTCGCGCTCCACACCATCTGGTAGACGTGGAACTTGCCGTCGGTCGCGTGGTTGGCGTAGTAGCTCGGCTGACCGTTTGAGCCCGAGCTGTGGACGGTGGTCTGGAGCTGCCCGCCGTTGACATTCGGGCCGTAAATCTCGACAAGATCAACCTCGCCGTTAGCCGGCCACTGCCCGTTGTTGCCCATGAACCACAGTGCGGGCCACGCGCCGAGAGCGACCGGGACCTGCGCGCGCATGACCCACGTGCCGTACGAGCCCGAAAACTTGCTGTTCAGCCGGGCACCGTTGAAGCCGCCCGCCCCGTCGCTGGCAAGCGCGATAACCAGGTTGCTGTTCCCGTCCACGTAAGCGGTGGAAAGCGAGTTGATCATGTTCTCGACCTCGCCGGTCCCCCATATTCCCCGCCCGGTCTGCGGGGCCCACTTCGTCATGTCCGGCGCGCTGCCCGCAGCGCCGCTGAATTCGTCAAAGAAGGTGTAGGGCTTCGGCGGCGTGACCGGCGTGACCGGCGTGACCGGGACGGGAACTGGGACGGTATGCGTGTGGCTTCCGTCCGGGCCGAAAACCGCCGGGCCTGTCTGCTCAGTCATGGGGACTCCTCGCGTGTCGTCGCTGCTGGTGGCTACGGTACCTAGTGTTACAAGGGCGATCCGGAGAACGTGCCGGCGGGCGTACCCCCCTCCCTTGCCGTCAGCCCGCGTGGAAGAATCCGAGCCGGGCGTTACGCAGGAAGTTGCTCTTGAAGACCGCTAGCGACCAGGTCCCCTGGATCTCCAGCCGGTACCTCTCGTGCTGCTGCCCGTTGTGCAGCGGGTCCTGGATGAAGATGACCGGGAACTGGGTGGCCGCCCATGAGGCCAGCCACCACTGAGCGGCGCCCTCGCTTGGCAGGTTCGGCTGGTTGCCGAGATCGTTCCACGGCACAGCCCACATGTCCGTGCCGAACCGCGAGCCCAGCTCGGCCAGCTCAGCCTTGCGGCCGGCCTTGATCTCACCCGACACCCGCCGCTCGTATTGCGCGGTCGTCTCGGCCGGCAGCTGGCACGGGTAGTAGTACGTGCATCCGGGGTTATCCGGGAACGTCACGTTGTGACCGTGCGCCCCGGCGTGGAAGCCGAACGACCACTGAGCGGCAGGCAGTGCCTTCAGCTGCGCCCAGGTGGCATTCCACCCGGCGTACGGCTCCTGGTTCGCGGTGGCGCCGTCAGCGAACTGGCTGACGATGAAGGCGACCATGCTGTCCCCGTACTCCTGGAGCACCGGGGTGACGTTCACGAAGCTGTTCAGCGTGCCGTCGTCGATGGTCAGCAGGATGGGCCTTGACGGCAGCGCGACCTTCTTCCCCTCGTCCCAGGCGTAGTACTGGGACGCCGTGATGGAGTGGTAGCCCTGCTGCTTCAGCCAGCTCAGCTCTGCCCCGAGCTGGGTCAGGCTGACTGTCTCTGGGTTGCCGGGCGCATCGCAGACAGCCGCGGCCGGCTTGCAGTCCTTACCGTAGTTCCAGATCACGTCCTCAGCGGCCGTCGTCGCGGTCCCGCCGATGACCTGGTGCCAGGCCAGCACGGGGATGCGGGCGACCTTGTGGACGTAGGTGCGGGCGGGCGGCACGGTGACCGCTACCGCTCCCGGATGGGCTCCCGGGTGACCGCCGCCGATGCCGACGGTGTTCGCCGCCGGGCCGGCCGGGATCGAGCCGGGATGCCAGACGGAGACGGCGATGATGGCGACGATGGCACAGGCGATGACCGTCCCAGGGATGCCGAGCAGGTAGAGGCGCATGCCGCGGTGCGCCGGGGGGGATATCAACGGTTCTTCTCCCTGGTGAGCAGGCGGTACAGCCACTCCGGGCGGGGCATCAGGCTGTTCGCGGCCAGCCCGATGAAAAGCAGGGTCACCAGCAGCACCAGCAGCCCGAGGATGCCGGGGGCCGTATCCGGCATCATGGTGTCGCCGAACATTTACGTTTCCTTCCACACCGGTGCGGTGCCGCGAAGGTGCAGCACCAGTCCCTGCAGGTAGCAAATGGCCATGAACCAGTCGTAGAGCAGCTCCGGCAGCAGCAGCACCGAGAGCAGCATGGCCTTCCAGCCTGCCTGGCGCACGGTGATGACCCGCTCGCCGATGAACAGGACGTTGACGCACACCCAGGGCAGGTCCCAGGCGATGCGCCCGTACGCGAGCTGAAGCGAAAGCAGGTACGCACCGAACAGCAGCGGCGAGAGCATCGAGAGCAGCCGGCCGACCTGCGCCGTGATGTAGATCCGGGTGACCTTCGTCATCCCGTAGTCCTGGAGGTCATCCAGGGCACCGCGGGTCCACCGCACCCGCTGGCCGTGCAGCTTGCGGAGCGTCGGCATCGCATGGGTCAGCGGCCGGCACCGCGGCGGGCTGGTCAGCCTGTACCCGAGCGTCTTCATCGCCAATGTCATCTCGTAGTCCTCGCACAGCGACGTCAGGTTGTAGTACGTGCGCGATCCTGGCAGCTCGCCGGCCTCGCGCGCTGCCAGGACGTGGCGCAGGACCCCGACCCGGAACAGGGTCGCGATGCCGACCAGGATCAGTACCTTCCCGCGGGCCCGCGAGATCTTCCGGCGCGACCGGGTGAACTCGCTGGCCTGGAGCCGCTCGGTGATGTTGCGCGGGGCCGGGTTGTCGTACCGGGCGCATACCCCGCCGATGCCGGGGCGCATGGCCTCGACGGCGTACCTGGTGAAGTCCGGGTTCAGGCAGGTATCGGCATCCTGGATCAGCACCATGTCCTCGTCATCAAGACCCGGCATCACCGCGTCGAGGGCCTGGTTCATCGCCCCGGCCTTCATGAACTTGTTGTCCGCGAGGATCATCACCTCGGCCCCGGCTTCACGGGCCAGCTCAGCGGTGCTGTCGGTGGTGTTATTCACCGCCACCACGATGCGGTCAGGAGCGCGGCTCTGCTGCCGCAAGGCCCGGACTGTCGCAGTGATCGCGTCAGCCTCGTTGCAGGCGGGAACGATAGCGACGACCTTGCGGTAGCTCTTCTTGTTCAGGGCCGGCCTGAACCAGTCCCATGGGACACCTGCCGGGGTTCTGGCAGCGGCAGTACGCAGGCGGGGCAGCGGCATGGTCGCGGCCTCGGTGAAACCCCGCCCCGCTGGCTGCGTGGCAATTCCGTCGGGCAATTCGTGACCCCTTTCGGTATGACTCCACTCCGTACCCTGCGCACGGTGCGGCCCTGCGTACCCGTCCCGGTGTTGCGGGGGACGGGGGTCTGCGGGGGGGTCAGGCAGCACCGAACAGCGTGTCCTGCTGCATCTCGGCGTCGAGCTGGCGGAGGTAGGTGACCGAAGTCCGCCAGTAGGACGGCTTTAGCTCGATGCCGACCCCGCGGCGGCCGAGCCTGACTGCGGTGTGGACCGTCGACCCGATCCCGTCGAACATGTCCAGTACGGTCTCGCCGGGGTTGGTCCAGAGCCGTACGCACCGCTCGATGAAATCCAGCTGAAGCGGGCAAATGTGACGCTCGTCGGCGTCCTCGCGGGCCACTCGCTCGTTGAGTGTGTTCGTCTCCCGGACCGTCGTCCACACCGGAGAGAGCCGGTCACCGCCGAGTCCGCCAAACTCGGCCAGGCCGCCGTCGCCCTGGTCGTACCAGATCGGTGACGCCCACTCGATCCAGTCATCATTGGTGACGTCGCCCATGGTGGTCTCGTGCGGGATCGGCTCGGCGTTCTGGCCGGGCTTCTTGAATATCAGCAGGTAGTCAGCCAGAGCCGGCCGGCTTCCCGCGGAGTCGCGGTTCTTGGTCTGGAAGGTCAGCGCGTGCGCCTTTGTCCGGAGACTCTGGGCCTGCGGGTTCTTCCAGATCGTAACCTCACCGTAGAAGATCCACCCGGCCGCCTGGAATGCGCGGATGACCTCTCCGCGGAAGTCGGTCAGGCCGATGTATCCCTCAACCGCCTTCTTGGTGGCGACCTGCTGGACATGCACGCAGGCGTTCCGGCCGGGCTTGGTGACGCGCAACTGCTCGCGGATGATGAATCGGTAGTGCTCCAGGAACTCCACGCGGCTTGAGCAGTTGCCAAGGTCACGCGGACTCGGGCTGTACGTGAACAGCGAGGCGAACGGCGGACTGCAGACGGACAGGTCAATGCTGTCGTCCGCTAGTTCGGCTAGCCTCTCGCAGGAGTCGCCAAGTTTCAGGCGCCAGGATTTCCCGGCAGCCTCGTCGGTGACGTATCCGTCGCTGGTCATGCTGCTTTCAGCTCCCCTGCGGCCCGCATCTCACGGACCAGCTCCCCGGCCACCTGGGCGGCCTGCTTCTCTTTGCGGATCACGTTCTCGGCTATCTGCCCCTCAAGCTCGGACAGGACGACGTGGGCGTGCACCCGCCGCGTCTGCCCGTAGCGGTGGCAGCGGCGCATGGCCTGGTAATACTGCTCGTAGGAGTCACTCAGCCCGCAGAACACCATGCGGGCGCAGTGCTGCCAGTTCATGCCGAACGAGGCGATCGACGGCTTGGTGACGATGACGCGGATCTTCCCGTCAGCGAAGCCCAGCAGTGCCTCGGCCTTCTCCTCGGGCGACATCGAGCCGTGCACGTTGACCGCGCCGGGGATCAGCCGCGTGATCATGTCCGCTTCGGCATTGAGCCCGCACCATGCAATCCACGGTTCGGCGGGCTCGGCCGCGATCAGGTCAGCGGTCTTGCCGCACCGCGCTTCCAGCGTGGCCTTGCGGACATTCGCCCGGCCGCCGACGCCGCCGAGGCTGGTGGCGAACAGCTGACCCTCCGGCACCACGTCCACGGGCAGCAGGTGCGGGATGATGTCCAGGCCCGGCAGGATGTACCCGGTGTCGTCGCCGCCGATGTCGGACGGGCGGCGCAGCGCGACCGCCCACGTGGCCATCCACCGGAACATCGGCTTGCGCGCGTGCCCCTTGAGCCGCCAGCCTTCGTCGTCGTGGATGAAGTAGGCGGCCAGCATTTCCGCGCGGGGCATGACGCCGAGGAACTCTGCCTGGCTCGTCAGCTCCTCGATGTCATTCGGCATCGGCGTTGCCGTGCACGTGTACCGGTACTTCACGTTGCGGAAGTGCCAGATCAGCGCCGTGCGGGTCTTCCCGTCGCTCTGCTTGAGGATCGACGCCTCGTCAATCACCACGGAATCCAGGCCGGACGGGTCGAACTTGAGGGCCATCTCGGTGTTGGTGATCCAGATACCAGGCCCAGCCGCCTCGGCGGCCGACCGGACGTAGCGGACATCAATGCCGAGCTTCGCCGCTTCCCTTACGGTCTGGTGGCAGACGGCTAGCGGCGCGACGATCAGGCTCCGGCCGCCGATCAGGCGGGCGGCCTCCAGCTGGATAAACGTCTTGCCGGTCCCCGTGTCCAGCCAGTTGCCGACCCTGGCGAACCTGACATCCCAGACGACGATCCGTTTCTGCCACGGGTGCAGCATCGGGTGCACCTCCGCCTCGTCCGCGATGCGGCCATCGGGCTGGACGGCGCGGCGCTTGCGGGCAAGGAACTCTGCGTAGCTGCCCGTCATGACCGCGCCTTACTGTCCAGGAACTCCCGGTAGGCAGCTATACGCTCGCCTGTGGTGGTCATGCTGCCTGCTCCCCGTGGTCCCCGGCAGGGGAGGGGGACAGGGACGGGGCGGACTCGCGGAGGCTGCCGGGGACGGGGAAGCCGAGCGCGGCCAGAACATCGGCGAGGCGGAACCGCAGCGGCACGCCGCGCTTGCGTGGCTCGATGGGGTCGACCGGGAAGGTTCCCCTCGCCAGCCGCTCGTGAGCCTGGTCTTCGGACAGGCCGAGCGCCCGGCAGGTCTGGGGAAGGTTGAGCACCACGGGTCCGGCGAGCAGTTCGCTCAGGGTCGGCGGGGGCGGCAGCGGCTTCGGCATCACATCTCCGGTGGTCAGGCGGCCTCGGCCGGGCCCGGCTCGGGCTCGGCGGGCACGGAAGCTCCAGCGGGCATGCCCCACGCGATCAGCTGCAGGCGCGCGATCTTCTCCGGGGAGAAGGGCGGAGCTGCCGCGGCGATCTCCTCAGCGCGCTTATACGCGGCGAGGGGGAGTACTGGAGCCATAGTGGAGATAGTACGGAGACGTTGCGGGTAAGTAAAGGAACTTCACGGAAGAACCCGCAACTGTTTAAGGAAGATGAAGGAACCTGCCCCTACTCGTGGTGCCACGGGCCGAACAGGACCGTCTCGTAGCCGAACCTGCTCCCGCGCTTCGCCGCCGGGTGAATGGTCACCGTCACTACCTCCCGCAGGATCGCCCGCTTGCGCCCGAGGTCGAACCCGGCCCACACCTGTGCGGCGTCCGGGTTGCCCGCGATGCCCTCCAGGGCGCTGTGCCAGGACATGCCGTCGAGCTGAGCCTGGATGACCTTCAGGTCCGCGCGGGCGCTCGCTGAGCCCGCGGCAAGCTGCTGGCCGTCGATCACGCCCGCGACGTGCAGCCGGGCCTGCTCGTCCAGCCGCTCCCGCAGCGCCGCCGCTTCCCTCCGCAGCTCCAGCGGGTCGGGGCTGTCGTGCTCCCGGACTGGCCGTGACGCCACCCGCTGGCCGTCCGGGCCCGCCAGCCATGCGGTGACGACCGCCCCGACGTACTCATCACACGGGACGGCCGCGCGGGCCAGGTGGCCTTTCTCCCGGCAGAAGTAGCGGAAGTACCGGCGGCCGTTGCTGGTGCTGCCGGACACGACGAGGGTCGACCCGTCATCGCAGATGCCGCAGCGGTAGAGCCTGCTGCCCAGCCAGCGGGGAGTGTTGCCGGGGCCGACGGTGCGCGCCGGGTCGGTCAGGATGTCGCGGACCGCCCGCCACGCCGCCTCCGGGATGACGGGGGCCCACGGCGCCGGGCCGGTGATGTCCGCGTCGGTGTACAGCCTGACCTTCCGGGGCCCGCGGCCCCCGTTCGGCCGGTACACCATCAGCGCGGCGTTCCGGGGCCGCAGCAGCATGTCCCGCACCGTGACGGTGCTCCACGCCGCGCCGGTGACCGTGGGCACGCCGCGGTCCCGCAGGCTCGCCGTCACCTGCCGCAGCGACACGCCCGCGAGGATCGCGTCCGCCGCCCGGCGGATCTCCGCCGTCTCCTCCGGGTCAGGGGTCACGCCGTCGGGGCCAAAGCCGAACGGCCGCTTGCCGCCGCCCCATGCGCCCTCTTCCGCCTGCCGCAGCCGAGCCCGCGTGACCCGCCGGGCCGTGTCCCGGCTAGCCTTGTTCGCTACCGCGACCATCACGCGGGCCATCGTGATGTCGCTGTCGTTGGCCAGCCGGAGGGAGCCGGTGACCGACTCGACCGGTATCCGGGGGACTGCCCCCTCTACGACGTCAATCAGGTCCTCCAGGTCGCGGGGGTCCCTGACCGCCCGGTCGAGGTCGTAAGCCATGAGACCGTCGGCCCGGCCGTCGGCGAGCATCGCCAGCGCCTGGCGGAAGCCGGGCCGGACGGTGCGGAGCTCGCGGCGGCCGTCGGGGAGCGTGATCATCTTCCGCTTGAAAGCGGACGTATCGTTCTCGGTGACGTGATGGGTGGCCGCGGGCCCGAACGTCCAGCCGGCCCGGGCGCCGGTGACATCGCAGTCGGCACCCTGCGCGTCGACGCCCTTGGTGTCGTCGTCGCGGGCGTCGGAGATGCGGGTCAGGCGGATCGAGCACTGCGGCGTGGGTCCCATCGGGCCATAGTGTCACAATGCGTGCATCGGCAATCCCGCACCGTAATTAGCGCACGGCGGGGGAGGGCTAGGCCGCGCGTCTCCCGAGAGCGGCCAGCGCGCGGCCGTAGGCCAGGGCGTGCCCGACGGTCGGCACCACGGCACCGGTTTCCCATGAGGACACCGCCTGCCTGGTGACACCAACAACCCTGGCGATGTCAGCCGCGGTCACCCCGGATGCCTCGCGGGTCTCGCGGGCGGCATCTGACGCCAGGTCCGCGCGGAACCGGACAGCGGCGGCGAGATCGGCGGGGCGCACGGGACAAGGCTAGGGCGGCTCGCGGGCACGCGTCATGGCTGGGGCAAGTGAACGTCAAGCGAGCGGCAACACGCCGACAACCAGATACCGGGAAATCGGGCTGACTAACGGTAAGATACATTCCCATGAGCCAGAATTCAGCGATCAAGCCCGGCTACTGCCCGGCGACATACCTTGACCCGAAACGCATCGGCGAGATCCTCCTCCGGGTCATCCCCGCATCGGCGGCAGCCGGCCACGCGTGGCCGCGGGGCACCCTGGAGGACTACTGCCGTCACCTCCAGAGCGACCCCGAAATCGAGTTCGTGACCGGCATGCTCTCCAAGGGCACGCCGGAACTGGCGGAGCGGTGGTATGGCGGCACGGACAACGCCAGCCGGATCGCGAGCCATGGGCAGCGGGCGCTGCCGAGCCCGGAGGAGTTGCAGTGCCCGGAGAAGTAGCCGCACCGGGCCGGGGCGCCGCGATTCCGGCCCGCCTGTCCCCGGCAGCACGCGCCGCCATGGCGGCCGGGATGCCGGGATCCACGCGCCGCGCCTACACCGAGGACATCAAGCGCTTCGCGGCATGGTGCGCTGAGCATGGTCACGGCGGCCTGCCGACTGACGGCGCGACGCTCACCGAGTACGCGACCTATGCCGCCTATACCCGCGGCTGGACGCCGGTCTCGATCGAGCGCGCACGGTGGGCCATCCTCAAATGGCACTCGCTGGCCGAGGTGCCGTCGCCGAGCACTGACGGACTCGTCGGCGTGCTCAAGGGCTACCGGGAGTCGCTGGCCAAATCCAAGAGTCCCAAGGCCAAGCCGCGAAAGGCAACCCCGGCCAGCCGCAGCTCACTCGTCGCGATGCTGGCCATCCTCGACCGCTCGACCGCGGCAGGTAAGCGGAACGCTGCGATCGTCCTCCTGGGATTCGCTATCGCTGGCCGCCGCGGCGAGATCGCCAGCCTGGATATCGGGGAACTCGACTTCCAGGACCGCGGCATTCAAGTCTCCGTCTACCGGCAGAAGACCCGCAAGATGGATGACCCCGTGGTGCAGTACCGGCCCGATAAGAACGTATGCCCCGTCCGGGCCGTGGCCGAGTGGATAGAGGTCCTCGCCGCGGCCGGGCGAGCGGAGGGCCCGCTCTTTGTGCGGATCGACCGGCACGGTCGCATCGGCCATCAGGTCGTCCGCGACGGCGTTCCCATCGGTGACAGCGGCGGACGCATGACCGGTCAGGCCATCGCGGACGTGATCCACCGATGCGCAATCTCGGCCGGACTCGGCGGGAAGTGGTCCGGGCATAGCCTGCGCCGCGGACTCGCCACCGCCATGCACCAGGCGGGCGCCGAACGGCGCTCTATCGAACGGCAAGGCGGATGGGAAGCTGGCTCGCGGGCCGTGTCCGGGTACATCGAGGATGCCGATCGCTGGCTAATCGACGTGCTCGACGGCGTGCTCTGACCCCAACGAGAAGGACCGGGCCCCGTGCCCCTGTCTAGCGGGTGCGGATCCCGGTCCTTCTCTGTTGCGGGCGGGGAGACAAGGAGCCACTTTCAGGCTGTAGCCGCCCGCCAGCACGGCCGTCCGGAGACGGGGGCTGGACATCCCATCCCTGGTGCGTCTCCCCTATGGGAATCCGTCAGGCCGTCACCCTGAGGTCAGCCTAGCGCGGTTCCTGGTCCGCCAGCGGC
>OCZT010005319.1_pt1 | contig 12888 bp, 13 predicted proteins | sample 1539031 | NCBI WGS metagenome assembly OCZT01 (sample SAMEA3539308, study PRJEB22396) | soil metagenome | biome: tundra; feature: field; material: soil | place: USA | collected 2010-05 | depth 0.15 m | reverse complement strand
ATCCCTCCTCTTATGGGGGTCAGCCCCGGCCGTTGCCCATCGGCCCCCGGAACCATATCCACCATAAAGGGCCGCCGGAGGGAGATCCAGGGCCAGCCGCCCGGCCCGGTGCGGGGCGAATGGCACGTCCAGCGCAGGCGGCAGATGGTCAGGCTCGATGTGCCGTGGCTCGAGCGATGTTTGCCGAGGAAGATCAAAGGCTCATTTCGACTTGGGGGGGTTCAAAGAAGGCAGCGCCGGGCCTGTGCCGGCTACGCAGCGTAAATCCCAAACCGCGACGCCCCCCGATCGGGTGCCCTGGTCCGGCGGCCGCTACGGATGCGCCCTGACCCGTTCCTTCAGTTGCGTGACCTCACCGTCGATCTTGTCTATCGCCAGGTCGAACGTGGCGCGCAGATCGCGGCCGGTCTCGTGGGCGCGGATATCCTGCAGCCGGCGGCCCAAGACATGCACCGTGACTTTCACGACGTGCAGCGGCTCCCGCCTCTTCTTCAGGTCGCGGTCGAACTCGACCTCGGCCGCCGTGATCAGGTCGAAATGATCGGCAAGCCCCATCACCTTCTCCTCGACATAGGTGCGGATCTCGGTCGGGAGACTGTGCGTTCGATCGTGAATCGATACTTTCACTTCGGTCGAATCTTTGGTCACTGCTGCGTGATCAGGTAGTGCCGTCCGGCCCTTCGATGGAAGGACCGCCGCCCGGTGCGCAGGCCAGGGATCTCAGGTACAAGTAGCCCAGGGAGTACTGAGCCCCAATCATTCAGGAGGCCGTGCCATGCGACTGGACAAAGAGCTTCAAGCAGACGTTATCCGTGAGCTGGCCTGGGAGCCCAAAGTCGATGCGGCCAACATCGGTGTCGCAGTTGACAAAGGAGCGGTGACGCTGACAGGGCACGTGAACACTTACGCAGAGCTGTTCGCTGCAGAACGGGCAGCCTTGAGGCTCTACGGGGTGCTGGCGGTCGCCAATGAGTTGGTCGTCAAGCTACCCAGTGATCGGACGCGCGACGACAGCGATATCGCCCTGGCGATATCAAACCAGCTGGAGTGGAACGCCGCCATCCCGCACGAGGCGATCAAGGCCACGGTCACACATGGCTGGGTCACGCTCGAAGGCCACGTCGACTGGGCCTATCAGTCCGAGGCGGCGGACAAGCTCGTCAGAGGCCTCATCGGCGTGATGGGCGTCGCCAACCGCGTGATCGTGAAGCCCGCCGTCCACTACAAGGACGTCAAGGTGAAGATCACTGAGGCCCTGCACCGCCAAGCCCAGATCGACGCCCGCCGTATCTGGCTGACAACCGACGATGGCCATGTGACGCTGCACGGGCACGTCAGCTCTTGGAGCGAGGCCGCGGCGGCCAGGAAGGCGGCCGCATCGGCGCCCGGCGTTACAAGGGTCGACAGCCTGCTAACCATTACGCCATAGGCTCACCTCCTCGACTCGACGATCCCAGGCGCGTTCGGCGGCCGGCTGAGCGCCTGGGTCGATGGGCCACAGCATGCGAGGGCCGATGTGCTCGGTTCGCGGTGCGGCGGTGGGGTGCCTCCGACTCGCTGCATCGGCAGGGCCGAGAGCCCTCAATTTAAGGGGACCAAGAGCACAGTCCGGCGAGACCCGCATCGTGGATGCTCATAGCATCACGTTTGCCGGTTGGTCAGGAGTCAGAGATGGCGACAAAGCGCTCGGGCATCAGTCGAATCGTTGTCGGTGTGGACGGCTCCACACATTCGGAGGCGGCTATCAACTGGGCGGTGAGGATGGCGAAGGGGATGGGCTCTGAGGTGGTGGCCGTGTTCGCGATCGCCACGCCTATCTACTTTGACGGCGGTTACATGGCCCCAGTCCCACCTCCGCAGCTCGACCCGGAATGGCGAGCCGCGATGAAGACGGAATTTGAAGGGCAATGGTGCAAGCAGCTGCGGGACGCGGGCGTTCGGTACCGGACGGTCATGGAGGATGGCCGGCCGGCGGAGGTTATCGCACAGGTCGCTGACAGTGTCGATGCCGACGTGATCGTGGTCGGTCGCCGAGGCAGGGGCGGGGTCGCAGAACTGGTGCTTGGTAGCGTGAGCCATGCGTTGGTCCTCCACTCCAAGCGACCCATCGTTGTGATCTCGACTGCCGTTGAGCCGCAATCAGGCCGTCAGGCGGCGACCAGGCGCTCGGCTGTGGTGGCGCGAATGGCCAAGGGGTCCAGTCGCAGGACGAGATAGGGACCTCGATCGACGTTCGTCCGGCAGAACCGGGAGCATCGGCGCAGGTCGATTGGGCGGAAGGGGCCTGCCCTGAGACGTTCGACTCCCTCACGGCGGCATGGCTAGACTCGCAATCGTGACCCCCACCATCCGGCTGGGACGATTATTCGGAATCGAAATCGGGTTCAACTGGAGCCTGATCTTCATATTCGCCCTGATCGCATGGACGCTGGCGACTGGTGTATTGCCACAAGACGTCCCCGGACAGGGCCAGGTGGTTTACTGGGTGGCCGGGGCGGCTGGTGCAGTCGTCTTCTACGCATGTCTGCTCGCGCACGAGCTGGCGCACGCCTTGGTCGCACGGCGAAGTGGACTGAAGGTTGCCGGCATCACGCTGTGGCTGTTCGGCGGTGTTTCTCAGCTGGAAGGCGATCCGAAGAGCGCGAGCGCCGAGGCCTGGATTGCCGGGGTCGGACCGTTGACCAGCTTCGCCGTCGCACTGATCGCTTTGGGATTGGCGCTGGCAACCTCGGCCAACGCCCTCGTTTCGGACCTGCTGAGCTGGCTGGCGTTCGTGAACCTGGCCCTGGGTCTGTTCAACCTGGTGCCCGCCTTCCCGCTGGACGGCGGCCGGCTCCTGAGCTCTTTGTTCTGGTGGCGATCCGGCAGCCGCCAGAGCGGCGTTCACAACGCGGTGCGCGTAGGCCGCGTGTTCGCCTTCATGCTGATCGCCGTCGGCGTCCTCGAGCTGTTCTCCGGCGCCGTCGTCGACGGGATCTGGATCGCCTTCATCGGCTGGTTCCTCCTGTCCGCAGGCAGCTCCGAGGAGGAGGGAACGACCATCAAGGCGCTTTTGAAGTCGGTCCCGGTGTCGGCCGCCATGACGTCGCCTGTGGTGACCGTTCCCGATTGGCTCACCGTCGAACAGTTTCTGGAGTCGGTCGCGCCGCAGCACAGGTTCACGACCTACCCCGTCCACGATCCCACCGGCAAGCTGACTGGAGTGGTGCGACTCTCGGACCTCGTAAGGGTCGCTAGGCCCGATCGAGGCGAGAAGCGACTCAGCGATTGCGGCCGTCCAATCTCACAGGTTCCGACGACGCGGCCGGGAGAGGCGCTCGCAGCGCTCATGGAACGCCTGGGAGCCGCCTTTGACCAGCGCGTTCTCGTCTTCGACCAGGGCCAGCTCGTGGGAATCGTTTCACCAGCCGACGTGGCCCGCATCCTCACCGTCCGGCAGACGCTGCGTGGTGGCACACCCCAGGGCTGATCCGGCGCAGTCAGCGCCTGAGGGGAATCAGGTCACCAGCTCTCGCCGATCGGCAGGTTTCGAGGCCAGGGTTTCAAGGCGAGCAGGTCACGGGCTGAAAGGAAGCCGACCAGCCGGCCCTTGTCGGTCACGGGAAGGTGCCTCACGCGATGCTTGACCATGACCTCGGCCGCCCTGGCAGCCGGCTCGGTGGCCTCGATCGTTCGTGGCGAGTGCGTCATGTACTGCGAGATATGGGTAGCCTCGGGGACACGGCCATCCGCGATGGCCCGCAGCAGGTCTCGCTCGGTGATGATGCCGACGATCCCCTTGACGTCCAGCACCGCCAGGGCGCTGATCCTGCTGGCGCGCATCTGGGCTGCCGCTTCCGTCAGCGATTGGCGCGGGTCACCGGACACTATCGATTTCGCCATCAACTCACGAACAGTTGTCTTGGTGAGCGGATTGGCTACATGCCGTATTACTTTCACAGTGTCGCCAGCGTAACTGCCACCGGCGGCGATTCCGAGGGCATGCATACCTGAAGCAGGGGGGCCAAGGGTACGCTCAACCAGGGCCGATCGGCAGTAGCCTCGATAACTCGCGCGGCTCGCCCGGCCTCAGTCCTGCGCGTCGACGTCGGGCGGCGCCTCGTCGGGCCACGAGCTGCCGCCCAAACCTGGTCCCATCAGCGAGGGGATACCCCCCGCCTTGAGCTCGTATTCGACGTTCGGGGGCTCCGACAGCATCTTCCGCGCGGGGCAGGAGAGCATCGCCATCATCACTTTCTGCCTGGTGTTCTCGTTGATCTCCTCCGGGAGGGTGACAGAGAGCCGGATGGACGCGACCCGGCTGCCGCCGGCATCCCAGGCGAAGTCGGCTCCGATCTCGGTCAGATCGTAGGTCAGGGCGGCGTCCATGAGGCACTTGACCACCTCGTCGGCCGCACAAGCCGCAAGGCCGGCGACCATCAACTCCGTGGGCGTCGGGCCCTCGTCGTCGCCACCCAGCGTGACCGGCTCATCGGATACCAGCGGGTAGCCGCGTACCTGGATGTCGAAACTCTGGCCGTGCCGGTGCTTGACCGTGATCCTTGCCATTGCGAATCCTCCACCGCCCAGCCTGGGCTGGCGAGGGACGCCCCGACAGGGTCCATTGACCCGTGGCGGCGAGGTAATTGGGCCCTTTCGTTTGGGCAGCGGCACTGCGAGCCTGACGTCAATGGCGAAGATGGAGTTGGACCTGATCACGATCGGCGACCCCACCCTCGACACGTTTCTCAAGATCCACGATGCTCATCTCGCTCTCCGGGTGCAACCCAAGCAGACCCAGCTCTGCATCGACTACGCGGACAAGATCCCGGTGGACGAGTTCCACCGCATGGCCGGCGGCAACTGCGTCAATGCGGCGGTTGCGGCTGCCCGGCTGGGCCTGCGGGTGACGGTTTATGGGGTCACCGGCGCCGACCCCGAGGGCCGCTTGATCCTGAGCGACTTGCAGCGCGAGGGCGTCGACACCTCCCTGATGGCACTCGACCGTCGGCACACCACAAACGCGAGCACGGCCGTTGTGTTTCGCGGAGAGCGCACGCTCTTCGTCTGGCACCAACCTCGGAGCTACCACCTGCCGGAGCTGCCGACGACGGCCTGGATCTACGCAACCTCCGTCGGGCCTCGCGGTCCTGCGCTGAGCCGACTGCACGAAGCTCTCCGCCGCCACCTCGACCGCCATCCCACGCGGCTCGCCTTCAGCCCCGGCACCCACCAGCTGCGGCTGGGGGCGCTTGCGCTCGCCCCGCTCCTGAGCCGAACTGAGCTCCTACTCCTCAACCGGCACGAGGCGTCCCAGCTCACCGGCGTGGACGGCCATCCCAAGGCCCTTCTCGAAGCGCTTCACCGGCTGGGACCGAAGACGGTGGTGATCACCGACGGGACCAGCGGCTCCTACGCCTTCGATGGGGACCGGTTCCTGCGAACCGGGATCCTGTCCGTGCCCGTGGTGGACCGAACAGGCGCGGGCGACGGTTATGGCGCCACCCTCATGGCCGCCCTGCAGTTCGGCCGGCCGCTCCCGGTCGCGATGGCCTGGGGGACCGTGCAGGCCGCGCACGTCGTTGGCGTCTTCGGAGCCACGCCTGGACTTCTGCGCCGGCGGCGCCTGCAGGCCGCGGTCAGGATGCACCCGCAACTCATGGGTGAAGAGTTCTAGGCGCGCAACCGCCTGCCTCTCCCCTCGACGCCAGCCTTCAGCTCACCGCCGCGAAAGCCTCGGTGAACTGGCTGTTGTAGAGCTCGTAGTAAAAGCCGCGACGACGGAGCAGCTCGGCGTGGCTTCCCTGCTCGACGATGCGGCCCGCATCCATTACGACGATCGAATCCGCGTTGCGGATGGTCGACAGGCGGTGCGCGATGACAAAGCTGGTCCGCCCGTGCCGCAGGCGGGCCATGGCCGCCTGGATGAGCACCTCAGTGCGGGTGTCGACATTGCTTGTCGCTTCGTCGAGGATGAGGACGCTCGGGTCCGCCAGGAACGCTCTTGCGATCGTCAGCAGCTGCCTCTGGCCGGAGGAGAGACCGGAGGCGTCCTCGTCCAGGACCGTGCCGTACCCATCCGGCAGGGTACCGACGAAGGGATCGACATAAGCGGCTTTTGCTGCGGCCACCACATCCTCGTCCGTTGCACCCTCGCGGCCGTAGGCGATGTTGTCCCGAATCGTGCCTGCAAACAACCAGGTGTCCTGAAGCACCATCGCGAAGACCCGCCGAACCTGGTCCCGGGAAAGATCGTGGGCGTCGATTCCGTCCAGGCAGATGTGCCCCGAATCGATCTCGTAGAAGCGCATCAGGAGGTTCACGACCGTCGTCTTCCCAGCTCCGGTCGGGCCGACGATCGCGATGGTCTGACCCGGTCGCACGTCGAGGTTGAAGTCGGCGATCAGCGCCTTTTCAGGTTCGTACTGGAAGTGCACGTGCTCGAGGGACACGCGTCCGGACGGCTCCGTCAGATCGTGGCCGGTGGCCGCGTCCGGCGCCTCCTCCTCGGCGGCGAGGAACTCGAAGACGCGCTCCGCCGAGGCGAGGCCCGACTGCAGGAGGTTCATCTGGCTCGCGATCTGGGTGATCGGCATCGTGAACTGGCGCGAATACTGGATGAATGCCTGCACGTCGCCCAGCGACATCGTGCCCGACGCCACCCTGTATCCACCGAGCACTGCAATGGCGACGTAGTTGAGATTCGCCAGGAACTGCAGCGCCGGCTGAATGATGCCGGAAAGGAACTGCGCCCGGAAGCTCGCCTCATACAGCTCCTGGTTCTGCCGGACGAACTCCTCGAGCGCTTTGCGCCGGCGGCCAAAGACCTGGACCAGCGCGTGGCCGGTATGCATCTCCTCGACGTGGCCGTTGAGGGTACCGGTCAACTGCCACTGCGCCGTGAACTGCTTCTGGGATCGTCTCGCGACCAGGATGGTCACCCCTATCGAAAGCGGCACGGTGACCAATGAGATGACCGCGAGCAGGGGACTGATCCAGAACATCATGCCGAGGACGCCCACCACCGTGAGGGCGGAGGTGAGCAGCTGGCTCAGGCCCTGCTGCAGGGTGGTGGTCACGTTGTCGATGTCGTTGGTTACCCGGCTGAGGATGTCACCGTGTGCGTGGCTGTCGAAGTACTTCAACGGCAGCCGGGACAGCTTCGCCTCGACATCCCGACGCATGCCGTAGACGGTGCGCTGGGCGACGCCGGCCATGATGTAGCCCTGGGCCCAGTTGAACAGCGCGGCGAGAACATAGACGAGGGCCGCAAGCAGCAGTATCTGGCCCAGTAGCGTGAAGTCGATTCCCTTGCCCGGTGTCACGTCCATTCCGGAAAGCATCTGGGCGATCTGATCATGTCCTTGAGCGCGCAGCACCGCAATCGCCTGCGCCTTGGTCATCCCCGCCTGCAGATTCTTACCGACGATACCGTCGAAGATCACGTTCGTCGCGTTGCCGATGATCCTCGGACCGATCACCGAGAAGACGACGCTGGATGAGGCCAGCAGGACGACGAACGTGATCAGGTGCCCTTCGGGCCGCAGCCGGCCCAGAAGCTGGCGCAAGGTTTTGCCCAGATTCCTGGATTTCTGCGCCGGCTGCCCCATGCCCATCCAGCCGCCGCCAAATCCCCGGCCTCCCATCGGCCGCCCGGCCGGGCCACCCATCGGCGGATGAACGCTCATGCGACCGCCTCGCCAAGTTGCGATTCGACGATCTCGCGGTAGGAATCGCTGCCTGACATCAGTTCGGCGTGAGTGCCGATTCCCACGATCCGACCACCGTCCATGACGATGATGCGGTCCGCGTGCATGATCGTGCTAACCCTCTGCGCGACGATGACCACGGTCGCGTTGCGCGTATCGAGGTCCAGGGCCGCGCGTAGACGGGCATCGGTGCCGGCGTCGAGAGCTGAAAAGCAGTCGTCAAACAGGTAAACGGTGGGTTTCTTGACCAGCGCGCGGGCGATCGCCAGCCGCTGACGCTGGCCGCCAGAGACATTCGTGCCGCCCTGGTCGATCGGAGCTTCGAGCTGGCCGGCCATGGCGGCGACGAAATCGCGGGCCTGTGCCACTTCGAGCGCATGCCAGAGCTCCGCGTCGGTCGCGTCGTCCCGGCCGAAGCGCAGGTTCTCGGCGACCGTGCCGCTGAACAGGTAAGCCCTTTGCGGGACGAGCCCGATCGTGCTCCACAGCCGCTCGAGCATCTGTCGCCTAACATCCACCGCGTCGACCAGGACTTCCCCGACAGTGACGTCGAAGAAGCGCGGAATCAGATTCAGCATCGTGGTCTTGCCGGAACCGGTGCCGCCGATTATCGCGGTGGTCTCGCCCGGCCGGAGGACGAAGGACAGGTCGTTCAGGACGGGGTGCTCGCCGCCGGGGTAACCGAAGCTGACACCGCGGAACTCGACGACGCCGGTCGCAGACGGGGCTTCGACCGGCTGCTCGGGATCCGCGATCGACGGCGCGGTATGCATGACCTCTTCGATGCGTGCGGCACTCGCCTCCGCGCGCGGGACGAGGATGACCATGGCCACCGCCATCATCACGGCGACCAGGATCTGCATGATGTACATCAGGAACGCGGTGAGGTTGCCGATGGGCATCTGACCGCTGTCCACCAGCCGGCTGCCGAACCACAGCACTGCGACGGTGCTCAGGTTCATGATCCCCATCAGCGCCGGCATCGCCAGCACGAAGATGCGGTTGACGCGCAATGCGGTCGAGGTGAGATCGCGGTTGGCGGTCTCGAATCGCTGCTGCTCGTAAGAGTTTCGGATGAACGCACGGATGACCCTGATGCCGGTGATCTGCTCGCGCAGCACCTGGTTGATCCGGTCGATCTTGACCTGCATGGATCGAAACAGCGGCACGGCCTTGACGAGCATCACGGCCAGGATGGCGGCCATCACGGGGACGATCACGATCAGGAGGGCGGACAGCTGCACGTCCTCGCGGAGGGCCATGATCACACCGCCCACGGCCATGATCGGGGCGCTCACCAGGATAGTGAGCGCGATCTGCATGAATAGCTGGATCTGCTGGACGTCGTTCGTGTTGCGCGTGATCAGCGTGGGCGTACCCAGCCGGTTCATCTCACGAGCCGAGAAGCTCTGCACGCGTTCGAAGACGGCCGCGCGGATATCCCTGCCTACCCCCATCGAAGCTATCGAGGACCAGTACACGGCGACAATCGCGACCATCCCCAGCGCCAGCGTGATGCCGAGCATGATCGCGCCTGTTCTCCAGATGTAAGGTAGGTCGCCCTTGACCACGCCGTTGTTGATGATGTCGGCGTTGAGGTTTGGCAGGTAGAGGTTCGCGATCGATTGCATCACCGTCAGCACGACGACGATCGTCACGTGGCGCGTGTACGGCCGAAGGTAGATTCGAAGTAGATTGATCAGCATGCGTTTCGCTCGTGCCGGTGAAGCACGGATAGGAGGAGTTGAAGCCCATTGAGGATCAGGGCGAGCTGATCATCGGACAGGGGCTGCAGGGTCCGGACCAGAGCGCGGCGGTTCGCCGCACGCCACGACTCCGCGCGCCGGCACCCTTGCGGCGTCAAGCGCAGCCGAACGAGGCGGCTGTCCCGCTCGTCACGTTCCTTCCGAACAATGCCCAGTTCGACGAGTCGCGCCATCATGACCGAGACGTGGCTCTTGGGCAGATGCGACACGCGGGCCAGCTCGTTGATCGTTATGCCAGGCTGCCGTGCCACCTCGCGGAGGACGGGCATGTACTGGAAAGTACGTGCCAGGGATGTTCCCTTGGCCTGGCGAAAGTACTCCTCCCGCAATGATCGGTGCACCTCGTGGAGGAGGCTGGTGACCTCCTCGGCGAGTTGGGTTTCGGGATCGGAGCTTCGAGCGTTTTTGAAGGCCGGCCGACCGACTGTTCTGGCCCGAACGTTCACAGTTGAACAATGTAGCCGCCGGAGGAGGATTCAGGAGGGGCCGGACGGACCACCAAGCAGAGGACTTTCGTCACAGCCTAGGTCGGCGCGGATGATGGGGTCGCGACTTGGAGGGTCGGCACGATCAACACGGGCCTGTCGGTGAATTCGAGGACCCGCTCGGCCTCGCTGCCCAGAAGGGCGCGCCCCGGCCCGGTGCGACCGGTCCTTCCCATGATGATGACATCGGCCTTCCACGCCCGCGCGTCAACGAGGATGGTGTCGAATGGAATGCCCTCCAGCAGAGCCTGCACGACCTTGACACCCTGCTCATCACCCATGTCGGTGATGCGTGCGAGGATGGCGCGCCCGCTCTCTCGCAGTCGAGCGGTCAGGTCCTCGTCGGGAGACCCATCGAGCTCGGCAGTCTCGACCACGTACACAGCGCGAAGCCGGCTGTTCCAACGCTTGGCCAGATCGATCCCAACCCGAGCAGCCTGGAGTGAGGCGCGCGAACCGTCCACGCAGACAAGCAACCTTCCCGTGTCCATCACGGCCTAGACCTCCGCTTGTGCCGGCGGGCCCAGAGTGATCGCATTGCCTCCTCTCGCTCGAGTTCGTCCAGCGCGCCGCTCAATCGCGCTTGCGCCGTGGTCAGAGCCGGCAGCCATCGACGTTCCAGCGCGCGCTGACGGCGCGCGGTGAGGGCGAGCTCGCTGCTGATGCGCATCAGGGCGGAGTACGCGACCGCGTCTTTGACCGCAGCCTCGACGGCTTGGCGAGACGCCGCCACGGCGAGGTCGGCCGCAGCAGAGCCGCCAGAGGCGCCGCCAGGGAGCAATCCAAGATCCACGCTGGCTTCCGACGCGAACGCGACACCCATGGAGCTGCGCCAGCGGACGGTGACCTGGGCTAGCGGATGCTGCACTGCGAGCATCGCCACCTTCTCTTCGCCCGCCAGGACTGCGGCCCGGTTGAACCAGACCTCCGCTTCGCCCGCCATCCGGTTCCACTCGGCCTTGGTCTCGCGCGCCAGCACACGCAGCTGCCGGTGCTCCTGCACCAGAGCGCGCCGCTTCTTGTCGAGGAGGTCCGCGCCTCTGCCCGCGACCTCGACTCGGTGCTCGAGCCACAGCCGGCCCGCTCTACCCGGAGGATGCCGCAGCCTCATCCGATGCCTCCTCTCGTCTCCAGGTGCTCGTCGATCAGCTCAGCGGACAGCATGGTCAGCTCGCGCCTGGGCAGCTTCGCCAGCGCCTTCCACGCGCGGTCCAGCGTGTCGTCGAGGTCTCGTGCCTCGTCCCGCCGTTGGTGCAGCATGGAATGCTCAAGGGCTGACGAGAATCGCAGGTAGCTCTGGTCGGTTTCGGACAAGGCCTCGGATCCGACCATCTCCTCCAGCTCACGGACTTCGCGGGCGCGCGCGAGGGCCGCGAACGTTTGCGCCGACAAGGCCAGGTGATCGGACCGGGTCCTGCCCTGACCTGCCCCATTGCGCATCAGCCGAGACAGCGAGCTGAGCGCCTCGAACGGCGGATAGATCCCCGCCGCCTGCATCTCCTCGGACAGCATGAGCTGACCTTCGGTGATGTACCCCGTCAGGTCGGGGACCGGATGCGTGATGTCACCCGCGGGCATGGTCAGGACCGGCAGCTGCGTGATCGAACCGGCATGTCCTTTCAGCCGACCACAGCGCTCGTAGACGGATGCGAGGTCGCTGTACAGGTGACCCGGATAACCGCGGCGGCCCGGTATCTCACCCCTGGCCGCCGCCGCCTCGCGCACCGCTTCGCAATAGCTGGTCATGTCGCACATCACCACCAGCACGTGGTGGTCGAGCTCGAATGCAAGATGCTCCGCTACCGTGAGCGCGAGCCGAGGGACGAGGATGCGTTCGACAACGGGGTCGTCGGCCAGGTTGATGAACAGCGCCAGCTCACCTCTCTCTGCTCTCTGCTCCAGCACGTCGCGGACGAGCTCCGCATCGGCGTTCGTGATCCCCATGGCCGCGAAGATGACGCGAAACGTCGAGCCCGGTACCGTGGCCTGGGCGGCGATCTGAGCGGCGAGCTCGAGGTGCGGCAGTCCCCCGACCGAGAAGATGGGCAGCTTCTGGCCCCGCACCAGAGTGGCGAGACCGTCGATCGCCGAGACACCCGTGATGATCGGGTCGCGGGGCGGCACCCGGTGTGCAGGGTTGATCGGTCTGCCCGCGACGTTGCGCCATTCGGCCCCCATCACGGGCGGGCCACCGTCGATCACCTCGCCTCGGCCGTTGCAGACCCGACCCAGCCAGCCCTCGCCGACAGGGATCCGGATGGGGGTGCCGGTGAAGGCAACCCGCGTTGCGTCCGGCTTGATCCCATCACCACCCTCGAACATCTCGACGACCGCGAGATCACGGTCGACCTCGAGCACCTGCCCGTGCCGAACCTCTCCGGAGTCGAGCGTGATCACCGCCTGCTCGTCCCAGCCCACGCCCTCGACGCCTCGCACCACGAGCAGCGGCCCCTCGACTGAGGCGATGCCGGAGTATTCGAGCGGTACCCGCCGGGGCTGGATCACCTGAGTTTCTCCAGCTGGGCGAGGACGCGATCGCGAGCTGTATCGGCGGCAGCAACATCGTCAGGCCCTCCCGCTTCCTTGGCCCTCACGAGCGAGCTCATGTCGACCTCCTCGATCAGCGACGCAGGCACCTTGGCGCGGATCAGTTCGAGGCAGTGGTCGTGCACCTGGAGCACGGCGTCCATCAACGCTGCCTGCTTGATCGGCGCGCAGTGGGCGTCGTTCGGGTTGAGCGCGCTCTGCTGCAGCACGGCCTCCCGGATGAGGTTTGCGGTCAGCAGGATTACGCGCTCTCGGTCGGGCAGAGCCGTGCTTCCGACCAGCTCTGCCATTGAACGGAGCCGGTCCGATTCGCCCAACAGCTTGATCACCCGTTCCCGGCGGGCGGTCCAAAGGGGGTCGCCGTGCGCGGCCTGCCAGGCACCGAGACGTTCAGCGTCCCGG
>OCZT010005318.1_pt1 | contig 12888 bp, 11 predicted proteins | sample 1539031 | NCBI WGS metagenome assembly OCZT01 (sample SAMEA3539308, study PRJEB22396) | soil metagenome | biome: tundra; feature: field; material: soil | place: USA | collected 2010-05 | depth 0.15 m | reverse complement strand
CTTGCATGGTGCCAGCGAGCTGGCGGCGAATCTGCTCGCGCTCGTCGGCCTTGAAGAAGTCGAGAATGCGGCTGACCGCCTGGGATGCGTTGGTGGTGTGCAGCGTCGAGAGCACCAAGTGGCCCGTGTCGGCAGCGCTCATGGCCGAGGTGAAACTGATCGAATCACGCATTTCGCCAATCATGATGATGTCCGGGTCTTGCCGCAGGATGTGCTTGAGCGCGTGATGGAAGGAAAGCGTGTCCAAGCCAACTTCACGCTGCTCGATGACGCATTGATTGTCTTCGAACACGTATTCGATCGGGTCTTCCAATGTGACGAGGTGCTTCTTGAAATTGGCGTTGATGTGCTCGATCATCGCGGCGAGCGTGGTCGATTTGCCGCAACCGGTTGAGCCGGCCAGGAGCACAATGCCGCGCGGCGACTCCGCAATCTTCTTGATTTGCTCCAGCAGGCCGAGTTCTGCGAAGCTGGGGACGTTGGTCTTGACATGGCGCATCGCCAGGCACCACTGGCCACGCTGTTGGAACAGATTCGTGCGAAACCGGCCAATGCCGGGCACAAAGTAGGAGAAGTCCGCTTCGCGTTCCTGCTCCACGCGTTTGCGCAAATGGGCCGGGGTGATCTGGTCCACCACTTTGTTCAGCCATTCATCGGTCGGAAACGGGCATTCGATGGCGACAAGCTGGCGGTTGATGCGAAATATGACGGGCGTGCCCATCTTGACGTGGATGTCCGAGGCTCCACCTTCAACCGCCGTCTTCAAAATGCGCTGAAACATTTCCATATCCCCCAGGTTAACAAATCGGGGCGAGGAACCAAAGACGAAAAGGCGGAAATGAAGCAGTGCGGGGACTTCTGAAAACCCCTCCCAACACCTCAGCGCTTGCCGCCCACAGGGGCAGCCGACGGCGGCAATAACCGCCCGGTCATCGGCGAATCAGAACCGGGAGAACGGCTACTGCATCCCAGATCGTCGCGGGGTTGCCGCGCTTCCCTGGGTTGAAGATGCCTTGGGGGTCCGGGAGAAACTAACCGAGCAGCGTGTAGGCCATCGTGGACAGGCGGGCCTGTGCCTGCTTGGAAAGGCCCGTGAAGACCATCGACACATGATAACCGGCATGCTTGTTCCCGGTGCAGGCAATGACAACCCCCGTGCAATGCACCCTGCCGCCGTCGCCCGGCGACTGCAGCGTCATCGTCATTTCAGCCCATTCCGAGAAAGGCGTGGCGCTGCGAAACTCTATGCCGTTCTTGTGAATGATGACGGAGTTGGGGGAGAGAACCAACCGGGTTTGCCGCGCTTCGAGGGTGACTTCGTGCAACGACCCACTGCTTTCGATTTTTCTGGCGCTCATACAGCACTATCAGAATAGCATGCCTGGCAAAATCGTCAAATTAGCTGGCTCAAACAGCAGCATAAGACTTCACCATTCAATCACCGCGGCGCCCCACGTCAGCCCCGCGCCGAAAACCACCATCAGGATCAAGTCGCCACGCTGAATGCGCCCGGAGGCGACCGCCTCATCCAGTGCAATGGCCACCGAAGCGGCGGAGGTGTTTCCGTATTTCTGGAGATTAATAAACAGTTGTTCGGGTTTGGCGCCGAGGCGGTCAACGACGGCATTAATGATGCGAAGATTGGCCTGGTGGGGAATAATACAGGTGATGCGTGAGATATCGATTTCACAGCGGCGCAGGGCTTCCTCCGCGGCGGTTTGCATCGCCTGCACAGCGTTCTTGAAGGTTTCCCGGCCTTCCATGCGCAGGTAATGCATGCCGGAGGCGACCGACTCCGCCGTCGCCGGACAACGGCTGCCGCCGCCCGCCATGAAAAGCAGGTTCGCTTTCCGGCCATCCGCGCCCATCACCGCCGTCAGCAAGCCGTGCGCGTTAGGGCGATTCTGCAACACCGCCGCGCCCGCGCCGTCGCCAAACAGAACGCAGGTGTTGCGGTCTTTCCAGTCCACAATCGAGGAGAGCTTTTCCGCGCCGATGACCAGGACGGTATCATACGTGCGAGACATGATGAACTGCTGTGCGACTTCAAGTCCGTAGATGAAGCCTGAGCACGCCGCTTCCAGATCGAAGCCCGCCGCGCGAAACGCGCCGATTTTGCGCTGCACCAGGCAAGCGGTCGAGGGAAAGGGCATGTCCGGGGTGATCGTGGCCACAATGATCAGATCGATCTGTTCCGCAGTAACCCCGGCTCGCTGCATGGCGCGGAGGGCGGCCTGGGCGGCGAGGTCGGAAGTGAATTCGTTCTTCGCAGCGATCCGGCGTTCCTTAATACCCGTGCGCGAAGTGATCCACTCATCAGAGGTGTCCACCATGCGCTCCAAATCGGCATTGGTGAGGATTCTGGCGGGGACATAGGAGCCCACGCCGCTAATAGAGCAGGTTCGGCCTTGGAAATTGTACTTGGCGCGTGGGTTCTTGAATTTAGGAGTGGTCGATGGACTCATTCTGGCACCCGCATCGTTTGGTTGAAGGTTAAAGGGGGGCGGACGCAGCGCGTGCGGTTTGGCAGGACAAGGGCGAGGCGCAGGCCCCCCAAGGCTTCCATTTCCTGGCTATTCGCTCCTGATCCCTGAACTGGCATGGCAAAGCTAGTTTTGTGACAGGACAATTGCAGCGACGGTTTCGTCGGCAATCAGACGCTCATTGGCCCGCGCGATTTCGTTAGCGATGATTTGATTCACCTGATGCTGGATGTTCTCCGTGGTGATGTGGATAGCATTGGCAATCGCGCGCTCGCGGGCAGAGCCGTGAGCTTTCATCACCGTGCCATTGAAGCCCAGCAGCGGAGCCCCGCCAAAGCCTTCGGGATCCATGCGGCGCTTGATGGTGCGAAACGCGTTTTGGGCCAGCAACGCGCCAAGCTGGCGGCGGGGATTGGCGGTCAACTCGCGTTTAAGCATGGAAAACATGGCCAAAGCCAGGCTCTCGCAGGTCTTCAAGACGATGTTGCCAACGAAGCCGTCGCAAACGACCACGTCCACCCGGTTCCGGAACAAATCATGGCCTTCCACGTTACCGATGAAGTTCAAGTCCAGCAGCTTACAGAGCTTGAACGCGCCCAGCGTCAATTCATTGCCTTTGGTTTCTTCGGTGCCGATGCTCAGAATCCCGACCCGGGGATTCTGGTAGCCGAGGATCTCGCGCGAGTAAATGCTGCCCATGACGGCGTAGTGTGCCAGGTGCAGGGGTTTGCACTCGATATTAGCGCCGGCATCCAGTAGCACGAATTCGTGATCCGGCGTGGGAATGACCGTAGCGATGCAGCCCCGGTCAACGCCAGGAATACGACCCAGCTTGAACGTCGCGGCCGCGAAGATGCCCCCGGTATTGCCCGGGGAAATCACGGCGTCAACCTTGCCATCATGCACCAACTCGACCGCCCGGGCGATGGAGCAATCCTTCTTCTTCCGCAGCGCCGCAGCAGGTTTATCGGCCATGGTCAAAACCTCGCTGGCATGGACGACATGCACGCGATGGTCGCGAAACCCGCGTTGAGGCAAGGCGGCGTGAATTTCGCTGCGGTCGCCGACCAGGTAGAGAGCCGTGATCCTCTTTTCGGTTTGCAGAGCCCGTTTGACTCCCTCAATGACCACCCCACATCCGTGGTCGCCACCCATGACATCCACTGCAATTCGCATATCAAGGACGAGGCGCGGCGGAACCTGGGCTGCGCCAGGGGAGCGGTCAGGCTCCGGCGGTCACGGTAATAACCTGGCGTCCCTTGTAGTAGCCGCAGGCAGGGCAGACCCGGTGCGGCACGTACGGCGCGGCGCATTGCGGGCACGCGCTGAGTTGTGGCAGGGCGAGGACGCTGTTATACGCGCGGCGCATGCGTTGACGACTTCGTGACGGTTTTCGCTTAGGGACACCCATAATTTTCTAAAAGCTAAAGTTTCAGTTTGTTCAATTCGGCCCAAGCCGACTTATCCATGCCGGTCTTGCCAGTATTGCTGCTATTTCTTGGTTTACCAACGGACACTCCTGGCAAACCGCGACATTCCGGGTCACACAGCGGATGCCGCGGAAACTCAAGGAGAATATCTTCCCGCACGTAAGGCGTCAAGTCCACGCAATCGTTAACCGGAACCACGCAATCTTCCCCCTGCAACGGCAGATGGCAGGTCCAGGGGTCGAGTTCGAGCGGATATTGGAAGGGTTTGAGACAACGGACGCACTGGCAATCCAGGTCCAGCCGCAATCGGCCTTGCACGAGCAACCCGTCTTCCAGCTTCTGCACCTCCAAATCATGCTCCAGCGGCCGGGAAACCTGAATGACCTCGTCCAATGTGTCGATACCCAACTCCGCCGCCGGCACTTTGCCTTCGAGACGGATGTTTTGCGCCTCCAAGTGGCGCAGATTTACGACCAGCGACATAAAGCTCCTGATTAAGCCGGCCCGGAACCGAACTTGGCAACCAGGGCCGCGCGCACGTGGGCCGGCACAAATGCGCTGACGTCACCTCCCAGTTGCGCGATCTCCTTCACGATCCGCGAGCTAAGAAAGGTGTAGGTATCCTTTGGCATCATAAAGATGGTTTCGATTCGTTCGTTCAGTTTACGATTCATCAAGGCCAGTTGAAATTCAAATTCAAAGTCCGATACCGCCCGCAAGCCGCGCACCACCGCCTGGGCAGAGCGCCTTTCGACGTAGGCCACCAGCAATCCTTCGAACGAATCGGCCTCCACGTTCGGCAGGTGCCGGATCGCGCGCCCGACCATCTGCGCGCGCTCTTCCAGGGTGAACAGCGGGTGTTTGCTCTCGCTCTTGGCCACCGCCACCACCACCCGGTCGAACAACTTGGTCGCTCGCTGGAGGACATCCAAATGCCCATTCGTGATGGGATCGAAACTTCCCGGATAAATCGCGGTGCGCATGGAATACAATCTAGTCATAGCGCCGCGGATGACGAGCAGGAAATACGTGCTCGAAGCGGGGTTCGGAGACGGGCGGTCAGCCGCCAGGGCGTTGCGTAAACCGGGTAACGGACGTCGTGTCAGCAACGGCCACCAGGGAGAACTCCACGTCGAGGGGCGGCGCGCCGGGCGGGCGCCAGGGGACTTCATAGGCCTTCACGGCCATGCGAAAGCCTTTGAGATCGCGCGGGGGCAATTCCACGCAAGTAGCCGCTAAAGCGGGCTCGTCGCGCCGCAAGTGCTCGTAGGTGGCTTGGCCGATGAAAATGCGGCCCCGGCCCGAAGCGCTCTCCAGGCGGCTGGCCAGATTTACTTCGCGGCCAAAGACAGTGTAATTCTGCATCTCGGCGGCGGAGCCCATCAAGCCGACCGTGGCCATACCCGTATTAATACCGCTGCCCAAGAGCAAAATCGGCAGCATGGCTTTGGGCGGCTGGCCGGCGGCAATGCAGGCTGCGTTCTCACGTTCATGCTTCCGGTTCTCCGCCGCGCGCTGCTGGTTCAGTTGATAGACCGCCCGCTGCGTCTCGATTGCCGCGCGCACGCAGGCCAACGCGTGTTTGGGATTAGGCGTCGGCGCGCCCCAAAACGCCATCACGCAGTCGCCGATGAATTTGTCGAGCGTGCCGTCTTGCTTTATCAACGTATCGGCGACCAGCCCCAAGTACAGGTTCACCGTGCTGAGAGTTTCCTTGGCCTGCTCGTCAAAACAGGCCTCCGCCGCCTCCCCGATCAGGTTATGGCTCCGCACGAATTCGGCGACGCGCTCCTGGCTGGTGTCGGTCAACTGGGTGAAACCGCGGACATCGGCAAAGAACACGGTGATTTCCCGCCGCGCGCCGCCCAGCGAAAGCGTCTCAGCGGCCAGGAGTTCATTCACGATCTTCGGCGAGACAATCCTCGAAAAGATAGACTTCACCCGCCGTCGCTCGGCCTGCTCGAAGACCACGCGCCAGGTGACCAGGCCGCCGTGGGTGAGCAACGCGGCCGCCACGGGCAAGACCAGTGGCAACCAATAGCGCGTCTGAACAAAAACCACAAACCCCAACACCACGTAGGCCGCAGCCAGCAGAACAACCACCCCCGAGGCGACCAGAACGCGTGACCCCCAGGTCGCGAACGCCGCCGCCACCCCCAGCAAGGCGATGAGCGCTAGCTCGACCGCCAACGGCGCCCGGCGGATGAATCTTCCAGTGATGATCGAATTTGCCACGTTCCAGTGCTGGCTCGGCAGCAACGTGTCAGGCTTTAGCGGCGTCGCTCCGCGGTCGGTCAGGTCGTTGCCGGTTGCGGCGGAACCGACCACCACCAGCTTCCCCTTCCAGCGGTTCTTCAGTTCATTCGTCTGGCCAATCAAGCGCTGGTGATCCTGCCACAGGAGCCCTTGAAGGGCTTCCTCCGTCAGGGCCGGATGGTTCGGAGGCAAACACCAGTTAATGTAGAAGTAGCCCTCGGAATCAACCGGGATGACCCGTTCCACCCCGCCGGCACCGCGCAAAGTGATTCGTCCCTGCTTGAGGTCAACCTCGGCTTTAGCCAGGTCGAGCTGCAATTCCCGGGCGGCGAGCACGATTCCCATGTGCCACAGGCGATCCTGCGTGAACGGCTTCGCCTTTCGGGCCACGCCGGGCGGCAGGCTGTCGCCACCAAAATCCGCCAGATCAAAATTGCCCTCCCGGTCGAGCGGCACCTTGATGTCCTCGCCGTCACGGCGAGGCAAGACCACCTGACCAGGCTCGACGCGCGCCCGATCCAAGTCCAGCCCGAGTTCCGGGTCCGCTGCCACCTGTCGAAAGGCGAAGTGCCAATTGGTGGTAAAACGAAAGGCCTGCGCGCGTCGCAATACTCCCTCTGGATAGTCCGTATGCGTTGTGATGTCGCCCAACGCAAACGCGTTGGTCCGAAACCACAACGGCGGAGTCAAGTCCGGCGGCACCGCGAGGATGACATTGCCCGCCCGCCGCATCTGGATCGCGAAGAACTCGTCGGATTCCATCTCATTATTGTTAGCCATCCGCACCGGGTTATCGAAAGGGCGGAGGCCATCAAAGATGACGTCCAGCGCGACCGCACGCGCGCCTTGCGCCGCCAATTCTTCGACTATACGCCCATAAACGTGGCGCGGCCAATACAGGTAGGCGTGCCAGCCCAGCGATTGGTTGGTCCGCACGAAGGCAATACTGGCGTCGTCGATGAACACGAAGCCAAGGTTTGTTGCGACGGTCGGCGCGGAAAGGAATGCTTTGCGAGCGCGCATGTCATAGGTCATCCGCTCCAGGCTCTCGAAGAAGCCCACCTGCAACCATCGCATGAGGCCGATCAACAAGATGGCGCCAACGGCAATCAGGACCGGAATGCGCTTGATGGGCTGCCGCATCACGAGGGCGAGATTAACAAAAAAACCAGAGCAACACAAGGCTGCTCTGGTTTTGGAAAGTCGGCAAACCGGCGGTCAGCCGGGGCCATCCCGCGGTCAGTGCGGCGAGACGTAGATGATCGTCCGGTCAGGAGTGAACGTCGTGGGCGGCAGCGTGAGTATCGTGGTCAAGTCTCTGACCGTGCGATCCAGCCCGTCTTTAATGTCGATCGGCAGTTGCGACAGGACGCCAGTGCGAGCGTCAAACTCCTGCATGCCCAGGATGACTTGCGTCACCACCCCATTGGGGCCGACATAGGCGAGCACAACCGAGCCTGACAGCACTTTGATCACGCCCTCGGCGGTGATATCATAAACGGTTCCGCGGATGCCGGCGACACCATTCGGGATTTTCACCTCATACTTCGACCCGGCGGACATCTTCTTCACCATTCCGAAGATATGGCCAGCCTTCAAATCCAGTTGCGTTTCCGTCACCTCATCGGCTCCGGTCTGGGTGGCGGTCAGCTTGTCGATGCTGAGCAGGGTATTCCCCCACAGCCGCACGATGTTCTGCTCGACGTTGGGCTGGAAGGAGAGCCCCTCGTTGGGAATGGTTTGGCCGGCGACGGGCGTAGAGCCGCTGCCGAGGCCGAAATCCACGAAGGAGTCTGGCGCAGTTTGAATGAGCGTGCCGGGCTTGACGATGTCGCCACCCTTGAGCGGCATCCAATCGTTATTGCCCGCCTTATATCGAACTCCGCCCTTGATGCGGACAACCTTCGCCACGGTCTCATTGGCTGTTTGGGCCACGAGCGTGGATACCATCGCCAGGGCAACTCCGCACACAACTAAACTTTTTAGTAAGCCTCGAGTTTCTTTCATATATGATCCTGATCAGTGGACTGCATTAATCTCTGTGCAATTTTAGGTTCCCGGGCGGGTTTGTCAATGGAATATTATAGACTTTTTTTTACCCCCTGCCGGGCTTCAAATTGGCATTCAATGGACCGTCCAGGCCGCATATTCCGGGCCAATCCGCTGTCACGGTGATGGAGAATTGAGCCGGGCGCTGATTTCATTCGTGGCCGCCTCCTGCATCCGGCTGATGACGATTTGCAGGTAATTTCGGGCAATGGGATTATTCCCCTCCAATTGGAGCGAACGCTCGAACCAGGGCTTGGCCGCGGCATAGTCGCCCGTCTGGACATAATGCAGCCCAATATTGGCGGTCATGAAGTAGCCGTTGGGATCCAATTGGACCGCGCGATCAAAGTAGAGCCCCGACTCGGCTGTTCGCCCAAGCCAGTCCAGGCACCAGCCATAGCGCAAATACCCGTAGCCGTCCCAGGGATTCAGTGTCTTGCTGCGCCCGAACCACTCCATCGCCTGCTGCGCCAGCGTGGTGTAATCCGCGCCGCCCACGGCGGATTGGACGCGATATGCCTCGCCAATCGCATAAGCTGTACTCGAGTTCATCGGCTCGGTCGCAAACGCCTCCTTCAAGCAGGCGATCTGCGCCGCCGAGAAAGCCGGCGCCCGATCTGCGCGCGCCAGCCACACAAATTCTGTCGTGTGACGCCAGCCTTGCAGCCCCAGGTAAACCACGCCGGCCAACACCACCGCGCTGGCGGCGGTTTTGCCCTTAAGCCTCAACCCCGCCCAATACCGGTCCGTGGCAAAACGGAGATGGCTGGTCAACAGCGCCATCAGCGTAATTGCCAGTATCGCATTGGCCGGAATGTGCATGTTGAAATCAACCGCCGAGTGAACGAGAATGGCGGTCAGGCCGAGCGACGCGCCCAGCACAAACGCAAACTTGTTGCTATTCCTTTCTTCTCCCAAACCCTTTGGTTTGCCCCGCACGCTGGGCCACGTCTTCAGGACGCCCAGACCCAGCAACACCCACGCCGAGGCGACCAGCGCGGTGCCCAGGACCCCCCATTCCGCCAGCGCGTTGAGGTAATCATTGTGCGCCCAGCCGGGCCGCAACTGCACCATTGCCGGCCGGTATTGGCGGAACCGGTAGTCGTAGTGCGCGGGCCCGACACCCCACCAGGGATTCTGTTCCCAGACCTGGATGGCTGACTTCCAGAGGACAATCCGCACATCGTCCTCGAGTCTGCCCGCCCCGGCCAATATCGGTTTGAGGCGTGCCTGAACGGCGAAACTCCTGGGCAGGTAATAGGCCCCCGCCCCAACCATCACCACCAGCAGAACGAGCGCTGGCAGCCGGTAGGTGCGGTGAAAGAGCATCACGCCGAAGAACAGCGCCAACGCCATCGTGGTCGAGACGTAGGTCCCGCGCGAAATCGTGACGGCGATCCCGGCGAGGATGACCAGCGACGCGTAGCCCAGGAAGACCTTGGCCACCGCCTTGAACCGGCTGGTCAACGTGTAGGCCAGCCCGAGCGGCAGGAGCATCTCCAGAAACCCGCCCAGGTGATTCCGCAAGAGGTAAGTGCCCGAAGCCCCAAAATCATGGCTCGCCTCGAAATACCACACCCGGTGCGAGTGGGACAGGAATTGAAACACCGCATAGCCGGCAATGACCATCGCCAGAAAGAGCAGCGTGCAACTGATGATCTGCGTCGATTCCTGCCGGTGCAGATTGTTGAGGATGGCAAAGAACAGGAAGGCATAGACCAGGATGCGGATCAACTCCTGCCGGGCCACATACTCAATATCCGCGTTGAGATACCGGACCACGGCGTAGCCCGCGAAGGCGACCACCGCCCAGCAAATCGGAGGCCAGAGCAATTGCGGCCGCGAACTGAGCCAGAAGCGCGCGCCCCAGAGCAGCATCACGCCCACCGTCAGCCCCTGAATGATCAGGAACGGCAGCGGGCGCGTCGCCCCGATGGCCAGCGGCCCGAGCACCAGAATAGCCAGCACCAGGGCGAGAATGCCCAGTTCGCACCAGCGATCCCAGGTCTCGCGGTCCATCAGCCCTTTGGCATGACCTCGCGCGGGTCGGTCACCTTGCCCGTTAACGCGCTCGCAGCCACCGTGGCCGGGGAAGCGAGGAACACCTGCGAGTCTTTGTGGCCCATGCGGCCCGGGAAATTGCGGTTGGTGGCGCTGATGCACTTGAGCGGAGCGTTCATGCGGCCGAACGTATCCACCGGCCCGCCCAGGCACGCCGCGCAACCGGCGTTCTCCGTCATCTGCACCCCGGCGTCTGTGAGAATCTCCCAGACCGTCCGACTCCCCCAGCGCGCCGTCTGCAGGTCGTGCACGATCTCCGGCGTCGCCGGCACGCCAAACGTGTCGATGACGACCCGCTTGCCCTGCACCACGCGGGCGAAGGCGAGAAAGTCGCTCGTCTTCCCGCCCGTGCAGGAGCCGATGTAAGCACGGTCGAGCTTGATGCTGCCCAGTTCCTTAGCCAACTTGCGCTGACCGGGATTGGGATGGCAGGCCACGGTCGGTTCGAGCTTGGACAGGTCGAGCACGAGTTCATAGACGAACTTCTGCTTCCGGTCGTGCGTGACGGGCTCGTAGGTTTCCTTGGTGCCGTTCAGCTTGCAGCGGTAATCCACGTAGGCCTGCGTCTGCGCGTCGTATTCAAAAATGCCATTCTTGCCGCCCGCCTCGATGGCCATGTTCGCCACCGTCATGCGGTCATCCATGCTCAAGCTGGCCGCGCCCGGCCCATCGAACTGCATCGCCCGGTAAGTGGCGCCATCGGACCCTATCTCCCCGATGCAGTGCAGGATGATATCCTTCCCCATCACGCCCGGCTGCAACTTGCCTTCGAGCCGGAAATGCATCGTCTCAGGCACCTTGACCAGCAATTTGCCCGTGCCGAGGATGAAGCCGGCGTCTGTGTTCCCGATGCCGGTGGCAAACTGGTTGAACGCCCCGGCCATGCACGTATGCGAGTCCGTCCCAAACAACACCTCGCCCGGCCGCGTGTGGCCCTTTTGCGGCAGCGCCGTGTGGCACACGCCGGCGTAATGCGTCCCATGCTGGCGCTTGAGATTGCCCTTGGTCGGATCGAATACCCAATGCCCGTTCGGGTCGTCGATCACGTCGTAGAAATAGGTAATCCCCTGCTGCTTAACGAAGTCCCGCAGGATATCCACGTTGCGGTTCGACTTGGAATCCGCGGTGAAGATGTAATGGTCCGGGATAATGACCACCTTGTTGCGGTCCCATACCTTCGCGTCCTTGCCGAACTCGCGCTGGAACACGCCGATGGTGCCCGGTCCGCACACGTCATGCGTCATCAGGATATCCGCTTGCACCCAGATATTATCACCGGCCTGAACCCGCGCCTTGCCGGCAGCCCGGGCCAGTATTTTTTCAGTCAAAGTCATACTGCGCTGGCAAATTACCTGACCGGCCCAGGGAGTTCAATAAGCAATCCGAACTGAACATCCAACAACCAACATCCAACATCGAACACCCAACGACTGCCATCCGCGCAAGCATTGGATGTTGGATGTTGGTTGTTGGATGTTTCCAAAAGTCTGCAGCTCAGGAATTCAGCGCCTGCGGAGCCGGTCTCGCGAGCAGCCTTTGAGCATCCATGACCACCATGCCATCATGCCAGTCGATGTGGTGCGTGGCGCAGATGCGGTCTTCCTAGTCCGGGTTCACCTCCGTGACCAGGCGCTCCTCGTAATGCTTCTCGTCGAGGCGCACCAGCTCACTGATCCGCAAGCTGTGTCCGTAGCAGATGAGACAATCCTGCGATGGCCGGAACAGCTTCCCGCCCCATTCAAAAACCCGCCCAGCCGGTCTCGCGCCCTTGAAGTCCCGCACCACCGGGTTGGCCGGATGCGGGTGCCACTGGTCGGTTAGCGGCGTGTCGGCCCAGAAGACAAACAGGTCGCGATTCAGCGCGAACAAACCGCGCTTGATCGTGACAAACAGCCACCATTTTGCCTGGTGTTCAAACAGGGTTGCATCGACGTATTGAAGGTTGCGCATCAGGGTCGCCCGTTTGCGCCAGTGCCCGGGAAATTCTTCGCACTGGTAAACGTCGATGGCGCGCCCGTGTCCGCCCTCGGGGAGCATGTGCAGCGTCCCCTCGTGCTCGAACAGAAAAGGGTAGGAGAGATGGTGATCTTTCTCCAGCACAGGCCGGGCGGGGGATACGACCTGACCGTCCCGGGTAATCTGCATGACCGAGATATGCCCGTGAGGTTTGTGGGTAAGCCACTCCTCGCAAAAGATAAACCAGTCGTCGCCGCGCTTCCAAAGGAAGGGGTCCGCCCAGCTCCGATCATCGGGAGGCAACAGCTTCTTCAACTTGGCGGGCTGGGGATTCAACAGCCACTCCTTATCCGCGCGCCCACACAGCAGGAACCACTGGCGGGCCAGCCCCTGCGTCGCTCGGGCGGCAGCCTTCGCGTACCGCTTATGCCGGATCAGGTCCATCACCAGGTGCGGGTCCGGCAGGAACGACGTCTTGGACGAAAACATAACGTTTAAGGCAACTGGCTCACTTAAATGGGTCAGTTAATGAGATTGTCATATTCTCAACAGGCATTGGTCGGTGGGGGCGGAGATCTGGCTCTGGTCGCGCTGCTGAAGCAGCCAAGCCAAATGTCCTCGGCTGCCCATCTGGAGCCGCTCCGCAATCCAGG
>OCZT010005317.1_pt1 | contig 12889 bp, 14 predicted proteins | sample 1539031 | NCBI WGS metagenome assembly OCZT01 (sample SAMEA3539308, study PRJEB22396) | soil metagenome | biome: tundra; feature: field; material: soil | place: USA | collected 2010-05 | depth 0.15 m | reverse complement strand
CGCGCCGGCGCCGAGCCGCGCGCTCTCGCCGTTCGCCGTGCACCTCTTCGGCAAACCCGAAGTGCGCATCGAAGGACAGCGCGTCGCCTGGTTCCGCCGCCGCGACTCCCAAATTTTCGCGTACCTGGCCCTGCAGCCGCAAGGCCGCGCGCGGCGCGAGACGCTGCTGCGCGTGTTCTGGCCCGAAGCCGACCGTCAGCTGGCTGCGCAGAGCCTGCGCTCGGCGTGCAGCACGATGCGCCGCTCGCTCGCCGCCGTCGTCGGCTATGCCGATCTCTCGCACTACGTCGCGTTCGGCGACGAGCTCGCGTTGAATCTCGACCTGTTCGCAATCGACGCGCGCCGCGTTCGCGCGCATCTCCGCGACGCCGAGGCGGCGTGGGCAGCGGGCGACGTCGTCACCGCGATGGAGCACGATCGCGCCGCACTCAAGCTCGCCCGCGAAGAACTCCTCGACGGCGATCTGCCGACGGCACTGACGGGACTGGCCGCCGACCTCGACGCCGGATTGCGGCGTTCGGCGGGACGCAGCGCGGACGAAAAGGAGCTCGTCGCAGTCAGCTGAGGGTTTCGTCGCGGTGCCGCGTTGCTCTCGCGACCCACGCGGGACAGCCCGAACGTTGTCATCCTACGCTTGTCGAAGGGCGGGTTTTTCTACAGAAGAATGCGCTCCGCATCGGTTTGCCGCTTCGAGAGATTGATCTCGCGCAAGCGTCGCGATGAATTAGACCGCCCGTACGATTTCGTTTGCCCAGCTTACGGCCTCGGGGTGCCGGCTCGTGTCGAGGATGAACTCCTGGCCACGTCCGACGATGCGGAGCTGCGCGTGCTCTCCTTTGCGTTCCCAGCGCTGTGGGTCTCTATGAAATGTTAGCGACGGACCGCCGTCCATGAACCACGCTGGAACCGACCACGAACTCTTGAGTCGTGCGCCGGAGGCTGTTAACACTCGCCGTTCGTGAAGCCGATCGAACGCTCCGGCCCCGGGAGACGATGTCGAGATGCCTGGCAATGTCAGCTGGTCCGATGCAATATACAACGTGTTGTTCGTCGATCGGTTGCCGAAATGATGTGGGTGTTCGTGCGTCCATCCCGGTGCAGTTTCGCCTTCGCCGAGGCGGACGATTCGACCGACTTGGAGCCATCCGAAAATCAGGTATATGTCTCGTCCATTCGGAGCGCGATGAAGACGGCCGGCGTGAGATGTCACGTCTTGAAACCAACCGAAGAAAAGAAACAGATCACCGATAGTGATGCCGTTGTTGCGGAGATGCCCTTCGGCAGCCTCGTCTTGCCCAAACGTGGGACGCCATCCGCGCGCCCGGGGTCGCGACATCGCATTCAAATCAGGATCGAGATGCGCGTGTCGGGTCGCGAGCGGGCGACCGAGCGCGTCGAAGAGATCGCCGACCGTAGGGAAATCGGGTAAGCTCGATGCGATATCGCGATATGTACTCGGTCCGTATTCGTCAGGAATCGGCAAACTCGCGATTCGATCATCGTGAAAGATCGGACTGGCGCAGCCGCCAGCGGAAGAATCGCAGCCCTTGCGGCTTAGAATAATCTTCACAACGGATCCCCTTCGGCACTATGCTGCCAGCGGATTCTCCTCGGTGCCCGGCGGCGACCTTGCCAATTCCCGTATACACCGCTGTCCGAAGCGTGTGCCGTGAATCCAGGCTATCCCGACGCCAAGTTCCTTATCACCGACATCTTCGAGTCAAGGCGAAGAGAAGCATCGGCCCGGTTGAACTTACGATACCCGCCCTTCGACAAGCTCAGGATGACAATGGTGCGGAGCAAGCCGCGATATCGATTCTCATCGCGCCGGGTCGCGGGAGCGCTCTGCTGCGGCGGAAGGACCGTGTGAGCGAGTGTGCGCAGGATGCGCGGAAGCGATGCGAAGACAGAGCATCGGTGCGCACGATGCGCGCGGATGCGTGTCCGCCGCCGCAGCAGAGCGCTCCCGCGACCCCGCCACCACAGGTCTGAGCGGGGCTTAGACTGGTTCGAGCTGTAGCTGGTCACCGACGTTGAGCGGGTTTGCTTTGGCGAAGCCGGGGCCGAATTCGGCGACGATGTGGGCGTTGCGCGCGCTGACGTGGAGTTTGCCGGGGGTGACGTTCGGCTCGACTTTGACGACCTGCAGGGCTTTGTCGAGGAAGACGATGTCGAGGGCGCTGCGCATGCCCAGCGTGTGGACGGCGCTGCAGCGCTCGAACCATAGCCCTTCTTCGGGCGCGATTGAGGCGCGCGAGAGGAAGCCGAGCGTGCGTTCGAACCAGTTGTCGGCGCGGCGGACGCGCCAGGCCAGGATCCGGCCCGTGCGCACGTTTCGCACGAGCCACATCGTCATAGCGCGGTGAAAGCGGTGAAGAGCGCCGTCGCGCCGATCAGGTAGGGGGCGAAGGCGAGCGGCTGCGCCGCGGCGTCGCGGCGGAACTTCGCGCCGACGGCGGCGGCGAAGGCGGCGAGCGCCAGCGCGAGGAGTGCATTCGATGCGCCGAGCATGGCGCCGCTGACCGCGACGAGCTTCACGTCACCCCAGCCCATTCCCCGGCCGCGTGAAAGATATGCGGCGATCGAGAACGGCACGACGACGATCAGCGAGGAGACGACCATGCGCGGGTCGTGCCACACGAACGCGAGCGCGGCGATCACGGCGAGCGGCCCGAGCGAGAAGACGTCGGGAACGACGCCGCGCGCAACGTCGCAGTACCACGCTGCGACGAACGCTCCGGTGACGATCGCGACCAGGCCCAGGCGGGCGGGGTCGGAGTGCGCGCCGGCGATCCCGCCGATGAGGGCAGCGCCGGCGACGAGTGCGACGATCGGCGGCGTGCCGGCTTTCGGCCCGTCTTCGAACGCTTCGACGCGCGTGCAGATCGCGGTTGCCGCGACCAGGCCGGCGATCGCAGCGCAGGCGAACAGGATCGCGCCGAGCAGGACGTGCGGGTTCATCGGTTGATCATTTGCGCGGCGACCGCGCCGAAGATCATGACAAACAGGGCCGGGAGCATGCACAACGCCATCGGGAACGTCATCACGACCGGCAGCTGCGCGGCGAGCTCCTCGGCCCGCATCATGCGATGATCGCGCGCTTCGTGCGCCAGCTGGTCGAGGATCCCCGCGATGTCGCCGCCGAGCTTCTCCGCCTGCACGATCGCGGTGACGGTCGTCGTCAGCTCGATGACGTCCGCTCGCGCGGCCATTGCGGCGAGCGCTTCCGCGCGCGAACGGCCGACGCGGATGTCCGAGAGCGCCGCGAGGAGCTCGTCTCGGAACGGCCCCCGCACCGCGTCGACCGCGGCCGCGAACGCGCCGTTGAGCGCGATGCCGGCCTCGACCGTCGTCGACACCAGATCGAGGAAGTCGGGCAAGGCGTTGCGGATGCGGCGCTTGCGCTCAGCGATCGCGCCGTCGAGGATCGAGCTCGGCGCGATCGCGCCGGCCAGCGCAAGCAGCACCGGCAGCACGAACAGCCACCAGACGTGGCGGTGCAGCACGAACGGGATCAGAAGGCCGACGAAGAGGCCCGAGAACGACGCGATGATGCCGCGCATCATGAAGCGGCCGGGGGTGAGCTTATACCAGCCGGCCTGGACCAGCCGGCGCTCGAGATTCGTGCGGCCGCGCTCATCGAAGAAGCGGGCGAAGATGCCGAGCTCGGACTTGCGGTCGGCCTCGATCCCGGTCCGGTCGATCTGCGCCACCGTACGTTCGACCGCCGAGCGGTGGACGAAGATCGTCACGGCGATGTAGCCGAGCGCCGCGGCCGAAATTGCCGCGGCGAGAACCGCGATCAGCATCAGATCTCGAACCGCATCATGCGCCGCAGCCACACGACGCCGGAGCCTTCAAGAAACATGACGGCGAGCATCACCATATGCCCGGTGCCGGTGAAGATCAGCGCGTGGCGCATCGATGCGTTCAGGCCGACGATCATCATGCCGACGATGACCGGGAGGAGGGCGATGACCCAGGCCGTCATGCGGCCCTCGGCGGTCAGCGCGCGCATTTTCCGATAGACGCGCCGGCGCTCCTTGATCGTGTGGGCGAGGTGCTCCAGAACTTTGGCGAGGTTGCCGCCGGTCTGCGACTGCACGCGGATGGCGCGCACCATCATCGCGCACTCGTCGCTCGGCATGCGCTTGGCGAGGCCGTCGAGGGCGTCGTGTACGCTCTGCCCGATGTTGGCCTGTCCGACGACGCGCATGAACTCGGTGCGCGCCGGATCGTCGAGCTCGTCGATCACGAGCACGAGCGCCTGCCGCAGGCCGAGGCCCGCCCGCAGTCCGCTCGCCATCAGCCGCAGCACCAGCTCGAGCTGGTCGGCGAACTTCGTCAGGCGTTTGCGCTTCTTGTGCGCGATCAGCTGGTCCGCGGCGCAGGCGGCGAGCGTCAGCGAGATCGGGAACGCCGCGGCGCCGTAGAGGATGCTGAGGCGACCGACCACGATCAGCAGCACCCAGAGCGCGATCCCGCTGCCGAGGATGGCAAGCAGAATCTCCTCGCCACGAATGCGGATGTCCGCCTGTTCGAGCGAGAGCCGGTACTGCTCGACGTGCGGCCGCAGCGGCGCGGTGAAGCGCTGCCAGAACGAGGCCACGAAGATGCCGAGCGCACCGACCACGCCGAGGACGATCGCGTACGGGAGGACGCTCACCATGACGCCACCGCCGAGAGCGAGGGCCCGCTGCGGAGCTCGCTGAGCTTGGCATAGTCGAACGAGACGCCGAACTCGGCGAAGCGCCGCAGACACTCGGGCTGCACGCCGGTGAACTCGAACTCGCCGACGACCTTGTTGTTCTTGTCGAGACCGCGCTGATGATAGCGCACGATCTCCTGCATCGTCACGACGTCGCCTTCGAGGCCGGCGATCTCGCTGATCCCGACGACCTTGCGGCTGCCGTCGCGCATGCGCGCGATGTGGACCACCATGTCGACCGCGCCGGCGATCTGTTCGCGGATCGCCCGGATCGGCAGCTCGAAGCCGGCCATCATCACCATCGTCTCGATGCGTGAGATCGCGTCGCGCGCGCTGTTTGCGTGGATCGTGGTCAATGAGCCGTCGTGGCCGGTGTTCATCGCTTGCAGCATGTCGAGCGCCTCGGCGCCGCGGCACTCGCCGACGATGATGCGATCGGGCCGCATGCGCAGCGCGTTGCGGACGAGCTCGCGGATGCGCACCTCGCCGGCGCCCTGCAAGTTTGGCGGGCGGCCTTCGAGCCGGACGATGTGCGACTGGTTGAGGCGCAGCTCGGCGGCGTCCTCGATCGTCACGATGCGCTCGCCCTCGGGGATGAAGGACGAGAGGACGTTGAGGAACGTCGTCTTGCCGGAACCGGTGCCGCCGCAGATCACCAAATTCAGCCGGGCCTCGACCGCGGCGCGCAGGAAGTCGAGCATCGACGCGTCGATCGCGCCGATGTTGACCAGATCGTCGGTCGTGAGCCGGTTCTTGCCGAAGCGGCGGATGGTGAGCATCGGCCCGTCGAGCGCGAGCGGCTCGATGATGGCGTTGACGCGCGAGCCGTCCGGGAGGCGCGCGTCGACCATCGGCACCGACTCGTCGATGCGGCGGCCGAGCGGCGCGATGATCCGCTCGATCACGACGCGCAACTGGCGGTTGTCGCTGAAGCGCTTGTTGGTCGGCTCGATCTTGCCGTTGCGCTCGATGAAGACGCGGTTGGGGCCGTTCACCATGATCTCGGTGATGTCCGGCTGCGCGAGCAGCTCTTCGAGCGGGCCGTAGCCCAGCGCCTCGTCGATGATCTCCTGACGCAGCCGCGCCAGCTCTTCGGCGGAAAAGACCGCGGGGTACGCCGACAGGAGCTCGCGCACGATCGCGTCGATCTGCGAGCGCAGCTCGGCGATCTTCTTCGGTTCGTCCAGCGCGGCGCTGGCGGCGACGATGTCGAGCCGCTGCGCGAGCGCGTCGTGGATCTCGGTCTTGAGCAGCTCGCGCGCGGTGCGCTCCACCGTCGCGACGATGTGCGCGTCGCTGGCGTTGCCCGAGGCGACGTCCGCGGGGCTTGCGTCGCCCTTGGGACGGCGGTTGCTCGCGCGGCGGTCGCCGAGCGGCGTCTTCGCCGACGGCTTGAGCGGCTCGATGTCGTCGGGGACGGGCAGCGCGATCACCGCCGAGGCGAGGCTCTCGATCGCTTTCTGATACCGGCGGTCGCCGATCGGCGGCACGTTGCCGAGCAGTCGCGCGCCGAGCGCGCGCTCGACCTCGTCGGGCCGCACGGCGGCCTTCGCGTCCCGCTGGTTGAGCACGAGGTAGACACGCGAGGCGGGGATGCCGAAGCGTGCCAGCTCGGTCTGGACCGCGCGGGCGCTGGTGACGCCGAGCAGCGTCGGCTCGACGACGACGATGAAGTGCGCCGCGTTCACGACGAACGGGCGAACCGCCGCGGCGTAGGGCTGCGGCGAGTCGACGAGCACGAACTCCGTCGTGTCGCGCACGTCGCCGAGGATCCCGGCGACCTGGTCGGGCATCAGCGTGAACGCGCCGTCGATCGAAGCGGTGAACTCGATGCCGGCGACGTCGCCCAGGATCGTCGCCGAGGCGAGGTTGCCGCCGATCCGGCCCGCGTCGAAGTTGCGGACGCTGTCGGTGAGGACCGCGATGGAGCGCCGTCCGCTGAAGTCGGCGTCGACGAGGCCGCAGGCTTTCGCCTCGCGCAGGATGCGGATCAGCTCGACGCAGAGCGTGCTGGCGCCGACGCCGCCTTTGGCTCCGACGACGACCGCGATCGTTCCCCGCATGGCGTCAGTGCGCCGTGCCGGGCTGGACGATCTTGTCGCCGTCGATCACCGCGACCGGCGAGGCCGGTTTCGCGTTCGGTGCCGCTTGCGCGACCGGCGGCCGCGGCGCCAAGAGCGGCATCAGCTGCTGCATCGGCGAGAGCGGTGCCTCGGCGCGCGGTGCCTGAGAGCCGTTCAGCACGAGCTTTTCGACCGGCTGGCTGCGCAGGTTTTCCTTCGGCGAGCGCAGCGCGAGCCGCAGCATCGTGTTGACGTCGGCGAGCGTCAAGAGGTCGGCCTGCTTGGGCGTCACCTCGAGCGTCGCGGTCAGGAACTGCTGCGGCTGCCCCGCCGCGTCGGGAGCCGGCGTTGCGCCGGGCTCGGTCATCGTGCCGACGGAGAGCACCGTCGCGCCGCGGATGATCGTGACCGCCTTCGGTACGGCGTCGTTACGCGGCACGGTGGCGGCGATCACGTCGACTTTGTCGCCGGCCTGGATCAGGTTCGAGACGCCTTTGACGCGGTCGAGCGCGATCGAGACCGCGCGCATTCCGACATGGACGCGCCCGGGGAGGCCGGCGACCGAATAGTGGACGAGCTTGGACGCGGTGATCTGGCTGCCGGCCGGAATCTCGTTCATCGCGATCGAGCCGATCGCCGAGGCCGGGACCACCATCGCGTCGGGGTCGACTGCGTCGGCGGGACGCGACACGCGCGTCAGCATCGCGTCGGTGATCGTCGTGCGCGCCGGGATCGTGCGCGCGGCGACCAGGATCGTGCGCTGCACGGCCGGTGCCGTCGTATGGCCGACCGCTGCTAGGTAGTTGTAGGTTAGAACGCCGGTTCCGACTGCCAGGAGTCCGGCGACGGAGAGTGCTATCGTTCGCGTGTCTAGCGGACGAGCAAGAACGCGGGACATAAGAGTGCCACCCACAGGAAGAGGGCGCCGCCGGCCGCAGCGACGGCATAGGGAAGCCGTTCGCCCGTCTGAGGCAGCTGCCGAGTGATCAACGCCGTCACCATCCTTTGCGACGTCGCGAGCGCATAGAGCGAGAGAAGTCCCCCGCAGAGCGCCGTGTAGATCAAAAAGTCCGCCGCGAGGGCGGGAGTCAGCCCACAGCATCCTGCTGCGAGCAGCTTGATATCGCCGCCCCCGAACCAGGCGCGCTTGAACGCGTAGGTGCCGGCGGCGAGAAGAACGGCGAGGATCGCCACAGCGGTCCCCGCACCGGCGAGTCCGCCCGTCGTCCCGGCGACGGCGATGCCCGCGATCGCGATCGCGCCGTTCAGCGCGTTCGGGATCTTGCGTACACGCACGTCACTCACCGCAGCCACGACCGCGGCTGCGGTGAGGATCGGGACGAACGGCGGAATCACGACGGCGGGGTGATCTTGGTCGCGATCGCGTTGAACGTGTCGCTGACTTTTTGGCCGAGCGCGCCGATGGCGACGATCGCGGCAACCGCGATCAGCGAGACGACGAGGCCATATTCGACGAGGGTCGCGCCCTCATCGTCCTTGAGCATGTCGAGGAACGTAGTGGTCACGGAGAGCTCCTTCACGGACGGGTTCGTCACTTGGGGTCTTTGGGGAGGTGATCGAAGATGGATGAGTCGATGCCGGGGTTCGGCGCGGCGATGACGACCCGCGCTGAGGCGGGGGACACCCCGGGCAGCGAGGTCGCCGTAACGGTGACGTAGCTGCCGCGAGGCATCGCCGGTGCGACGATGATCGTCGCGTGGAACATGCCGTCAGTCTGCAAGGTCACCCGCCGCAGCAGCACGTCCGGAATATCGCGCGAGATCGAACCGACGAGTGTGAGGGTCACGGGCACGGAAGCAGGTGCCATCCCGTCGACAACGATCGCATCGCGACCCGTCGCCATGCGCGCCGTGATCGTGAGCGCCCCGCTCACCATCGCCGGCGTGGAGACGGATCCGGTGCGCGCGCCCTCCGTGGCACGCGCATCCGGGTTGCGTCCGGCAAGTGCGCGCAGCTGATTCACCACGTCGGCGGGAACGAACAGGTCGCCGTTCTCGTAGACGGGTGCTTCACTGGCGTACGCCACGCGGTCGTTGATCTCGTACCGGCGGTTGCCGGGGCGGAGGACGATCGTGAGTCCAGGGCGCGAGAGCGTGACCTCCGATGCGGACGCCGACCACGCATAAACGTAGCCCGCCCCTTCGGCCACCCGCATCAGCGGGGTTCCGGTGTGGGCGGTAGCCGGAGTGGCTAGAAGCGCCGCCGCAACAAACGTCGCGGCGAGGAGCCGCATCGAGAGAGTCACGCCGGGGTCATACCGTCACTAGGACGTTGGTCTCGCGTGAACGTGGGAACTTTTACGGACCGTCGACGGGACGTTGACGCGTTAACGCCCTTCGCGCGGGCAGAACGAACGCGGATGAAACCGCTGGCCTACCTCCCGTCCATCGTCGCGTCGCTCGCCATCGCCGCCCCGGCGTTTGCGCAGCCAATCGCAGCGATCTCGCTCGCGTCAGGGCGCTCGACGACGATCGAGGCGCCCGGGCTCACCCGTGTCGCGGTCGGCGACGGCCGCATCGCCGGCGTCGTTCCGGTCGGCACGCAGCAAGTGATCGTCAACGCGAAAGCCCCAGGCCATACGACCCTGCTCGTATGGGCCAACAGCGGCCGGCGCGAGTACGACGTGACCGTCACCGAGCAAACGTTGGACGATCTCGCGCAGATGCTGCGCACGACGCTCGGCGAGCCGGGCGTCACGATCGAGCCAATCGGCCGCGCGCTCGTCGTCAAAGGCGATGTCGCCGACCAAGGCCGCGCCAACCACATCGGCGACGTGCTCGGGCGCTTCGCGCTGCTCGCCAAGAACCAGAAGTACGACATCGTCAACGCCGTGACGGTCTCGCGCCCGCTCGGCGCGATTCAGAACGAACTCGCGCGCGACACCGGCGCGCGCGACGTGCGCGTGGACTACGACGCCAAGGGTAACGTGATCGTCAGCGGCCGGGTCCACGACCGGGCCGCCGCCGAGACCGTGCTACAGCGCGTCCGCGGCTTCGCCGGCGCGAACCTCGCGGTCGACGGAAAGCTGATCGACCGGCTCGTGCTCGACGTGACGCAGCAGGTCAATACCCACGTCTACATCCTCGAGGTCGACCGCACCGCCCTCACGCAGCTCGGCGTCCGGCTGCAGAGCGCCGCCGTCGATCAAAGCGGAAACGTCAGCTACGGCGACCCGCTCTTCCCGTTCTTCGACAATCCCGGAGCGACGGGTGCGAACGGTCAGACGACTCCCAGTCAAGCGACCAGCCAGGCTCTCAACATCATCAAGGGGCGTTTCATCCGCGCGGCCTTCCTCGCGCCGACGATCGACGCGCTGATCCGCAATGGGAACGCGCGCGTGCTCTCGTCGCCCGAACTGGTCGCGATGCCCGGCGCCGAGGCGAAGTTCTTGGTCGGCGGTGAGATCCCGTACGTCGTCACGAGCGGCCTCGGCTCCGTCAACGTCCAGTTCAAGGAATACGGCGTGCGCCTCGCCGTTACGCCGACGATCCTCCCGGACGGCGGCGTCGAGTCGAAGATCACGCCCGAGGTCAGCGACCTCGACTTCCAAGACGGCGTCACTGTCAGCGGGTTCCTGCTCCCGGCGTTCAGGACCAGCCGCATCACCACCGACGTCGTGACGAAGTCCGGTGAGAGCATCGTGATGGCCGGGCTGCTCCGCCGGCAAGAGACGCGCAACGTCGACAAGATTCCCGGGCTCGGCGACCTGCCGATCCTCGGCAAGCTCTTCCGCTCGACGCGCTACCAGAAGTCCGAAACCGACGTGGTGTTCGTCTTGACCCCCGAGGTGATTAGCCGATGACCAGCTTCATCGCGATGCTGCATGATGAGGATGCGGCCTCGCTGACCGAGTACGCGCTCGTGCTGGCCTTGATCGCGGTCGTCGCGATCGTCGGCCTGCAGCACGTCTACGAGGCCGTCTCCGCGACGCTCAACAACGTCTCGGACAAGCTCACGGCGTCCCAAAGCGGTCCATGAGAGGGTCTCGGGGAGCGGCGGTCCCCGAGACCGCAGTGGTTCTCGGCGTCGTGCTGACGCTGCTGTTCGGCACCTTCGAGCTCGGCCTCATCGGGCTGGCGCAGCTCGGCGGCGACGGTGCGGCGTTCGTCGCCGCGCATGCATCCGTGCTCGGCAACGACCCGAACGCCGCGATCGCCGGACCGTTTCCGACGGTCGCGCAGAACGCGACGGTCAACGTGCGGTCGTCGCAGCCCGACGCGACGAGCGTCGACGTCGACTACAACGTCGCGGCTTCGTCGAACCGGCACGGCGGGGCGCAGGTCGTCCGGCCGACGCACACCCAGGCGACGATCACCAACACCGGCGTCGGGCTCGGCGCGATCCTGCCGAAGACCTCGCTCTCGAGCGGCGTCATCGAAGCCAACATGATGGTCTCGGGCGTCGGCTTCGAACTCGACGGGAACCCCTACAATTCGGCGGCCGACTTCTCGAAGCAGAAGAGCTACTTCAACGACGACGGGAATGCGCCGCCGTATCACATCGGTTTTCGCTTCCTTTATCACTGCGAGCCGAGCGCGCACGCCGGTTGCAGCCCGAACACGCCGCTCTGGGCTTCCGGCTTCGCCGAGTATCTCGACGGCAGCAACTGGACCGCCCCGCAGAATGGGATCGGACCGGGGGCAACGTACGCAGCGATGTCCATCCATCAGCAAGTCTACGCGACGATCGGCGCCAAGCTGAACGCGATGTCGTGGCCGGGCGGCGACGCGAAAGGCACGGTGCTCGATCCGTCGCAGCCGTGCATGGCGACGGTCAACAACTGGGACATTGCGATGCCGCCGGGCTACGTCATCGGGACGACCGCGATCGGTACGTATCCGCTCAACCCGCTCGGGAACACGCCCGGATGTTCCTGAACTCGCGCTCGCGCGGCCAGACGCTGCCGATCTGGTCGCTCGGCATCGCCGCGGCGCTCGTCCTCGCGTTCGCCGCGATGCAGTACGGCGAGGTCCTGCGCTGGCAGGTGCGCGCGCAGAATGCGGCCGATGCCGCCGCATCCGCGGCGCTCTCGGCGCAGACCCAGACCTGGAACCAGCAGCTTTCACTGCTTTACGCCGCGGCGGTCGAAGAATGGCGGATCCGGCACCTGCTGACCGGCCTGCAAGCCGCCGCGTACAACGATTCCGGCTGTACCGGAACCGGCTGCTCCGCGGCCTTCGCGCAGTTGAAGACCGAGTATCTCCGGGCGGTCGCACGCTACACGACCGACGTCCAATTGATCAACCGTACCTCCCAGTACACGCAGGCGCAGGCGACCGCCGACGCGCGCGCGCTGGTGCAGCAGCTCCAGCAGAACTGCGGAAGCGCCAACGGCGGCGACTGCTCGTTCACGTACAGCGTCGTTCGGGTACAGGCGCGTTCGGCGCTCAACGACGTGGAGCAAGACGGCGGAGCGTGGGTGATCAACAATCCCGGCACGCCGGCGACCGTCAAGACCGACTACGTGCCGGTGCAGATCGAAATCGTCACCTGCGCGAAGGTCGCGCCGATCGTGCCGTCGTTCCTGAACTTCCAGCCGCCGACGTTCACCGCGATCGGACGAGCCGCCGCGACCTCCGCGATGGTCACGCAAGAGTGGCTGCAGCCGGGATATCAGGTCAATCCGCGCACGGGCCAAGCGTTCCAGCCGGTCGAGCAGTACGCACCCGGCACGAACGCGACCGGCCCGAACGGCTGGAACTGGTTCGCGATCAACTTCGGCGGCAACCCGGCGACCGCGTTCCCGAAATGGGACGCGTACGCCGAGCGCGTCGGCGGCCCCGAGTTCTCCGCGGTCACCGGCTGGTGGAACACCGTCCCGATCAAACCGTTTTCGGGACAGCTCGATACGGGGGCGCTCGCATGCAGCACGTCGTGACCAGCCGTTCGCGCGGGCAGGCGCTGATCGAGACCGCGGTCGCGCTGCCCGTCTTTCTGCTCGTCATGTTCGGCGTCGTCTGGGCATTGCAGACCGGCGTGCTCGGCGAGCGCGTCGAGATGGTCGCGCGCTACGGCGGAATGGTGACGGCCGAGATCAACCCGTACCAGCAGTACAGCCTGTACGCCGCATACAGCGCGGCGGCCGGTGCGCCGTTGC